>TBL_comb47_HYPODRAFT_10004913_pt1 | contig 15197 bp, 14 predicted proteins | sample TroBogypolimnion_40_FD_10682 | JGI IMG/M metagenome (IMG submission 10682)
AACGAAACCGTTAGACGTAAGAGCCGAAGATGGCGTCAGTCCTGTCTGTGCCGCACAAGGGGCGGGCAAGCCATACTGAGCAGCGACATAGGCAGTCCAGTTCTTTGCAGTTGCTGAGTTCACTGTCCAGAGTCCGCCACCAAGGGCCTTCACTGTTCCAACATTGGCGTTGCCGACATCCGATAGGCTGTCGCCAAAGGTGACCATCGAAGTGATAGCCAATTTGGGCGACTGGTTGCCGTTCCCCCCACCGCCGCAGGCGGCGACCATAAGCGCCGCCGCAACTGCGGCCCAGCTTGATTTTGTGAATTTCATTCGACGTCTCCTGATGGTTATCCTGAAAATAGAACGACCGTGCTATTTCAAGAGGAGATCATCCTATGCTCTCCCGTTTTCAGGGAGAGGGTAAACACCAAAGCGGCGTTGAAAAATCTTAGGCTTTGATCAAAAACAATATCAATTCAGCGCCATGCTGAGCTTGCGCCTGTAGGCAGCCACCAACTGCGCCTGCGGGTCCTGTTCGGCGACGACCTTGCCCATGAGTTCGATGCCGCCGGCCGTCTTGCCGGCTGCCGCCGGGTCCACCTTGGGCTTGGGCGGGGTCAGCAGTTCCAGGATGGCGACAAAGGTCTTGCGCGGCACGGCGTTGTTCCAGGCCTTGTCGCGCATCACGATTTCCAACAGCTCATCCATGGCGCCGGTCCAGTTGCCGCCCACCATCAGCACGCGGGCCTTGGCCAGACGCGTATCGAAGTCGCGCTTGTTGGCTGCGATCAACGCGTCAAATTGTTCGGGTGTCCAGCCGCCACGTTCTTCGCTTTCCACAAACTGGATGGCGTGCAGAAACTGTTCCAGCGCCTCAAAGCGGATCTGGCGCGGGATGGCTTTGAGGGCCGGCTCCAGCGCCTGTTCGGCATCTTCGAGCAGGTTGTGTTCGATCAGCAGGCGCACATAGTCGTAGCGGGCATCGTCGTTGCCGGGGTCTGCGCTGAGGGCCGAGTGCAGCTTGTGCAGCGCGGCCTGCGGGTCACCAGCCTCCAACAGGGCTTGGGCCTCATCCACTTCCTCCAGCACTTCCAGTTCTTCGGCTAGGGGCAGGTGCTTGTCCAGAAAGGTCTTGAGCTGGCTCTCGGGCACGGCGCCCATAAAGCCGTCCACCGGCTTGCCGTTCATCATCAGCACGCAGGTCGGGATGCTGCGGATGCCAAAGGCCTGGCTGAGTTCTTGCTGCTGGTCGGAGTCGATTTTGACCAGCTTGAAGCGCCCGGCGTAATCCTCTTCGACCTTTTCCAGCAGCGGGCCAATCACCTTGCAGGGGCCGCACCAGGGCGCCCAGAAGTCCAGCAAGACGGGGACCTGGTGCGAGGCGGCGACGACTTCGGCGTCGAAGTTTTCAATAGTGACGTTGATCATGGGTACAAGCTCTGGGTAAAACGTAAAATTCAGGGATGAAAACCATCCAAGTAGGCGTCGTCATGGGTTCCAGCTCCGACTGGGACACCATGCAACATGCAGTTCAGATTCTCCAACAGTTTGGCATCGGCTTTGAAGCAAAGGTGGTTTCGGCCCACCGCATGCCCGATGCCATGTTCGCCTATGCGGAAAGCGCGGCGGGCCGTGGCCTCAAAGCCATCATCGCCGGAGCCGGAGGTGCCGCCCATCTGCCGGGCATGATTGCCGCCAAGACTACTGTGCCCGTGCTCGGTGTGCCGGTGGCCAGCAAGCACCTGCAGGGCGTCGACTCGCTGCACAGCATTGTGCAAATGCCCAAGGGCATTCCGGTGGCCACCTTTGCCATTGGCAACGCCGGTGCCGCCAATGCCGCCCTGTTTGCTATTGCACTGCTGGCCAACAACGACAGTGACCTGCGTTTGGAACTCGAAGCCTTCCGTCGCGACCAGACCCAAGCCGCCACCGATATGGTGTTGCCCGTCACCGGCAGCGCCGCGTGATGGCTGATTTGAAGGATTTGGGCGGAGCCCGGGAAGTCACACTGGGCGTCATGGGCGGCGGCCAGCTCGGGCGCATGTTTGCCCATGCCGCGCAGCGCATGGGCTACTTCACCGCCGTGCTGGACCCGGACCCGCTGAGCCCGGCCGGGCGCGTCAGCCACCACCATATCCAGACCAGCTATACGGATCCTGTGGGCCTGGAGCGGCTGGCACTGGTGGCACAGGCCATCACCACCGAATTTGAAAACGTGCCGGCCCCTGCCTTGGCGGAGCTGGCCAAGACCCGTCCGGTGTCACCAGCTGCTGCATCGGTTGCGATTGCCCAGGACCGTGCCGCCGAGAAGGCCCACTTTATGCGCTGCGGTGTGCCCTGCGCGCCCTATGCCGTGATCGAAACGGCCGAGCAATTGGCAAGCGTGCCTGAGAACCTGCTGCCGGGCATCCTGAAAACCGCCCGCATGGGCTATGACGGCAAGGGCCAGGCCCGCGTTCGCAACCATGCCGAGCTGGCTGCCGCCTGGGCCGACATGCAGCATTTGCCCTGCGTGCTGGAAAAAATGCTGCCGCTGCAGCTGGAGTGCTCGGTCATCGTGGCGCGCGGCGCCAATGGCGACTGCGTCAACCTGCCGCTGCAGCGCAATCTGCATCGCGAAGGCATTCTGGCCGTAACCGAGGTCTATGCCGGCAACGTGCCGGAGGCCTTGGCCGAGCGCGCCATTGCCGCCGCCAAGGCCATTGCTGCCGAGCTGAACTACGTCGGTGTGCTGTGTGTGGAGTTCTTTGTGCTGGACGAGTCGGATCCGGCCGCACAGGGTCTGGGCGGTCTGATCGTGAACGAGATGGCACCGCGCCCGCACAACAGCGGTCACTACAGCATGGACGCCTGCGACGTCTCGCAGTTCGAGCTGCAGGTGCGCACGCTAGCTGGCCTGCCGCTGGTGCAGCCGCGCCAGCATAGTCCGGCCATCATGCTCAACCTGCTGGGCGACATCTGGCCCGAAGGCGGCGTGCCACCGTGGGAGCAGGTGCTGGCCCTGCCGGGCACGCACCTGCACCTGTACGGCAAGCTGCGTGCCGCCAAGGGGCGCAAGATGGGCCACCTCAACATCACCGGCGCCAGCATCGAGCAGGTGCGTAAAGCTGCCCTGCAAGCCGCGCAGATTCTGGGCATAGCAGCCTTTTAAGTCGCCTGTTAACTTTTTTGAAAGGGCCACATATGATTGTGTCCGCCTATGTATTTGCCGATGGTGTCGAGTTCGCACCCGAGGCGATTGGCGCGGCGGCACAGGCCCTGCGCGCCGGCCGTCTGATCGGACTGCCCACCGAGACTGTGTATGGCCTTGGCGCCGACGCGGACAACGCCACTGCAGTGGCCGCCATTTTCGAGGCCAAGGGCAGGCCCAGCGACCACCCGCTGATCGTCCATGTGGCGGCCTTTGACGGCGGCATGTCCGGCGTGGCGCATTACGCGGGGCGCGTGCCCTCGTTTGCCCAGCAACTGATGTCGGCCTTCTGGCCGGGGCCACTGACCCTGATCCTGCCGCGCCGCGACGGCGTGGGCGCGATTGCCGCCGGTGGACAGAACACGATTGGCCTGCGCTGCCCGGCGCACCCGGTGGCGCAAGCCGTGCTGGCCGCCCTGCGACAACCGACCAACGGCGAGGCGGTGGTCTGGGGTGTGGCCGCGCCCAGCGCCAACCGCTTTGGCCGCATCAGCCCGACCACCGCGCAGCATGTGGCCAGTGAGTTTTCCGATAGCCCTGAGCTGCTCATTCTGGANGGCGGCCCCTGCGAGGTCGGCATAGAGTCCACCATCATCGACTGCACGCGGGGTGCGCCGGTGCTGTTGCGCCCCGGCGCCATCACCAGCGAGCAGGTGGCGGCGGCCTGCGGCCGTGCGCTGATCTCCCCGGAAGAGTTGGAAGCCCAGGGCCAGGCTGCGCCGCGCGCCTCAGGCACGCTGGAGTCGCACTACGCGCCCAATGCCACGGTGCGCCTGATGGATGCCAAGGCCCTGCAACAGGCGCTGGACCTGCTTGGCACGGAGATGGACAAGGCCGCCGCGCCTGGCAAGACGATTGCCATCTATTCCCGCGTGCCGCTGAAGACGGCGGCACGCCAGATCGAGCTGCGCCACATGCCCACCGATGCGGCTGTGGCGGCGCATGAGCTGTTCTCGGTGCTGCGCGAGTTCGACGCCCTGCGCGTCAAGCTGATCTGGGTGGAGACGCCGCCGGACACGGTGGAGTGGGATGGCGTGCGCGACCGCCTGCAGCGGGCCGCCGCTTAGTTATCCCTTGCCGTCCAATCCACCAGCGTTTCCATGACGGCGCGCGCGGCATCGGTGTTGGCATTGGCGTGGTTGATCAGTGCCACCAGCACATAGCGCTTGCCGCTGGCGCCGTCCACATAACCGGCGCGGGCCAGCGCGTTGCTCAGTGTGCCGGTCTTCAGATGCGCGCTGCCCACCGCCTTGGACTTGAAGCGCTTGAGCGTGCCGTCCACACCGGTGATTGGCAGCGAACTCATCAGCTCCGACATATACGGTGAGCGCCAGGCCACCTGCAGCAGGCGCGCCAGACCCTGGGCGCTGATGCGCTCCTGGCGCGATAGGCCGGAGCCGTTGTCCCACACCGGCATCTCGTCAGCGCTGATGCGATCCTTCCACCAGCGTTGCAGCACGGCACGCGAGGCGCTAAAGCTGCCGGCGCTCAGGGGCGTGTCCGTGGGCGGGGCTTCGCCATTGGCGTTGAGAGCAACTGGCGGCACCACCCGGCCCAGCGTCAGAAACACCTGCTGCGCCATCACGTTGTTGCTGTATTTGTTGATGTCGCGGATGATTTCTGCCAAGGTCGCGGAGCTCACTTCAAAGGTCGGCTTGGCGGCCACCAGCGCGGCCGGCACAGTGCCATAGCGCACGCTGCCTGTGAGCTTGCCACCCATCTCCAGCCACAGGCCCTGCACCGCACGTGCGCCATAGCTGCGCGGGTTGGCATAGGCCACGGGCCAGACTTTCTCGCCGCAACTGGCCGCATAGCTGCCGCCAAAGCGGATGCGGCTGGCATCCGAAAAGTCCGCCTTGAGCGCCGCGCGGTAGTCACCGCAGTCACCGTTGCCCAAAGGCACGCTGGCCTGCATCTGCACACCGAAGAGGGGAGGGTCGAACTGCACCCTCGCGGTGCCGCGTGCCGGGTCGGGCGTGAAGGTCATCACCACCGCCTTGAAGTTGAGCAGTAGCGCATCGGGCGCGGCGTTGTAGGGGCGCAGCGGTTCACCGTCAAAGCTCGCCGGGTCCGCGTCCGGCACCTCGAAGGCGCTGCGGTCCAGCACGATGTCGCCGGCAATTTGCAGGATGCCCAGGCCCTGCAGACGGCGCATCAGCAGCCACAGCTTTTCCAGCACCAGCTTGGGGTCACCCTGGCCCTTGATATAGACATTGCCGGTGAGCGTGCCGTTTTGTATCGGCCCATCCACAAACACCGGCGTGGTCCAGGCATAGGCCGGGCCCAGCAGGTCCAGCGCGGCAAAGGTGGTGGTCAGCTTCATCACCGAGGCCGGGTTCATGGGCGCTTGTGCGCGGTGGGTCAGGCGCGGTGCCGCGTTGTTTGCATCCGCCTCCACGATCAGCAGGGCGACAGCCTCGCGCGGAATCTTGGCGCGGGCCAGGGCCGCCTCCACTTCGGGCGGGATGGCCGTCCCTGGCGCGGCATGGGCGGCGCAGGACACCACAAGGGCCAAAATAAAAGGGCGGAGCTGCATGTCGGCATTATCCAACCGCAAGCAGTGTCGCTCGCAACCTCGCCGTTCAGGCCGCCGGCCGGGCCATTCGGCTACCTGCGGCGCGGTCCCTGCCCAGCACCGATAATCGCTGCATGCCACTCACCACCACCTCAGCCTTGCCCGGCGCCGTGCCGCGCCTCTCACCCAAGGTGGTGGGCCTGCTGGCGGCACTGGTCACCGTGGTGATCTGGACCGCTTTTATTGTGGTAGCGCGGGCCTCGGCTGACCCGGCGCGTGCGCCCACTTTGACACCGGTGGATATCGTGTTTGCCCGTTTGCTGGGTGCGGGTTTGATTTTGTTGCCGCTGGGCTGGTGGCTAACCCAGACGCAGCGCGCGCTACAGCGCGAGGCCGGGCAACTGCCTGACGCCGGCTCGCTGTGGGGCCTGTCGCCGCTGCCCTTGCGCATCACGGTACAGACGGGGCTGTTGGGCGGCCTGATCTATGGCCTGCTGGCCTACAGCGGCTTTGTGTTTGCGCCTGCGGCCCATGCTTCGGTGCTGATGCCTGGCAGCCTGCCGCTGTGGACCGCGCTGCTGGCTGTGTTTGTGCTGGGAGAGCGCATCAGTGGCAGCCGCGTGATCGGCCTGCTGTGCATTGTGGCTGGCGATTTGCTGGTGGGCGGTGCCAGCCTCTTGCATGCCTTTGATGGCGGCAGCGTCTGGCGCGGCGATCTGTTGTTCGTGCTGTCTGCACTGACCTGGTCTTGCTACAGCGTGCTGGTGCGCAAGCATGGCTTGCAGGCGGTGCATGCCACCACTGCCATTACGGTGTTTGCCTTTCTGGTCTATGTGCCCAGCTATTTGCTGCTGGTCTGGGCCGGTGTCTTCCAGGGCCATGTGTTTAGCGCGCCGCTGCGCGATGTGCTGTGGCAAATGCTGATGCAGGGCCTGGGCTCGGTGGTGGTGTCGGGCATCACCTTCAACATGATGATTCGCGCCTTTGGCCCGGTGCGCTCCACCATGCTGACCGCCGTGGTGCCGGGGATGTCTGCGCTGTCGGCGGCGCTGATTCTGGGTGAGCCCTTGCCCTGGAATGTGCTGACCGGCCTGACCCTGGTAACGGTCGGCATTGTGTTTGGTGTGCGCCAGGCGGGAAGCAAAAAACCATGAAACTGCTGGCCTTTGATACCAGTACCGACGCGATGTCGATTGCCGTCTCGCGCGATGATGGCGCGGCGGCCGGCCTGTGGCAGCAGCAGAGCGAGGGCGGCGCCAAGGCGTCCAGTGGCCTGATCGCCGCAGTGCTGGAGCTGATGCGCCAATCCGGCATGGAACTGCGCGAGCTCGATGCCATCTGCTTTGGCTGTGGCCCCGGCTCCTTTACCGGCCTGCGCACGGCCTGTGCCGTGGCGCAGGGCCTGGCCTTTGGCGCCCATGTGCCGGTGCTGCCGGTGAATTCTCTGTTGGCGGTGGCGGAAGAGGCGCGCCACAGCGCCATGGCTGCTGCCGAATGCGGCCAGGTCACTGCCTTGCTGGACGCCCGCATGGACGAAATCTATCTGGCTACTTTCGCCTTTGAGGCCGGCCTCTGGACCGAGCTGCAGGCGGCGCATGTGGTGAAACCCGAAGCGGTGGCCCTGCCTGTTTTTCGCAAGGGTGATGCGGCTGCGGCCGGCAATGCCTTTGCCGTCTATGGCCCGCGCTTGTCGGGCCTGCCAGAAGGTACGGCGCGCATCCATGCCTTGCCCCAGGCCACGGCCATGCTGCGCCTGGCACCGCAGTTGCTGGCTTCCGGCAAGGCGGTATCCGCCGAGCAGGCCCTGCCCACCTATATCCGCGACAAGGTGGCCCAGACCACGGCCGAACGTGCCGCCATCAAGGCCGCGCGGGCGGTCGCAGAAACGCCATGAGCGCCCAGTTCGAGACCGAGAGCAGTTCGGCCGAGGCCCGCTTTGAGCCGCTGCTGGCCGACCGGCTGGACGAGGTCTTGCGGGTGGAACAGCGCGCCTATGCGCTGCCCTGGTCCCGGGCCAACTTTATCGACGCGCTGCACAGCGGCTACCAGGCGCAAATGCTCATGGCCGACGGATTTTTGCTGGGCTACTTTGTCGCCATGAAGGGCGTGGACGAGGTGCATCTGCTCAATATCACCGTGGCCCCCGAGTACCAGGGTCAGGGCTGGTCGCGCCTGTTGCTGGATGCGTTGACCCTTTGGGCGCGCGGGCAGGGCGCAGAGTGGCTGTGGCTGGAGGTGCGGGTGAACAATCTGCGCGCTCTGCGCGTCTACGAGGCGCATGGTTATCGCCGCGTCGGCCTGCGCAAGGACTATTACCCGGCGCTGCATGGCAAGCGCGAAGACGCNATTGTCATGAGCCTGCCGCTCTGAGCTAAGCTAGCCCCATGGCCCTTGAACTCGACACCCGCCAACGTGCCATGCTGCAGGAGATGGGCGTGCACGTCTGGTTGCCAGAAAGTGGCGTGGCGATTCTGGAGCAGGCCGAACCGCCACCGGTAGTCGCGCGGGCCCGTCAGACGCTGAGCCCGACGCCTGCCGTCCAGCGGCCAGACCCTGTGCCCGCAGCTGGTGTGGACGTCGCTACCCGCCCGCGTAACCCAGTCATTCCCGCGCCCACGACCGTGCCGCAGCCTGCGTCCATCGGTACAGCCTCCCTGGACTGGAGCGCCTTGACCGAAGCCGTGCGTAACTGCCAGGCTTGCCGCCTGTGTGCCGGGCGCAGCAACGCCACCTTGCGATCGCCTGCCGATCAGGCAGAGTGCGACTGGATGGTGGTAGGCGATGCGCCGGATGAAGACGAGGACCGCGCGGGTGCGCCGTTTGCCGGGCCGGATGGTCTGCTGCTGGCCAATATGTTGCGGGCCCTGGGTTTGCAGCGTGCCAATCCGCAGGCGGCCACTGCCCCTGCGGCATTGCAATCCGCGCCGGCTGCGCAACGTGCCTATGTCAGCAATGTGCTGAAGTGCCGCCCCGCCCATGGCGCCATGCCCCAGGCCGCCGAGCTGGCGCAATGCGCCGCCTACCTGCAGCGCGAGATGGCACTGGTCAGGCCCAAGGTGATTCTGTCCATGGGTCGTTTTGCCAACCAGCTGTTGCTGGGCGAGTCGCCCGCGCTGGCTGCCCAACCCCTGGGCAAGCTGCGGGGCAGCGTGCACAGCTACCAGGGCGCGCCCGTCATCGTCACCTATCCCCCCAAGCTGTTGATGCGCAATAGCGCCGACAAGGCCAAGGCCTGGGCCGATCTGTGCCTGGCTGCGGCCACCCTGGACAACGTTTCCCCTCGCTAATTTGCATATGACCTTTATTGAACAACTGCGCCAGGCCGAGCGCACCAACGGCTCTTTGTTGTGCGTGGGCCTGGACCCGGAACCGGCCAAATTTCCCGCCGCGATGAAAGGCGACGCCAGCAAGATTTACGATTTTTGTGCGGCCATCGTCGACGCCACGGCCGACCTGGTGATTGCCTTCAAACCGCAGATTGCCTACTTCGCCGCGCACGGCGCGGAGAGTCAATTGGAGCGCCTGATGGAGCACATGCGCCGCACCGCGCCCGGCGTGCCCATCATCCTGGACGCAAAACGCGGCGACATCGGCAGCACCGCCGAGCAATATGCCAAGGAAGCCTTTGAGCGCTATGGCGCCGATTGCGTCACGCTGTCACCCTTTATGGGCTTTGACTCGGTGCAGCCCTATCTGAAGTACCACGGCAAGGGCGCCTTTTTGCTGTGCCGCACCTCCAACCCCGGTGGCGACGATTTGCAGAACCAGCGTCTGAGCGATCTGCCGGGTCAACCGACCTTGTTTGAACACATCGCCAGTCTGGTGCAGGGTCCGTGGAACCTGAACGGCCAGCTGGGGCTGGTGGTGGGCGCTACCCGTCCGGCTGAGATCGAGCGCGTGCGGGCCGTGGCCCCCACCGTGCCGCTGCTGATTCCCGGAGTGGGTGCGCAGGGCGGCGACGCCGTGGCCACCGTCAAAGCGGGCTACCGCGCTGCGAACGGCGAAACCATGGCGCCGATTGTGGTCAATTCCTCGCGCGCCGTGCTGTACGCGTCCACTGGTGCAGACTTCGCGCAGGCTGCCAGAGGGGCGGCCATCGCCACACGCGACCAGTTGCGCGCCGCGCAAACCGCATGAACCAAGACCGCACACCCATGATTGATCTCTACACCGCCGCCACACCCAATGGCCACAAGGTTTCCATCGCACTGGAAGAGCTGGCGCTGCCCTACACGCTGAAGATTCTGGACTTCGCCAAGAACGAGCAGAAGCAGCCCGACTTTCTGGCCGTCAATCCCAACGGCCGCATCCCGGCCATCGTCGACCACGCGGAAGACGACTTCGCGGTGTTCGAGTCCGGTGCTTGTCTGATCTACCTGGCCGAGAAGACCGGGCAACTCATGCCGTCTGACAGGAAGGGCCGCTCGCGCGTGCTGCAATGGCTGATGTTCCAGATGGGCGGCATAGGCCCCATGATGGGCCAGGCCAATGTGTTTTACCGCTACTTCCCGGAAAAAATCCAGGCCGCCATAGACCGCTACCAGGGCGAAAGCCGCCGCCTGTTCCGCGTGCTCGACGGCCATCTGCAAGACCATGAGTATCTGGCCGGCGACTACTCGATTGCCGACATCGCCAACTGGGCCTGGGTGCGCACGCACAAATGGTCGGGTGTGTCGGTAGATGAGCTGCCGCATTTGCAGCGCTGGATAGACGCCATACGCGCCAGGCCCGCCGTGCAGCGCGGCATTTTGGCGCCACCGTCGGCGCGTGACCTGACGCATAACGACAACGAAGAAGCCGCGCGCAAGTTCTCTCTGGAAGCACGCAGCATGATCGAAATGGGACAAAGCAAATCATGAAACTCATAAGCGCCCACCGCGCCCCCAACCCCCGCCGCGTGCTGATGTTTATCGTGGAAAAAGCCATCACCGGCATCGAAGTCAGCAACATCGATCTGAACACCGGTGGCCACCGCACGCCGGAGTTTCTGGCCAAGAGCCCGCTGGCCAAGGTGCCCGCGCTGGAGCTGGACGACGGTCGCGTGCTGACCGAGACCCGCGCCATTTGCAGCTACCTCGAAGGCCTTTACCCCGAGCCCAATCTGATGGGCGTGGACGCCACCGAGCGCGCCTTTATCGAGATGGCCGACCGGCGCGTGGAGCTGACGCTGATGGCGCAAATTGCCAATGCCATCCGCCACACGCACCCCGGCCTGGTGACGCTGGAGCAGCCGCAGTTCCCCGACTTTGGCAGCTCACAGGCCGAGAAAATGGTGGCCACGGCCACGGTGTTTGACAGCTTGCTGCAACAGCAGGAGTGGATGGCCGGTGAGCGCTTCAGCATCGCCGACATCACCGCCTTTTGCGGCCTGGAATTCGCGCGCGGATTGATGAAATTTGTGCCGGCCGATGCCGGGCTGCATGCGCTGCAGGCCTGGCGCGACAAGGTCAACGCGCGGCCCAGCGCCAAGGCGGTTTGAGTTTGTAAGCAATTGCAAAACCGGTGCGAGCTGTCACGCTTTACCCTTAAGCTGCACCATCCCTTCGCTCCTGGAGGGGTTTCAGGGGACCGTCTTGCAGGACGTAAAAGGCGCTTCAGATAAGTTGATCGACATTTCAAGGACTGGGGGCGACCCGGTCGCTTGGTCGGGCCCGGGCGCCGCTGCGTTGGCATCGGCGGCTCTGGCGGCTTGCGGAGGTGGTGGCAATGCTGCGTCCACGACCGTCCTGCCGGGTGCCGTGGTGACGGTCAGCACCGCCGGCTACACGCAACTGGCCGCGGTAACGGATGCGCAAGTCAGTCGATTTCTGCTGCAGGCGCAATTCTCAGCATCCGACGCAGAGATCGCCGCCGTCAAGGCACAGGGCTACGCGCACTGGATAGAGAGCCAAGTGGCAACTTCGTCCGGTACGCAGGGATGGGACTGGCTCAATGCCCAGGGCTATGGCGACGTGACCAATACCGCCAATTATTACGACGCTGCCTATCCCGGCGACTACATGGTCTGGAATCAGCTCATGGCCTCGCCCGATGCGCCGCGCAAGCGCATGGCGCTGGCCTTGTCGGAAATCTTTGTGGTGTCCCTGGTCGGTTTGAATTTCAACTGGCGCAGCCACGCCGCAGCCGCTTATTGGGACACGCTCAACACCTACGCCTTTGGCAACTACCGCGACCTGCTGGGCGCCATGACGCTGAATGTGGCCATGGGCTATTACCTCAACGTCAAGGGCAGCAGGAAGGCCGACGGACGCGGCAGCGAGCCCGACGAGAACTATGCGCGTGAGGTGATGCAGCTGTTCAGCATCGGGCTGGTGCTGCTGAATCCGGACGGCACGCCGCAACGCGATGGCAGTGGCAACAAGATCGATACCTATGGCGCCAGCGACGTCAGCATGCTGGCCCAGGTGTTTACCGGCTATGACCTGGATATGACGGGCAACGTGAATACCACCATTGCGCAAACCGGCGGCGGCACACGCACGGTTTCCAGCACCGCCTTTGCGCGCTTGCCCATGGTGCAGGTGGGCAACTACCACTCCACTCTGGACTCTACTTTTCTGGGCATCACCGTGCCCGGCACTGCCACCGCGGCAGAGGGCTTGAAGTTGGCGCTGGACCGGCTGTTCACCCACCAAAATACCGCCCCCTTTATCAGCCGGCAACTGATTCAGCGCCTGGTCACCAGCAACCCCAGCCCCGCCTATGTGGCCCGCGTGGCCGCTGTGTTTGCCAACAACGGAGCGGGAGTGCGCGGCAGCCTGGCCCATGTCTATGCCGCCATCCTGCTGGATGACGAGGCGCGCGGAACTGCGGGCCTGAGCGATACCCAATTTGGCAAGCTGCGCGAACCGATGCTGCGCCTGGTGCAGTGGGGTCGCAGCTTTGGCGCCAGCTCTGCCAGTGGGAGCTGGAAGATTGGCGACCTGAGCAACGCGGGAACCCAGCTTGGCCAAAGCCCATTGCGTTCGCCCACGGTATTCAACTTCTTCCGTCCCGGCTACGTGCCGCCGGCCACTGCGCTGAGCACGGGTGCCGTGGCGCCCGAGTTTCAATTGGTGAACGAAAGCAGTGTAGGGGGCTATCTGAACTTTCTGCAGTCGGTGATTCAGTACGGTCTCAACAGCGGCGATATCAAGTCGGCCTATGCCAACGAGCTGGCGCTGGCAACGGACAGCACGGCATTGCTCAAGCGCATCAGTTTGCTGCTGTGCGCCGATCAGCTTTCTGCCGCCACCCAGACTCTGATCGTAGGCGCGCTCGGCGCCATGCCGGTGGCCACCAATGCGCAGCAGCTCAACCGTGTCTACGCGGCGGTGCTGCTGGTGATGGCCTCCGCCGAATATCTGGTGCAAAAGTAAGGAACCACCATGCATGTGCTCCAACCCGATCTGCATTCGCGCCGCGCCTTTCTCAAACGCTCGGCGCAGCTGGCACTGAGCGGCACGGCCTTGCCCTTCGCGCTGAACCTAGCGGCCATGGGCGAGGCGGCCGCCTTCAACGCCCCGGCGGGTGACTACAAGGCCCTGGTCTGCGTGTTCCTGTACGGCGGCAATGACTACGGCAACACGGTCGTGCCCTATGACAACGCCAGCTACGACCTGTACAGCACGATTCGCGGTGGTGGCGCCGGGCGCACCGCCGGTGGCATCGCGCTGGCTCAGAGTGCGCTGTCGCCCACGCTGTTAAACCCCTTGAGCGTGCCCTTGGACTCGCAGGCTGTGCCGCGCCAATTCGCCCTGAACCCGGGCATGACGGCGTTGGCCGGCCTGTTCAACAGTGGCCAGGCCATGGTGCAATTGAATGTGGGCCCCCTGGTCAGGCCACTGACGCGCGCCCAGTACGACAGCAGTGACCATGTGAGCTATGCGCGCCCGCCCCAGCTGTTTTCGCACAATGACCAGCAGTCCATTTGGCAGTCGTCCTCGCCCGAGGGCTCCACGGTCGGCTGGGGTGGCAGCATGGCCGACCTGGCGCTCAGTCTGAACACGGCGGCCACCTTTTCCTGCATGTCGGTGACCGGCAATGCGGTTTTTCTGTCTGGTAACCAGGCGCTGCAATACCAGGTGAGCACCGGTGGCGCCATCAAGATCGGNTCCGCCNCGGCCGGCGCTTCNGTTTACGGCTCCAGCGCNATCAGCGCCGCCATGAATAGCCTGCTGCAGCAAAAGCGCAGCCATATCCTGGAAAACGAATACAACAAGGTCAGCGCGCGGGCACTGTCGGCCGAGGGNNTGGTCACTTCTGCCTTGGCTGCTGCGCCGCCCACCACCGTCTTTGCCACCGACAGTCTGGCACAGCAACTCAAGATGGTGGCGCGCCTGATCAAGGGCCGCTCGGTNCTGGGTGCGCGTCGCCAGGTGTTTCTGGTGTCCATGGGTGGCTTTGATTTGCACGACAACCTGATTCGCGACCATGGCCCCTTGCTGGCCAAGGTGAGCGATGCCATGGCCGCCTTTTACGCGGCCACTGCCGAGATCGGTGTGGCCAAGCAGGTCACGGCTTTTACTGCATCCGACTTTGGCCGCACGTTGGCATCCAACGGCGATGGCGCCGATCACGGCTGGGGCAGCCACCATTTTGTCGTGGGCGGCGCGGTCAAGGGCCAGCAGTTGTACGGCACGGCGCCACCGGTCAGCGTGACCGACACCAAGGACAAGAGCGGCGCCTATCTGCCGCAAAACCAGTGGCATGTGGGGCAGGGGCGTTTGCTGCCCAGCACGTCGGTAGACCAGTACGCCGCCACGCTGGCCCAGTGGTTTGGCGTGGCTGCAAGCGAGATGAGCGGCGTACTGCCCACGATAGCAAATTTCGGCGCAGCGGGCTATCCGGTGGATCTGGGATTTATGGCGTAACGGCGGCATTCGCAGGCCGCTGTTCGGCCACGCGACTCAGCCCAGCAGCTTTGCCAGGTAGCGCCCGGTAAAGCTGGCAGCGTTCGCCGCAATGTCTTCCGGCGTGCCCACGCCCACCACGGTGCCACCGCCTGAGCCGCCTTCGGGCCCCATGTCGATCAGCCAGTCGGCGGTCTTGATGACGTCGAGGTTGTGCTCGATCACCACAATCGTGTTGCCCGCGTCGCGCAACTGGTGCAAGACTTTGAGCAGCAGGGCGATGTCGGCAAAGTGCAGGCCGGTGGTGGGCTCGTCCAGGATATAGAGCGTGCGGCCGGTGTCGCGCTTACTCAGTTCCAGCGCCAGCTTGACGCGCTGCGCCTCGCCGCCCGACAGCGTGGTGGCGGCCTGGCCGAGCTTGATGTACGAGAGGCCCACATCCAGCAGGGTCTGCAGCTTGCGCGCGATGGTGGGCACGGCCTGGAAGAAGGCATAGGCGGCCTCGACCGTGAGCTCCAGAATCTGCGCGATGTTCTTGCCCTTGTAGAGCACCTCCAGCGTCTCGCGGTTGTAGCGCATGCCGGCGCAGACATCGCAGGGCACATAGACGTCGGGCAAAAAGTGCATCTCCACCTTGACCATGCCGTCGCCCTGGCAGGCCTCGCAGCGTCCTCCC
>TBL_comb47_HYPODRAFT_10004914_pt1 | contig 15194 bp, 11 predicted proteins | sample TroBogypolimnion_40_FD_10682 | JGI IMG/M metagenome (IMG submission 10682)
GAAAACCCCGCGTTAGTACATGGAGATCTGTGGAATGGCAATTATATGATAGGCTCTAAAGGAACAGCAGCACTTATAGATCCGGCAGTATATTATGGGCATCGCGAAATGGATATAGCCATGACACAATTGTTTGGAGGTTTCCCAAAAGAGTTTTATGAAGGTTATAACGAAAGATATCCAATGGAAAAAGACTGGAGGAATCGTATGGATTATTGCAACTTATATCCCTTAATGGTGCATGTTAATTTATTTGGCGGAGGACATCTCCATTCTGTAGAGAATATTATTAATAAATTCTGATAGATTACTTAATTAAGAAAGTCTTATATAACAAAAACAAACCAAAAATAACTAACAAAATACCAACACAACGATTGACCCATTTAAGCACATTATCGTTAAGATAATTCTTAATACTGTGAGCAATAAAACACTTTAAGATATCGGTACCAAAAACAGAAAGTAAAGTAGCAGAGAAAAACATCAAAGCGGCTTCAAACTTATTAAAACCAGTATATTCTGCAGCAATGCGAGTGGTGATAATACCAACCCAAAACACCCAATACAACCACACCGAGGGATTGGCAATGTTTAAGAAAAATCCTTTAACAATAAAAGTAATCATGCCGGGTTTCTTAACCTCAACATCGCCTTTTTCAGTTACATGTTGCTTATGCTGAAAAGTATAAATACCAAAGCCAATAAGCATTAAACCTCCCATAGAGCCAACATAAACAGAATTATTAGGATCGCTTACCAATTGGGATGCCCCCAAATAAGATAAAAACACTAAGGCCAAATCGCTGATAAAGATACCCAACGCCAGAAATGCACCCGATTTAAACCCTCTGTGGATACTGGTTTGCACCAAAGCAAAAAAAGCAGGACCAATTAATATTGCGAGCGTTAAACCGAGAACACAACCCTCAAACAGTAGATGCAGCATATTTTATTTATTTTATAATACTAATAATTTATTAAACCCGAATTATAAATTCTTATTGTAATTTTTAAGAAATTCTTCCCAATCTGCTAATTTCTCACTCTTTAAAACGCGAGGGAATTTAGTTTGCCCACCTTCTTTACCATGTTGTTTTAACCAATCGTAAAACACATGCGATGGATAAGTTTCAACAAACACATCCTTTATAGCAGCTATTCGCTCAACCCTATAATCATCGTTTAATTTCTTTAAATACTCATCAATTTTAGCACTTGCAAGGGTAGGATCAAGATTGTCATCGGTTCCCAGAAACCATTTATGCGCAAACATATTATCATGCTCAATACCACAAACAGTAAACTCCTTTACCTCTACATTTAGCTTGTCGCAAAGCATTTTAACAGCCCTGTTCATGTTTTCTTGCGAAAGATGTTCTCCACAAATATTAAGAAAATGTTTAGTACGACCGGTAATAACAATCTCACTCAGTTTTTTAGAAGTAAACTTAATAGTATCACCTATTAAATAACGCCAAGCACCGGCATAAGAAGATATTAACAAAGCATATTCTTTATTTTCTTCAACATCTTTTATAGTTAATGTTTCAGGAAATTCAAGTATATTTCCTGATGAATCGAAATTCTTTTCATTAAATGGAACAAACTCAAAAAACAATCCATTATCACAAACCAATCTCATCGAATTAGTGTTAGGACGGCTTTGATAAGCTAAGAAACCTTCAGAAGCCAGATATGTTTCCATGTAAGTTAAAGGTCTGGCCAAAAGTTTTTCAAAACCTTTCTTATAAGGTTCAAAAGACACACCCCCATGAACATAAATGGACAGATTAGGCCAAATATCATGTATAGTTTTTACTTTATAATGAGCAATGATTTTCTCCATTAATATCTGCAACCAAGCCGGCACACCTACAATTACACCTATATCCCAATTACTTGCATTCTTTACAATTTCATCTAGTTTAGTACTCCAATCTCTTTCTTTAGAAATTCTTTTACCGGGTTTGTAAAAATGCTCAAACCAAAAGGGAATATTACCTGCGGTAATACCTGAAAGATCACCTTCATAATATGTTCCATTATATTGAAGATGCGTACTTCCGCCAAGCATAAGTATACCTTTTTCATAAAACTCGTTAGGGAAATCATATTTAGCTAATGAAATTAATTGACGGATACTGGTCTTTTTAATAGCCCTTAACATATCGCTTGTAACAGGAATATACTTGCTTGAAGCCTCAGAAGTACCTGAACTTAAAGCAAAGTATTTAACTTTACCCGGCCAGGTAACAAACGCTTCACCATGTAAGGAGCGATACCACCACTTCGAGAATATTGAATTATAATCATGAACCGGTACTTTTTCTTTAAAAGCTTTTACTACATCGTCTGCTTTCAAAAGTTCCATAAAATCGTAATGCTCGCCGAAAGTAGTGAAATATGCCTTCTTAAGCAATTTTTTAAGTACTTTGCGTTGTGCTCTTTCAGCATTAAACCTACGGCGATTTTCGATAGGAATGATGCTTCTTAACTCAATTGCTCTTTTAATAATCGAACCTAATATTGGCATTTATTTTAGTATTATTTGAAAGTGTAAAATTATAAAAAATTTTAAATAATAACAGTAATTTAATTTAATAGAATTAATTTTTGTACTTTTATCGACTATTTCAAACGATTATGATGCAAAAATTAAAAAGGATTTCAATAATTATTCTGATTATAATCAGTTCGTTAATTCTATTATTTGGGATTTACTTACTTTTCTCAACAATTACAAAATTTAAACCACAAGCAGAAGAGAATCTAGAGTTTAAAGGCGAAAAAACATTAAATAAAATAGAAGATGAAGAATTATCTGTTTTGTCATGGAATATCGGCTATTGTGGATTAGGCAAGGAAATGGATTTCTTTTATGATGGAGGCAAGCAAGTAACACCCCCAATGTCAAATTATCAAGGATATTTAAATGAAGTTTTAAACACTATTAATAAATATACTTACGTTGATTTTATGTTTCTTCAGGAAGTTGATATAAAATCTAAAAGAAGTTATTTTTCAAATCAAGAGAAATTAATATCAGAGTTCCTTACTGCTTTTGGTTACGCTTTCGCGAAGAATTATGATGTGCAATATGTTATTATGCCTCCAACCAGCCCAATGGGAAGGGTTAAAGCCGGTTTAATGTCATTAACCAAATATCAACCAACAGAACTAAAAAGAATTTCATATCCATCTTCTTTTTCTTGGCCTAAGAAGTTATTGATGCTCGATAGATGTATGTTATTAGCAAGATATCCATTAACTAATGGGAAGGCATTAGTGATGATAAATACACATAATTCTGCTTATGATGAGGATGGAACTTTAAGAAAAGTAGAACTCGAAAAACTAAAAACTATTATTACCGGCGAATATGCTAAAGGAAATTATGTTTTAGTGGGTGGTGATTGGAATACGAATCCTCCGGGCTTTGAAACAAAAACTAATTTTAAGAATGATAAAAAAGAACCTATAAATCCTGCTATAGATATTAATTATATGCCTAAAGATTGGAAATGGTTTTATGATAATACTATACCTAGCGAAAGATTTACTGATGAACCTTATATTAAAGGTAAAACTAAGACTACTATTATTGATTACTTTTTGGCATCACCGAATATTGAATTATCAAGTGTAAGAACTTTAGATTTAGGCTTTGCAAACTCAGATCACAATCCGGTATTATTAAACTTCAAATTGTTGAATTTATTTAGTGATACTTTACAGGCAAAACATTAAATCGACACATCATAAAAACCTAAGTAAACAAGTCCAGATATTTATCGAGAGTATTTATTATTCTTAAAAAAAGAATAATAAATTTAACATCTTTTCGTTAAACAAATATCAATTAATTTAGACCCAATTTAAATTTAATTATTGCAACTGAGATCAAAACTATTATAATGGAAATCAATTTAACAAAATACTAATGAAGAAAAAGAAATGGTATGTTATAAGTGGCGTTGTAGTTGTACTTGCAGTCCTCTGGTTTTTTACCGGTAGAGGACCAAAGAGTAATGACACAATATTTGTCCCTATTAAAAAAGGAAATTTCGAAGTAAAAGTAACAACCACAGGCGAACTTGAAGCCAAAAGTTCAGAAGAAATATATGGCCCTTCCGCATTAAGAACCATTGGTATATGGCAAGTAAAAATAAGTGATATTATTCCTGACGGAACTGTAGTAGATTCGGGACAATATGTTGCAGCTTTAGATAAAACAGAGATTAGTAATAAAATAAAAGATGTTCAAACGGAGTTAGAGAAGCTCGAATCGCAATTAACTCGCACAAAACTTGACACTTCTTTAGACCTTAGAAGTGCAAGAGACGAATTAATTAATCTAAAGTTTGCAGTAGAAGAACGCCAAATAGTACTTGACCAGTCAAAGTACGAACCACCGGCAAGTATTCGTCAGGCAGAAATAGATCTTCAGAGAGCTCAAAGAAATTATGATCAGGCTGTGTCTAATTATAAGCTCAAACATAGTAAAAATAATGCTTTAATGAATGAAGTTACGGCTTCTTACGATCAATCTAAGCGTAAGTATGACATGCTTGGAAGTGCATTAAATGAATTTACTGTAAAAGCACCCAAGTCGGGGATGGTAATTTATAAAAGAGATTGGGATGGCCGCAAACAAGGTGTTGGTGCTACGATAAGCGCCTGGAATAATGTGGTGGCTACCTTACCAAATCTTTCGAAGATGATAACTAAAACTTATATTAACGAAATTGATATAAGTAAAGTTAAGGTTGGACAAAAGGTTGAGATAGGTGTAGATGCATTTCCTGATAAAAAGTTTACCGGCAAGGTAACCGAGGTTGCAAATATAGGAGAGCAGATGCGAGGAACCAATGCCAAAGTATTTGAAGTGAAGATACTGGTGAATGAATACGACTCGATACTTCGTCCGGCAATGACTACCAAGAATATGATAGTAACTTCAGTTATTCCTAACGTAATGTATGTTCCTATTGAGAGTATTCAAAGAACCGATAGTGTGAGTTTTGTTTATAAGAAGGATGGTTTAAGTATCGTTAAGCAACAAGTTAGAGTTGGTGCTACTAACGAAAATGAGATCATTATAACTAAAGGCTTAACCGAAGGTGATAATGTTTATTTACTTCCTCCTGAGAATGCAGATAAACTCAAATTAGTTAAACTAAAATGAGTTACAAAAAGAAATTGATACAAAAGGAAAGCGGGCGTTTTGTATATGTGCTAAATATAGCTTTTGAAGCTGTGCTCGCTAATAAATTCCGCTCCTTACTTACAGCTTTGGGGATTATTTTCGGAGTAGCTGCGGTTATTGCTATGATGGCTATTGGTAATGGAGCACAGAAAGAGATTCTTGATCAGATAAAATTAGTAGGTGTTAATAATATTATTATCACACCAAAGATAGAGAAGAAAGATAAACAGGGCAAGGATCAACAGTCATCAAGTGATACTAAAGAAGGCGATGATAAATCAAAAAAGAAGTATTCGCCGGGATTGACTCTTAAAGATGCTGAGAGCATTAAGGGGATTATACCTACCGCTAAGCTTGTAAGTCCCGAAGTTACCTTCGAATCAAAAATCATTAACAATGGTATTAGTGCAAATGCTACTTTAACAGGAGTTAGCCCTGACTATTTTACGGTTTTTAACCTTAGGATTGTTGATGGTGTAATGTTTAATGAAGAACAACTTCGTGATGGAAAACAAGTGTGTATAATCGGGCCGGTTATTAAGTCAAAGTTGTTTCCAAAAGAAGATCCAATTGGTAAATTTATTAAGTGTGATAATATCTGGTTAAAGGTGATAGGTGTTATTGAGAGCAAAAATGTAACGCAGTCAGCTACCGAAAACCTCGGCATCAGTGATTATAATAAGAATATATATGCTCCCCTGCAAACGCTATTGTTAAGATATAAAGACAGGTCAATAATTAATGCAGCTTCCATATCATCTTCAAGTGACAATTCGGATGAATCCGTAACAGTTACAAGCAGTGATGACGCTACTAATTTCAATCAATTAGATAAGATAGTTGTGCAAGTTGATGAGTCTACTAATTTGCCTGCCACAACAGAGCTGCTTAAAAAGATGCTGAAGCGTCGGCATTGTGATGTTGATGACTTTGAAATTAAGATACCTGAATTGTTGTTAAAACAAGAGCAAAAAACTAAGGATATCTTCAATATTGTGCTTGGTGCTATTGCCAGCATTTCTTTGCTAGTGGGTGGTATCGGCATTATGAACATCATGCTTGCTTCGGTTATGGAACGTATCCGGGAAATAGGTATCCGACTTGCTTTAGGAGCTACCAAAAGAGATGTTATCTTTCAATTTCTTTCCGAAGCTACCATGATTAGTCTTAGTGGTGGTATCGTAGGTATTGTGTTAGGTGTGGCTCTTGCTAAAATCATTATGAAATTAGCAGGTATCCTCACTATCATCTCGCCTCTATCCATTATTATTTCTTTTTTTGTATCTACGATGGTAGGTATTTCCTTTGGATATATGCCTGCACGCAAAGCTGCTATGCAAGATCCGGTTACTTCTTTAAGACATGAATAAAACAAGACCATGAGATTATTATTAAGTATATTGTTGATACTTTCAACTTCATTTATCACAGCTAAAGCACAAAGCATTCCCAAATCATATACACTGGAGGATGTTATTAAAATTGCTAAGAAACAATCTCCTGATGGATTAGTAGCAAGCAATAAGTTTAAGAGCAGCTATTGGCAATACAGAACTTATAAAGCAGGCTTTATGCCGATGCTTAGTTTTAATGCTACTATGCCAAATATCAACCGTAGCATTTCCAAAGTAACTAGTTCTGATGGTAGTCAGACTTTTGTTGAAACCAAGTCAACGGACTATTCAATGAAGATGAGTTTATCTAAAACTATAGGTCTTACAGGTGGGCAGATCTTTATCAACTCCGGTCTCGAAAGGATGGATGTTTTTAGTACTTCTAAAACCACTTCTTACCTATCTAATCCGGTAACTATTGGTTTTAGCCAGCCGTTATTCAGCTACAATTCTTATCGTTGGTTAAACAAGACTCAACCTTTAATTTATAATGAAGCTAAGCAACAATATTTAGAGGATGTTGAGTTATTGTCTCAGAGGGCTACTAATCTCTTTTTCGATTTATTGGATGCACAGATAAGGGCACGCATTGCTAAGATCAATCAAGCTAATAATGATACGCTTTATAAGATTGCCAAAGGGAGATATAATCTTGGTAAGATAGCTGAGAATGAATTGCTGCAATTGGAATTAAGTTTATTGAACTCTAATCTTCAGCTGGAGCAGACACGTAATGATGTGGAGGTTGCTCTTTTTAAACTTAAGTCCTTTTTAGGTATTAAAAGTAATGATAAGATAGAATTATCAATACCGCAACAGTTGATGGATATTAAAATTGACATCGACAAAGCTGTTACTCAAGCCCGATCTAATAGAACGGATGCTATTACTTTTGAGCGAAAACTTATTGAAGCAAAGAGTAATGTTAACAGAGCCCGAACCGAGAACAGGTTTAATGCTAACATTTATGCTTTGTATGGCTTAACGCAAAGTGCCGATAATTATAGTGCTGTTTACAAAAGTCCTCTTGATCAGCAGCAGCTATCTTTAGGTTTGCAAGTGCCTATTCTTGACTGGGGTTTAGCGAAAGCTAAGATTAAGGTTGCCGAATCTAATCAGGAGCTTATTAACACCCAAATTGCGCAGCAAAAGATTGACTTCGATCAGGAGATAATGATAAAAGTATTGCAGTTTAATATGCAATATAGCCAGTTGTTAATTGCTGCCAAAGCTGATACTATTGGCGAAAAGCGTTTTGAGGTTACTAAAGAAAGATATATGATTGGCAAGTTAGGGATTACCGATCTCAACATAGCCATGACTGAAAAGGACCGTGCTTCGCAGGATTATCTTGCTGCGTTGCGTTCGTTTTGGGTTAACTATTTTGAGATGCGTCGCCTTACTCTTTATGATTTTATGCAAGATAATAAGATTGATGTTGACTTTGAAACTATGAAATAAAGGCAAGAGAGTACTTGAAGTACTTGCAGTATTTAAAGTACTTGAAGTTATAAAACTGAGAGCGGTTATCATTAAGTTGGTAGCTGCTCTTTGTTTTTTCCACTTAGCGATTTCAATTCGCTTAGCGGATATCTTTATTGCTTAATTTCTCTAGTCATTTATTCGCTAATCGGCAGAAGCCGATAAGCGAAGCCGAGATGGAGTATCTTAATCTTTTATACAACGTACAGAAAAGCCATCCCCCTTATGGTTGCCGTCACTTACTGCATCGTTTGTATTAAAGTGCAGGGTCAAATCCCATGCGTCATTATTACTATCTGTAGAACTCCACCACCAACCGAATAAGGTCATACAACTGTATGCTCCATCGTAGTCGCTTCGTAAGCCTGCAGGTAAAGCAGTAAAGCCTGATTCGTTTGTTGCTCCCCAATTAGGACTGCACCAATGTGAAGTACCAACTTCTCTTAAATTGTTTCCAGCAATACTACTTCCTCCTAAATAAGTTGTAAGTGTCGTCAACTCTTCATGACTTGGCACGTGCCAACCAGTAGGGCATAAATTACGGCTATCAACTACCGTGTACCAATTATATAACCTGCCATAAGTTGTACTATAGCTTTCATCATTATAATAGTTACAATATGCTCCTGTAGTAAGATTAACCCAAGCACTATTATTGGTTACATTTTGTATAGGATCACCGTTGCGATAATGGGTTACATTTAGGTTTTGTTTCAGCCATCTTTGTGAACCAATAGTTACAACATCATAAACATTGCCATCATAATCTGTAACAGGAGGATCAATCCAAGCAGGAACTCCATTTGTAAACCGTAGGATTTGTCCTTGAAGTCCGGGGGCTACAGTTATCCATGCAGTGTCGTTCCAATAGCTTATGGTACTATCAGCACCTATTTTTAAAATTGATCCAATAGGAGCATTACTTGCAGGTGTTGCCGGATTTATAATTGCTGTTACTGTAAAAGGGATACCTATACAACCTGATGATTTTGGAGTTACTGTATAAGTAGCTGTTTGTTGTGTATTGGTTGTATTAATGAGCATTCCACTTATTGTGACTGCATTACTGGCGGTAGCACCTCCAGTTAATCCAGTACCTACCGGTATCTGCCAACTATATGTTGTCGCTATAGGTACTATTCCGTTTGTATTATTAATCGGGTAAGCCGTAAATACAGCACCACTACTTACAGGATTAGGAGTTGCATTCATAGATGTTATTACAGCAGTTGGGTTAATAGTTACTTGTACAGTAAATATTGATCCCACACATGTGTTTGCCGTTGGTGTTACTGTATAAGTTGCTATCTTTGTTGTGTTTGATGTATTCATAAGTGTTCCGCTTACACTTGATCCACTTCCGGCTGCTCCACCTGTTATATTTGTAGCTGTTGGTTCAGCCCAGCTTAAAATTGTGCCTGTGGGGACAATGCCATTTATAGTATTAAGTGGTTTTACTGTAAATAGATCACCACTACATACTGTTTTCACCATTGAGATTATTGAGGGAGTTGGATTAATTGTTACTGTTACTGTAAAAGGAGCACCTGTATTGCCACCTGAGGTTGGTGTTACTGTATAGGTTGCTGTTTTTACCACGTTTGTATTATTTATTAGTGTTCCGCTGATGTTTGTAGAACCACTACCTGTTCCACCTCCCGCAAATCCGGAACCTGTTGGTACTGACCAACTATAAGTTGTTCCTAAGGGTACAATTCCATTAACTACATCAATTGGAGTTACTGTAAATTGAACACCACTACATACTGTGTTAGTTATCGGGTTTATCACAGGGGTTTGTGCCTTCAATTGAGGCTGCATCATTGCAAAAACAAACAGCATTATTGCTATTTTAGTAAGTCTTTGTAATTGTTTCTTCATTTTTTAATTTATTTAGTAATTATTAGCAACAAAAATAAATATAATTATGTTACCAAAAAAGAAATTGATAATAAAATTAAAAAATAAATGATTATTTTTCGGCATTTGTTGAATATAATCCATATCTTTGCCATCGATTTCAAAATATATTAAAAAGAGAGACTATCAATGCCTAATTAACAAAAAAGTTCGTACGATACGTTCACAAAGCAAGACTGCCTATTCAGTCAACGCAAACATATATCAATTTATCTGTAGGGGCATAGCTAAGTTAAAATCTCAATCATTTCAACACTTAATTTCATTAAAATACTTCTCGTTTTTATTCTTATATCATCTTAATCCGATATTTAAGGCTAAAAAGACACTTGTGTTCTATTTGCCGTTGACTGGGCAGTCAGAGGCTTCGACTGGGCAGTCAGAGGCATTGACTCGGCAGTTGGAGGCGTTGACTGGGCAGTCAGAGGTCTTGACTGGGCAGTCAGAGGTATCAACTCGGCAATCAAAGGCATCAACTCGACAGTCGGAGGCATTGACTCGACAGTCAGAGGTCTTGACTGGGCAGTCAGAGGCATCAACTCGACAGTCAACGTCTTTTGGCTCTAAAAATGAGATAAATTATCTTATCTTTAATCTAATATCATTAATATCAATACATTTATATTTTAAATTAAATAATTAAACATTTAAATAAAAGCATATGTCAAATTTAATTCAAGTAAAAGAAGGAATTGAAGAAAGAAGATTACCTTATTTCCACCTCGAAATGTGCAGGTATGGTGCAAAACTTGTTGCAAATGGTAGTTTGGTGCCGGATTTAACCTTTACGGGAGTGGCTGTTTTAGGGATAAACACTAAAATGCACGCAAGTATGGTACTAGCTTTAGATGATCACACTCAAAGTGCGGTTGCACACGGTTTTGAAAAAGAATTGCATGCATGTTTTAAGCAAAATGCAAGAGACACCGAAAAACAAGCTATTATCCTAAATGATCTAACTTTACCAGCAAAGGTTGGACATGAATTAATTGCTGAAAGACCTCCAATAGTTATTCCTCCTATATTCTTTAAAAACACAAATATAATAGGGATTATGGATTATAGAGTTAAGGCTCATCCAAATGCTTATAACTACTTATTTGAAATAAATCAGATAAACGAAGATGGTTCGATATTTTCAACAACTGAACGTCAATTGACAAATGCTAGTGGCATAATGGATGGTTTTGTTTCGGGAGCTAAATATTTAATTAGGTGTCAACCTATATTTTTGGACAACGCAAAAGGAGAATGGACAGAATATTTTGATATAAGAGCAAACTAACTCAATTACGAATTACGAATTATGAATTGAATACATGATTCGTTATTAAAGAAAAAACCTTCATCATATTAGTGGTGAAGGTTTTTTCTTTTCCTAATAGTCTTGTCTTCAATTTTAGGCATTTCAAACTTACAACTTTAGGCACTTCTTTACTTTTCCTAAAAGTCTAAACTGCTAATAGCCTTTTCTTAAATTTTAGGCACTTCAAACTTCAAACTTTAGGCACTTTTTATTTTCCTAAAAGTCTAATAGCCTAAACAACTAAAAGCCTTCTTTCCAAATCAATTTCGTACCAAAGCCCAGGCGATTGTCAGTCATCTTAATAAAATCAGGAACAATACCCCATAAGGTAGTCTTCATTAGTATAGCTACCGGAAATTTCATCAGATAAGCTTTTTTGGCAAGCGACAATTCTTTACCTGAAAGTTCAGTAAGCTCTCCAGTAAATTGAATTCCTCTTATCTTACCTATAACACCTGTTTCTAAAGCTATAGCCCCCGAAACAAAAGGCTGCTCCTGAACATCCATTATGTGCTTAGTAGTCTTGTCGGAGGTAAATACAAGCATGTTTAATTCATTAATATAAACATAAAAACAAGTGCAAGTGTATGGTTTATTATTACTTGAAGTAGCCAAAGTAAAAATATGATGTTGGTGGATAAATTTAACTATCCTTTCGTCAACTGGATTCATGAAATGTGTGTAAAGTTATTTTTTTACTAGCATATTTACAGCTATCAGTATCAATGCAACTGCAAAGATCTTTTTCATCTTTTCGGGAGAAATAGTTAAAGCTATTTTAGAGCCAAAATAACCTCCAACAAAGAAAGCAATAGCTATAACAGCAGCATATTTAATATTTAACTGTCCGGCTTTATAGTAATTATAACAAGCCATAAAACCCACGGGAGGCAACATAACCGCAAGACTTGTGCCTTGTGCAGCCTGCTGCGTTAATCCCATAAAATAAATCATCGCCGGAATCATAATAACTCCACCTCCAAGACCTACCATTCCGCCAAATATACCAGCTGCCATACCTATGGCAAGAAGAATTAAAATATCGTTCATATCTTTTCCCATTTTAATATGTTAGAAATCTAAACTTAATGAAAAATAAAAAACAATTGGTTGTATCACCCCGTTATCAACACCCCAAGCCCAATCAGCACGCATAAAGTAGCCTAATAGCCTTGAACGCAACCCAAAACCAAAACCTTCGACTATAGGTTGGATATCTTTGGTAAGGGTAATCGTAATAGGATTTCCGGGGATAATATGAGTAAACAAAGCATTATCCGGCGCCCATGGATTACTTCCGTTCCAGGCAGTACCTACATCACCAAAGCCTATGATCTGAAAGTTATTTATAAAATCAGACTTGATCGGTTTCTTCGAAAGATAACGGAAGATAGGGAAACGCAACTCACTATTGAAAACAGCAAAACTATTACCATTGCGGATGTTCTGCGTAAACCCTCGCATGTTGGTGGCAAGCGTTTGATAAGCATAATTCTGGTCGGTTGCTATAGTGATATCATTGTTAAACTTTGGGAACAGCCAGTTATCAACACCTCCAAGATAATAAATAAGCTTATCGTGTCCAAATGATGTACTTGCAGCAAAGCGATTAGCCCAGATAAAGGATTTATGAATCTTCTGATAGTTGCGGAAATCAAAGCCCAGAACAAAAAGATCTTTTTCCTGAGTAATCATAGATTGATAATACTCTCCCCAGAATTTATATCTTGTGCCATAATAAAGATTAAGACCAATATATCTTGTATTATCAAAGATATATTCCCCTTTCAGCCCGCCCCAATAAGTGTTAACATCAGGAGCTTGAAGGTTAGCAATATCGTAAGTCGAGAGTATTACTTGTCGGTCGTTTCTTAAGAAAGCAGTTCCTTTTACACAACTAACAGTACTAAAAGGCCATTTAAGAATATAAAGAGCTTCATTAGTATATTGCTTAGCATCATATTGAGAGGTTGAGTAATCAAGAGCCTGTCTGTGTAAGATAAGCTGCCTATCAAGACGTTTCTTTAAATTTTCATAACTAATAAGATATTCCATATCACTAAAGTCGAATGAAAACCTGATGCCACCTGTTAACCTGTAGTCTTCCATCAAATCCGACACTCCAACTTTAAGTAAAAGGTTCATGCCCGGATTTAAATAAATAGGAGAGCCCCCACCGGAGAACTGCTGGTAATTAGCATTAAGGAAACTGAAATCAATTTGAGAAGTCACGCCATTTATCGAATATTGAACTTCATAATTTCGCTGCTTTGTTGCAATAAAAGCGGTGTCAAATTCTCCATTATTAGTATCCGTTGAATCTTGAAAATTAACCTTAACTAAAACCTGCTTGTCGAATCTATAATTATCTGTATCAACTTGCGTTGTGTCCTGTTTATGTCTAATATCTGATAAATGTACATTAACCAACCGCTTTCGCTTAATTACCGGAGCTTTTTCCTTTTTAGAAGCGGCAGAGTCCTTCTTAATTACTATATTTGCTGCTATTAAGCTTTTGATATAAGCAGTAGTATCCGGTGTTGATTTCGTAAGATTCTTAGTAGGTACTTTATCAGTAACAAACATCTTATAAACCCCATCAACATAAATGATTTCACCTGTCTTCTGAGCTTTAGTATTAACATCCTGTTCGATGATACTTTGCCTGTAATTGGTAATCGGATACGATGAAGTTAAGTAACGGTAATGAACTGTAGTATCTATATGACTTATTACACTGTCGACACGGGCAATATACCTGTTTACCACCCCACTTTGATCACTTAGATAAGTAAGATAATTATTTTCGTACTCCATCGGATAAGATTCGTCTGCAAAAGGCGTCTTTGTTACTCGTCTAAGCATCTTAGTCTTCTTAGCATAATCATAAATAAAGATATCTTTATTAGTATTTATCTTGGCAACAAAAGGAGGATCAAAAATAATGCTGTCGTTAAAACGGTTGCTACTAAAAATAATCTCTTTAGAGTTGTTTATAAACCTAGGATTGAGATCATCATACATATCTTTTGTAATCTGTTCGGAAGAATGCGAAGCAGTATTGTAAACAAAGATGTCTGACTGTCCATTTTGCACAGCAGAAAAAACAATAAGCTGACCGGTTGATGAATAAGAGAAGTCCAGAACCTTTTCGAAGTACTGTAGCAATTGTTTCTCAAAAGATTTCTTCTTAACATCATATAAATACATGTAAAGATGCCCATTCTGCTCAACAATAATGTTTAAAAGCTCACCTGTAGGATGCCAAGCAAGCAAAGGATACGAATAATCAGTCTTTTCATCAAGCTTATGCCCGGCTTTCATTATCTTATTATACTTCTTAGTAACAGTATTATAAATCCAGACCTTGTATTTCCCCATTTCATTGCTTACATAAGCAATGTTTTCTCCATCAGGACTTATTTTTAGTCGATTATAGAGCCTTTGATTCTTAATTTTTTTAACGATAGGGTCATCTTTAGGCACATCCAGAAGAGAAATTGGAGCATACTTTGTTTTATAATAAAAAATCCATTCATCCATTACCGTCTTATAATTAAGCCCGAGCACATACAGAAAACCCGTCTCTATATTACGGCTAACCCTCGACATATACACTATGCTTGCAATATTATTCTCACCATATTTCTCAGCAATATAATGCCAAAAAGAGTGACCTGCAATAATTGCATCTTCACCAGATAGCTTATAAAAGTCTTCGTAACGCTTTGACAGAACTCCATCTCTAACTTTATTATCGATAGTTGTATTCCAACCCTCAGATATGTAAGCGACAAGCCCTTGCAGATACCATGGGGGAATACTAAAGATAGTATTGTTCTTGATCTTATTAAGAAGAGTGCTGCCATATATCATCTGATTG
>TBL_comb47_HYPODRAFT_10004915_pt1 | contig 15189 bp, 14 predicted proteins | sample TroBogypolimnion_40_FD_10682 | JGI IMG/M metagenome (IMG submission 10682)
CATAGCATCGGCCAGGACGTGGCCGAGCCGATGAGCGAGTGGCTGGAGAAGCGGATCTTCCCCGGCAGCTACACTCCGACGGTGCGGGAGATGATGGAAATCTTCGAGCCGTTTGCCTTCAGCGTTCTCGACCTGGAGAACCTGCGCCTGCACTACGCCAGGACGCTGGAGCACTGGCTGGAGCGCTTCCAGGCGCATGAGGCGGAGGTGACCCAGATGTTCGACGCGAGCTTCGTCAGGGCCTGGCGGCTTTACCTGTGCGGCTCGATAGCCAACTTCACCACCGGTTCCCTGGAGCTCTACCAGGTGCTCTTCTCGCGCCGGGGCAACAACCAGGTCCCCTTGACGCGCAGACATCTGACGGACCCGGGGCAAAGCGATGCAAAGCTGTGAGGTGCTGATCGTCGGCGCCGGGCCGGCCGGGTCGACCTGCGCCAGGATCCTGTCCAAGTGGGGCATATCGGTCCTGCTGGTGGACCGGGACTGGTTCCCCCGGGACAAGCCGTGTGCGGGGTGGATCACTCCCGCGGTGCTGGACGCGCTGCGCATCAACCCCCAGCAGTACCGCCAGGGACGCCTGCTCCAGGAGATCCGTGCCTTCAGGACGAGCGTCAGGTACGGCAAGGAGCGGCTCACCGATTACGGGAGTACGGTAAGTTACGGCATCAGGCGGAGCGAGTTCGACCATTTCCTGCTGCAGCGCAACACCGGCCCGACTCTGCTCGGCGAGGCGGTGCAGAGCCTGGAGCGGATAGCGGAAGGGTGGCTGGTGAACGGCGGCATCCGGGCGCGGCTCCTGGTCGGCGCGGGCGGGCACGGCTGCCCCGTGGCGCGGGCCCTGGGTGCCCGACCGGAACGGGAGCCGGCTACAGCTGCCCTGGTGGCGGAGTTCGAGATGGATGAGGGGCAGTTGGCAGCCTGCCGGCTGAGCGCCGGCCATACCGCGCTCTCCTTCTACGGCGACGCCGGAGGATATGGCTGGCTGCTGCGCAAGGGGAACTTTCTAAACCTCGGGCTGGGAACACCGGAAGGGCGCGGCCTGCAGTGGCGCATGTCGGAATTCCTGGCCCACCTCAAGCGCCGGGGCGACCTTCCCGGTGCTCTTCCCGAAGCGACCGGGAGACATCTCTACCTCCCCTACCGGAAGCGGGGCGGGCGTCGGCTCGTGGGGGACCGGGCGCTCCTCATCGGAGACGCCGCGGGCCTCGCCTTTCCGGAGAGCGGCAAGGGGATACTGCCGGCGGTCGAGTCGGCCATCATGGCGGCCCAGACCATCCTGTGCGCCTGCGGGGATTACCGGCCCGGCTGGCTGCAGCCCTACGCCGACGCCATTGCAGCGCGCTATGGCGCGGGTGCAGCAGGCGGGGGGAGTCTCGGGCTGCAGGGTCTGCGGCGAGCGGGAGCCAGGGTGGCGCTGACCAGCGGCTGGGTCCCCCACCGCCTGGTACTGGACCGCTGGTTCCTGCGCAGTTGGGAGCGCCCCCTTGTCCCGAAAGCGGAGGAAAGCTAGCAGCCCTCTCCGCTTGGTCCGCTTGGTCCGAAAATCGGTCCGATCGGTCCGATCCGACTGATCGGTCGGATGAAAAAGCATGACGCCAGAAAAAGGTGGGCAAAGGCAATGGACGACAGTGTCGCCAACATGTCCGGCAAGATCTGCCTGGTGACCGGGGCCACCTCGGGAATAGGAGCGGCCACCGCCCACGCCCTGGCCCAGCTGGGCGCCACCGTCATCGTGGCCGGCCGCAACCCCGAAAAATGCAGCGACCGCGTTCAGGCGATCAGGCAGAGCACCGGGAACCCCCGCGTGGAACACCTGCTGGCAGACCTGTCGGTGCAGGAGGATATCCACGGCTTGGCCGCACGGTTCCGGGGGAAGTATCGGCACCTCGATGTGCTCATCAACAACGCCGGTGCGAGGTTCCTGTCGCGCATCCAGAGCGCTGCGGGTTACGAGATGACCTTCGCCCTCAATCACCCGGGATGCTTCATCCTGACCAATCTGCTGCTGAAGGAGCTCTTGACCAGCGGCCACGGCCGCGTCGTCAATGTCGCCTCCGAGGCACACAGGCAGTGCACGGCCATAAACTTCGCCGACCTGCACGGCGCGGCTGGTTACCAGGGCAAGGCCGCCTACGCCCAGTCCAAGCTTGCCAACCTGCTCTTCACCTATGAATTGGCCAGGCAGCTGGAGGGCACCGGGGTGACGGTCAACGCGCTGGACCCGGGCAACGTCTGGACCAATTTTTCCAGGAATAACGGCTGGCTCAGCCGGGCTCGCCACCTCGTCGGCTCCTTGCGCTCCGGAAGCCTGGTGGGACCCAAGCAAGGGGCCAGAACGACTGTTTACCTGGCCGCCTCGCCCGAGGTGGAGGGGATCAGCGGCAAGTATTTTTCCGACAGGAAAATGGTTGCCTCATCGGAACTTTCCTACGATGTCGCCGCGGCGCAGCGCCTTTGGGACGTCAGTCTCAAGCTGGCCGGGTTCAAAACCGCATGAAACTGGCACGGGGGTCATCATGAAAAAGACCGAAATTTTATCCCTAACCGCCCTGGCGCTCCTTTCAGGTCCCGCCCGGCCCAGCCACGCCGCCAACGTCCCCTACTTCCCCTACGAAACCATCGAAAACTACTACAAGACTCAGCCAGAGCAGCCCGCCGTCAGTGAGCCGCCGGCGGTCCAACTGACCCCGCCGGCGGCCCAGGAGCCCCGGGGGGCCCGGCAGCCGGTTGCGGTCACGGCGGCACCTGACTTTCTCTTTCCGGCGAAGCTTGGTTTCGGCGTGGCGGTGGGGGTGCCCTACGACATGATGTATCTCTCGAAGACCTACTACTGCTGGCAAAACGGAGTCTGGTACCGCGCCAACTGGTATCGCGGGCCCTGGACCGAGATCGGGGCAAGCCAACTGCCGCCCGAACTGCACAAGCAGACACTGGCAAAAATTCGCGAACTGAGAAACAAGGAATTCAAGGAATACTGGAAGGATCAGGAGCACTACCATGGCAAGCGCTTTCGCCCCGGGGAGCTTAAAGAGAAGTGACCTAACTAGGTCACGATGCTCCCGCCTCAGGTGAAGCCGGAGCCGACGGTGCAGGCGTAGCAGTGCTCGCCAACCGCGATGGGGGACCCGGGTGCCGGCAGTTCTGTGAGGCTTGAGACCAGCGCCAGCTGCCCTCCCAGCGGCAGCCCCGCGGCAAGGTTGAAGTCGCAGTCATACAGGCGCCCCAGCCAGTCGACCGAGAGCTGGCTGCGGCACATCAGGCCGGCAACGCTGCAGGAGTTGAATCCCGCGGCGAGGGTCGCCAGGTACCCCTCCAGGTTGCCGGAGCGCTCCAGAAAGCTGCGGAACCGCCCCAGCGGCACGTTGGCAAAGGTGTAGAGCGAGTTGAAGGAGATGCCGTATTTGCGCATCAGGTCGGAGCGGAACTTCTTTTCCGCCCCTTTTTGTCCGGCGGGAAGATAGGCCCCGGCCGGATTCGACACCAGGTCCAGCTCCAGCAGGCTCCCCTCCACGCCATATCCCAGCCCGTTCAAATACTTGAGCGCCGCGATGCTGCGCTCCCAGACGTCCGTGCCGCGCTGGGCCTCGGTCTGCGAGGAGTTGGTCGCCGGCAGCGAGGCGACCAGCGCCAGCTTCAGGTCACGGTAGAGCTCGCAAAGCGCCGCCCCCCTCTCCCCGTTCAGGGCGACCAGGTTGCTGCGCACCAGCAGTCTCGGGGTGAGTTCGGCCAGGGACCTCACCAGGTAATCGATGCCCGGCACCAGTTCCGGTGCCCCTCCCGTGATGTCGATGCTGGCAAAGCCAAAGCGCCGGGCGCAATCGATGACAGCATCCATGGTCTCGCGCCCCATCATCTCGACGCGGTCCGGGCCCGCCTCCAGGTGGCAGTGCCGGCAGCTGAGATCGCAGACCAGGCCGACGTTCACCTGCAGAGCCAGAGTCCGGTCCCGCTGGAGTTGCAGCCCGTGCCGCAGCAGTAGCTCCCGGAAGGGCTCGATCACCTTTTCATTTTTTTCGGTAGGCTCTGTCATACAGCTAAAGTCCCCGCGTGCTGACTGCGTTGTTGGGTGGGCCTCGATGATACCAATTACAGTCCCCGAATCGTAGGGTGGGCACCCCGTGCCCACGCGGAGGATTTCCATGCGACGGTGGGCAGGGGGCTGCCCACCCTACAGTTCGGAGCGACCCGGGCCAACTCCCCCGCCCTACAAGGAGAGCTGTTCCGCGATCTTGCGCATCTGCAGACCGTGCACCAGGGAGGCTCCGCCGCGGATGGCGGTCACCACATGGACCGCCTCGGTCATCTCCCCGAGATTGGACCCCTTCTCCAGGCAAGCCCTGGTATAGGCGTCGATGCAGTAGGGACACTGCACCGTGTGCGCGACGGCGAGCGCGATGAGCGCCTTCTCCCGCTCGCTCAGCTCCCCTTCCGCGAAAACCGCGCCATAGTAATCGAAGAACTTGGCCGCCAAGTCGGGCGCGTCCTTGCCGATTTCGGAGAATCTGCCCAGATCGTTCGGGTCGTAATAGGTTTGCATCGCCGCTCCTTTTAGTAGAATGCTTTCAGGATATCCAATTTTGCCCTCCCCGTAAAGTCCCCGCACAGCGCCAGCGGTCTGTCGCAGGCTTTCCTGCAGAGTCAGGGCAGGTAACTGGTAAATAGCAACCCATTCCACAGCCCCTTCGAGTGGGTTTTGCCAGGTGCGCCATGGTACCTGTGAAGGAAGTACAGTACGTCAGTGGGAAGATTTGAGCATTATTTGTCGACAGCCAGGTCAATACTCTCCATCTCATCCAGTCTGAACGCTTCCTGATTACCTGCTGTAAAACAGGGTCATAGAGCACACCGGCCAGCGACAGACTATAGCAGCGCTCCCTGCCACGTCCTTTCCTTGGAAAATTGTCACTTGAAATGACCAAGAGTGCCATTATACTTGAGCCGAATCTGGATTACTACCCTGGAGGACGCATGGAAAACGATGGCAGGAGAAAATTCCTGGGGGTCTGCCTGGCTGGCGCCTCGGTTGCCGCAGCGGCTGCCGCAGCCTATCCGGTATTTCGCTACCTGGCCCCCCGCTCGGACGCGCAGGGCGCCAAGAAAATCGAATTCGCGGCCAGCGACCTGCCCGAGGGGGAGGCGAAGTTCTTCGAGTACGCCGGCGCTTCCGCTGTCCTGGTGAAAACCAGCGCCGGAGCCGTGATCGCCCTTTCCGCGGTCTGCACCCACCTGGGCTGCATCGTGCAGTGGGAAAAGGCCACGCAGGACTTCCTCTGCCCCTGCCATGCCGGCCGCTACGCCCCCGACGGCACCGTGCTGTCCGGTCCGCCACCCAGACCGCTCGCCAAGATCCCCTTCACCGTCGCGGACGGTAAGATACTTGTCGGCTAACCCCCTGACACGCATATGGAGGTCCCATGGGCCTGTTTAAACGGCTGTACGATTGGATCGATCTGCGCATCGGCGCCAGGGAGATCGTAAAGAAGGAACTCACCGGCTACCTGCTGCCGCGCAACATCAATGAGTGGTATTCTCTCGGCAGCGTCCTGCTGGTCATCTTCGCCCTGCAGGTGGCCACCGGCATGCTGCTCATGGTCTATTACGTGCCGGACGCCGACAAGGCGTTCAAGAGCGTCACCTTCATCATGAACGAGCTTCCCTACGGCTGGCTGATCCGGCTTTGCCATGCGGTGGGGTCGAACATGATGGTCGCGGTGCTGCTTTTGCACATGCTCTCCACCATGATGATGAAGAGCTACAAGAGCCCCCGCGAACTCAACTGGGTCACCGGGTTCATCCTCCTCACCCTGGTCCAGGGTATTTCGCTTACCGGCTACCTGCTCCCCTGGAGCCAGCTCTCCTTCTGGGCCACGACGGTCGCCACCAATTCGGCTGCCGCCATCCCGGTCGCGGGTCCCTACCTGGTCGAGTTCCTCAGGGGGAGCAAGCTGGTCGGGCCACCCACCCTGGGACGCTTCTTCGCCATGCACGTGGGGGTCATCCCGGTGATCATCGCCGGTACCATCGCGGCCCACCTCTTCCTTTTGAAGCGCACCGGGATCTCCACCCCGCCCTTCGGCGCCAAGGATGCAGCGGAAACCGGCGCCCCCTGGCAGCCTGAAAGCTACCACTACCAGGGGCACCCCGGCGGAATCCCGTTTTTCCCTAACTACGCCCTGCAGGACCTGACCTCCATCAGTGTCTATTTCGCGGTGTTCCTGGCGGTCGTCTTCTACGCCCCGAACCTGCTCTTCACCCCGGACGCCTTCGTGCCGGCCAACCCGTTCCAGACGCCGGCCCACATCAAGCCGGAATGGTACTTCCTCGCCAACTACCAGACGCTCAAGATCTTCCCGAGCGAACTGCTCGGGCTCTCGGTGCAGGCGGCCGCCATGACCTTTCTGGCGCTTTTGCCGTTCATCGACCGCTCGCCCGAGAGAAACCCACTGAAGCGGCCGCTGTTCCTGGTTTGCGCCATTGGGGGAATCCTGCTCTGGCTGGGACTAACCATTTGGGGGCACTTCTCATGACAGACCATCGGCAGACAAGGCGGCCCTACCTCCGGGGAGCACTGGCCGCTCTCCTCCTCGCCAGCTGCGCGCTTTTCGCGGCGCCGCAGCCGGCCCGGGCGGCGGCGCCGGAGCAGCCCGAGACGGTGTGCATCCAGTGCCACGGCACGCTTCCCGACCGGCTCGGCGCACCAGTCAAACTCTGGCGCACCAGCATCCATTCGGAGAACGGCATTTCCTGCAACGCCTGCCACGGCGGCGACCCGAAGGACGCGGCCGACGCAATGAACCGGGCCCGGGGCTTTCTCGGCGCGCCCAAGGAAACCGACATCCCCGCCTTCTGCGGCCGCTGCCACCCGGGTGTCATGAAGGACTACCTGGCGAGCGCCCATGGCAAGAAGCTCGGCATGGGCGGCCCCCACTGCGTCACCTGCCACGGCAACCACCAGGTCGTCAAGGCCTCGCTCGACCTGATCAACGAGAAGAGCTGCACCCGCTGCCACAGCTTCGAGCGGGCCCGGGCCATCCGGGACGCCATGCAACAGACCGAGGGGTACATCGTCGGCATAGACCGCAGGATCAAGGGTTTTCAGGCTGAGGGGGTCGACACGGACCGGCTCGGCAAGGGGCTCTTCGCGGTCAGAAACCGTTTCCACACCCTGTTCCACGATGTGGACGTGGCGCGGGTGAAAGCGGAATCGGCGCAGATCAACGTGGAGCTCGGCAAGCTGGACCGGGATCTCATCGTGATCGAGCAGGCGCGGGTCAAGCGCAAGCAAGCAGGTGGCTTCGCGATAGCCGGCGCGCTGCTGCTGGCCGTCTTGTTCCATTTGATGAAGAAGACTTTCGACTAGAGAGGGCTACTCGGGACATTTTGCGGGACGCGCGCGGGGACCGGGGAAGTGCTCCTCGATTTTCCTAGAGCTAGATACAGAGCCGGCCTATGGGACCAGAGGTTCCAGCAGGCCGGCTTTCTTGTCGGTGGCGATGAGTTCTATGTTCAGGCCCTGGTTGTCGAAGATAAAGGCGATATCCTCATTGTCGAAGGCTTCTCCCGGTTGCGGTTTCACCAGCACTCTCAGCCCCATTGAGCTGAGCTTTGCTATCTCTTCTCCGAGTTTTGCGCACTTGAAGCAAAGGTGATGCAGCCCCCCTCCGCGCTGGGCAAACGTGTGCACGGGGGAAGCGGCGTCAGTCGCCTCTATCAGCTTGATGGTGAGCGAATTTTCCTTGGCAAGAAAAGCCACCCTGACTCTCTGACGCGTATTGGTGACGATTTCGGTAAGCTGCCGGTAGCCAAAGACACTCTCCCAGTGTGCTATGGCCTGTTCCAGTGACTTAACCGCTATGCCTACGTGATCTATGACCAACCCAGCCTCCTTTCGTCCCACCCCTTGCCGCAGTGGGCCGCGCCAATCACTCTGTCACTCTGTCACTCTGTCACTCTGTCACTCTGTCACTCTGTCACTCTGTCACTCTGTTACTCTGTCACTCTGTCACCTTTTCGCCGGATATCTCACGGCCAAAGCCGGGAGCCTCATAGTGCCCGCCACACCTTGCCGAGAACCTTGTATTCGGGCATCAGTTTGGTGATCTTGAAGCCCATAGTGACGAGGTCGGTGAGTGCGGCCACCCTTTCCTTTCTGACATAGCAGAGCGCCGAACGGCACCCCTTGGCCCGCGCCAGGTCCAGCAACTGGCGCGTCCCCGACTGGAAGCACCCGAGTCCGCGATAGGCCGGAAAGGTAAAGACGTTTTCGATCATGACCTGAGTGTCTTTCAAAGGGTAAAACTTGCTGCGGTACTTCTCCGAGATGAGAGCGTTATCCCCCGAGAAGATCAAGGTCTGCATGTAAGCGACCTTGTCGTCGCGCTTCATGACGTAACAGTTTTTAAATCCACTTTGGTAGAACAGCAGATAGGCCAAAACATCCCTCTTTTCTGCCTCGTTGCAGGTATCCAGACTATTTAGAATCTGGTCGATATCATCTGCACTGATCAGGGAAACCTCCATCTTATGTTTGGCGGGAACCAGGCTGTCCTGTGCTTCCAGGAGGTTTTTCCTCAGGACATAGTAATGGTTGATCGACAATATCCGGGAGCACAGCAGTTTCAAGGACGCCTTCGGTCCCAAGGATTTTATGATTTTCCAGTGGTCAATGAAACGTTTCGATGAGTCCATGCGCGCTTTCCCCCGGGTATTGGCAAACCTTCCAGCCCACCGTCCCAAACTTCAGGCGATGCCAAGCATCGGCTTGACGGCCCTCTTGTCTTCCACGAAACGCATCACCTTCTTGATGGAGTCCAAGTTTTCCGGAATCAGCTCCTCGTCCTCGATGCTGATCAGATACTGGTCCTGTAAAAAGGCGACGAGCTGCATGATTCCTGTCGAATCGACGATGCCCTCCTCGAGGAAGGAACTGTCGTCCCTGAGCCCGCCGTCTTCACCGAAAAGAAATGTGTCCACGATAAACATCCGTATTTCATCTTGTAGGCTCATGTACCGGTACCTCCGTCGCTGTTGATTTGGTCACGCTACCAGCCGATGTCATCCACCAGCAGGGGCGGCAGATGCAGGTAGCTCGTGGTTGCCCTCTTGGTATCGATGTCCTTGAAGACCATCTCCACCTGCTCCGGACGGAAGCCGAGGGCCGACGCCACCTGTGCTGCCGGCACCCCGTTGTTCTTGCCGAAAAGGCAGAGATCCATCTTTTCGTAGGGAAGCGAGAAGTAGAACTCGTCCTGTCCCTGCGCCAGGGAATAGGTGTCGGTGGTCGGCCTTCTCATGCGGATTTCCTCCGGGATACCCAGGAATTCGGCAAGCTGGTACACCTGCGACTTGTAAAGGTGGGCGATCGGCTTGATGTCGGCAGCGCCGTCGCCCAGCTTGACGAAGAACCCCTGATCGTACTCGAGCCGGTTCGGCGTGCCCGCCACGCAGTAGTGCAGGCGGTCGGCGTGGTAGTACTCCAGCATCTTGCGGACGCGCTGCTTGAAGTTGGTCGCCGCCACGATCTCCAGGTAGGGCGTCAAGGGGAGCCGGTTTTTGACGCTGCTGCCGTCGGGCCCCTGAGCCACCAGGTAAAAGACGGTGAACCCGGGATGATCGATGACGTCGCTGGTGACGATCTTGGATTTCCAGTCACTGCCGTACTGCGGTACGACGCGCCGCGCCGCCTCGGCGTACCTGCGGTAGAAGCCGACCGATTCGAGTATGCCGGAGATGTCCTCCTTGACCGTGGCTATCCTGAGTGAGGCGGCCAGCGTGCTGCTGAAGCGCTCGCTTTCCTCCGCCGATTGCCTCTCGGGCATCTCCAGCCCGAGCACCCGCTCCGCGCCGAGCGCGGCCACGGCGAGGGCCGCCGTCACGCTGGAGTCGATGCCGCCGGAAAGCCCGATGACGACACCGCGCCGCTTCACCCGGTTCAGCATCAGTTCGCGCATCCTGCCGCAGATCCTGGCGACTTCCCTCTCGGGGTCCAGTTGCAGCAGCTGCGAGGAAAAAGCTCCTGTCAATGTCATCTCCATTCCCCCTTGTCCAGTCCGGCGGCGTCAGCTCCCCGGCCGCCACCCGGCGCGCTGCCGCGGGCCCGGCGAGCTACCGCCCCCCGATGAGCTACCGCCCCCCGATGAGCTGCCGCGTCCCGGCAAGCTGCCGCGGCCCGCCCCTCATGGCCCGCATTGCTTTCTGAAAAGCTCCAGACAACTCACCCGGTCGATCTTGCTGCTGGCATATTTGGGCAGCGCCGCCACGAACCGGACCTCCGCCGGCAGCTTGTGGCGCGGCAACTGGGCCAGACAGAGCGAGAGTATCCGGCTCGCGCTGGTCTCCCGGCTCAGGGGCACCGCGAGTGCCACCAGCCGCTTGCCGAGCAGTTCGTCCTCCACCCCGAGCACTGCGGTCTCCAGCAGCAGGCCGGTCGCCATCAGGGCATCCTCGACTTCCTGCGGGTCGATCCGGTGCCCCCCGACCTTCAGCAGATCGTCCTTGCGCCCGGTGACGAAAAGGTAGCCGTCCTCGTCCTGATACCCCAGGTCTCCGGTGTGATAGCCGTGCTGGTCCAGGACCGCCGCGGTGGCCTGCTGATCCCCCCAGTATCCCCGCATGATGTTGGCCCCGCAGGCCACCAGCTCGCCCGACTCTCCGGGCGGGAGCTCGCGCCCCTGCTCGTCCAGCACCCGGACGCTCACCCCCGGAATGGCCTTGCCGATGGAGTCGATCTTGCTCTCCAGGAGCTCCGGCTCCACGTAGGTGAGCCGTGCTGCGGCCTCGGTCGCCCCGTACATGATGTAGAGCTTGGTGTGGGCGGGGAGCGTCTGCAGCAGCTTTTCCTTGACCTGGCGCGACATGTGCCCGCCCGCCTGAGTGCAGTAGCGCAGCGCCTCCAGCCGGTCGCGAAAGGCCGCCAGCGGCGAGCGGTGCAGCAGGTAGGCATAGGTGGCGGGGACGCCGGAAAAACCGGTGACGCGCTCCTTGGCCATCTGCCCGATCACCGAAGCGGGGTAGGCGAAGCCGTTGTTGACGACGACGGTGCCGCCCACGGCGACATGGGTGTTGAGCAGGGATTTCCCCATGACGTAGAAAAACGGCAGCACGACCATCTGGATGTCGTTTTCGGACAGGTTCAGGTACTGCACGATGGACCGGGTGTTGGCGACGATATTGCCGTGGGTCAGCATGACCCCTTTGGGCTTCCCGGTCGACCCCGAGGTGTAGATGATGCTGGCCAGGTCGCCGGATTCGACCGGTAGATCCGGGTTGGCCGGGGTGCTCCCCTGCATCAGCTCCTCCCAGGCGACCACCCGGCAGCCCGGCGAGCCCCAGGAGTGAACCGGGTTCTTGATCACCACCAGTGGGATCTGCAGCCGTTCCGGCCCGGTCTCGCGCAGGAGCGCCTCCGACTTGGCACAGGATACCAGCGCCCGGGGCTGCAGCGCCCCGAGCAGGCCGGCCAGGCTGTCGGCCTTGATCTCGCAGTTAAGCGGCACCGCGACCCCGCCCGCCTTCAGCACGCCGTAGTAGCTTTCGACATACTGCAGGCTGTTCTCCAGCAGCAGGACGACCCGGTCGCCCCGGGCCACCCCCTGGGCGAGCAGCCAGCAGGCGAAGCGGTTGGCCCCGTCGTTGATCTCCCGGTAGCTCACCCGTTCCGCGTCCTGGATGAAGGCAATCTTCTCAGGCCGCAACCGGGCGCTCTGTTCCAAAAGGGCATGAACCCTCTCCACGAGCGTCACGGGGCACCTCCGCCGCAGCACCTGCCGCTGCCTTTCGGCCCACCTCTTTCCCGCCGGGAAAAGACCGCTTTCATGACGCGCCTCCGGCCCTGCCCCACACGACCCGGTCCGGCTGCAGCCTTCTGACCGCGCGCAGTCCGTTCCCCATGACGAACTGCTGGTGCAGGATCTGGGTGGAGAGGACGCCGATCAGCGCCATGTTCTGGAACTCGCTGGCAAAGGCCTGGTCCGTGCCGCGGAACTTGGCATAAAGCCGGCTCACCTTCTGCGGGTGGAAATAGCCGTTGTCCTTGAGCCGCGCTTCGCTCAGCAGCTCGTCCACATAGTCGGCGGGCGCCTGCGGGAAGAAGAGCTCGCGGATGGGCGCCCGGTAGGGCTGCTTGGCCCTGGCGGTTATGCTCCCGGGTATCTGACCCCTGAAGGCACGCTTCAGCAGGTATTTCTCGTTGAGCCCGCGGAGCTTCCACCGGGCGGGGAGCCGGAAAGCGAAGTCGATCACCCGGAAATCCAGGAACGGGTGGCGCATCTCGACCGAGTGGGCCATGCCGACCCGGTCCCCCTGGGAGGAGAGCAGAAAACTTGACAGGAAGATCTCCATTTCCAAAAGCTGCGCCCGGGACAGCATGTCGCGCCCGCAGAAGTCCCCCGGCAGCCAGCGCGCAAGCTCCGGCATCGGGTCGTAGGCGCTCAGCCCGGCGCGGCAGTCATCGGAGAAAAAGGCGAGGTTTCTCCTGCTGTGGTCCCAGCGCACCTGGTGGGAGAAATAGGGGTCCCGCGGCCCGGGCGACTTGACGGCGAAGAAGTCCTGCAGGTAGGAGCGCTCGCGGGCGGGGTTGCTGAACACATAGGGATAGAGCCTCTCCAACAGAAGCGGGCGCCGCGTCGAGCCGGGCTGCCTGGACCAGTAGTCCCGGATCTTCGCCTCCTTGAATATGTTGTAGCCCCCCAGGATCTCGTCCGCCCCCTCGCCGGACAGCACCACCTTGTACCCCTCCGACCGCACCAGGTTGGAGAGCAGGAACATGGGGACGGGGGCGGTACGCAGCAGGGGTATCTCGCAGTGCCAGACCGTGTCCGGGAAGGACTCCCTGATCTGGGAGTTGCTTATCGACACCTGCCGGTTGTCGGTCCCCAGGTAGCGGATCAGCTCCTGCTGGTAGCGGGTCTCGTCGAAGGGCGCCGCCTGGAAGCCGAGCGAGAAGGTTTTGAGATGGCTTTCGCAGTGGCGCGAGATCAGCATCGCGATGATGGAGGAGTCCAGGCCGCCGCTCAGGTAGGCACCCACCGGGACGTCGGCCCGCAGCCTGAGCCGCACCGCGTCGCTTAAAAGCTCCTGCAGCTCCTCGGCGGCCCCCCCCAGGGAGCGCTCGCGCATCTCGGGGGGGTAAAACGGGATCTGCCAGTAGGGCTCGCTATAGGTCCGGCCGTCCTTTACCCGCATGAAATGGCCGGGCGGGAGCTCCTGCACGCCCCGAAAGACGGTCCTCCCCGGCAGGGTGGTCCAGAAGGTGAACACCTGGGAAAGCGCCTCCAGGTCGAGCCGGGGCGCCGAATTCACCGCCAGTATGGCCTTGATCTCCGAGGCGAAGCAGAGGCTCCCCTCCGAGAGCGCGTAATAAAGAGGCCGGATCCCCACCCGGTCCCGGGCCAGGAAAAGCTCCCTTTTTTCCGAGTCCCAGATCGCCAGGGCGAACTGCCCGTTGATCATCCCCAGGCAGCTCGTGCCGTACTCTTCGTAGAGATGCAGCAGCACCTCCGTATCGGTCCCGGTGGCAAACCGGTGCCCCTTCCCCACCAGGCCGGCCTTAAGCTCGATGTAGTTGAAGGCCTCCCCGTTGTAGACGATCCAGAGCTTGCCGGTTTCGTTGCAGATCGGCTGGATCCCGTCGCCCAGACCGATGATGCTCAGGCGCAGGTTACCCAGCGCGACGGCGTCGTCCAGGTAGACCCCCGACTGGTCCGGCCCGCGGTGCCGCAGGGTCGAGATCATGGCGCTGATCTGCTCCAGGGTGGGGGGCGCTTTATCTGACAGGTTCAGTATTCCGGTAATTCCGCACACAAATCCTCTCCCAATGCCGTCACGGTTGGCGAGGCGAAAAGGCACCTGCCGGCCAGCCGACTCCCAACAAGCGGTGGATTCCAACCAGAACGCCAAATTAGAATCACCTAACTATTTACCACCAACTATACCAACCATTGCCGACTTATCAAATGCAAAAGGGCATTTTAGGCCCGCCTCACTCAAGACAGAAAGAGCGCCCTGAGCAAAACCCTCTGGAGCAAGATCTGAGTGAGACAACTCACCGGACTGCGACGCCTGCGGCAGGGAATTGAGGCTTTATTACTGGCGTAGGTTTCGGTTACTTCAGCGGCGTGGGGGAAAGGATTGAGCGAAGCTGTTGCACCAGGGTAAAATTAACATATTTTAAAAAAATCCTCTCAACCAGGGCATAGCTATTACTGCGGGAGTTCCAGCGGGTCTGAACCTGAAGTGCACAGAGCAGGCGCAGGTAGGCAGCCCTACAGTCCAGGCCTGCAAATGAGCATATGCTTCCAACCCGGATGCCAAATGACCCGGAGTAGGGACCGGACAGGGAAATACCATTGGTGTGATGGTCGTCACAAACGTTTCAGTTGAACCGTGTTACCGTCTCACCAGCTTCAACGAAAACGAAATAGTGATACACGACAATACTAAAACTTCTGCGAGGAAGTGACGGAAAGCCTAATGGGTCTCACTGAGACAGCCGGGTCGCCGAAATATCTAACCGATATTAGGCCCCGGCTTTTTTGCGTCCAACGTCCGATGAGTCCACACCCTGAGAAAAGGAGAATCCATGAATCAAATAGATGCAACAGCAACCAAGCAGACGTGGCGCCACCCAGGCAGCGCCGCCGGCCGGCAAGAGCGCTGGCCGGGTGGCGGCCAGCTGCGGACACAAATTTTAGGGAGGAGTTAGAGTTTATGGGAAAAAGCATCAGTTTAAAAAAGCCCGCAGTACTTTCGCGCCTGGCGTATTTCGCCCTGTTCTTCGTCATGCTGGCGGCAACGCTTCACCTGGGCACCTCGATGGCGCAGGCGGCAACGGCCAACCTTTCCTGGACCGCCCCGACCACCAACACGGACGGCACGCCGATCAAGAGCCTGGCCGGCTACAAGGTGTACACCGGAACAGCTTCGGGAAGTTATTCGCAAAACATCGATGTCGGCAACGCGACCTCGTATGCGATGACCAACCTCAACGACGGGACCAACTATTATTTTGCGGTTACCGCCTACGACGCCGCCGGAGACGTGAGCGGCTACTCCAACCAGGTGAGCTACAACACCCCGACGGCACCTCCGCCCTCCAGCCTGTACACCCTGACCGCGACCGCAGGTAGCGGCGGGTCCATCACGCCGTCCGGCGCGACCGTGGTCTCCAGCGGGGGGAGCCAGACCTACACG
>TBL_comb47_HYPODRAFT_10004916_pt1 | contig 15188 bp, 9 predicted proteins | sample TroBogypolimnion_40_FD_10682 | JGI IMG/M metagenome (IMG submission 10682)
GCGGGCAAATCCCAGCATTTCCCGCCGGCACGACCGTGAATTATTTCCTGACGGCCACAGACGTTGCCAGCCTGTCGGCAACAAATCCGGTAGCCGCGCCGAATTCGACATACAGCTACACGGTTCAACCCGCTGTGAGCTATGATTTGATGCTGGGACGGCCAACCGACACTTCAATTGCCGCGAGCGTGCTCGCGAATCAAAATTTACAGGTCTATTTCCAATACGGCACGCAATCGGGATTTTACATCGGCCAGACCGCCACGTGTTCTATTACCAACGGTGTGGCAACGCCGCTGACGATTGACCAGCTTCAGCGCAATCAACGGTATTTCTACCGGATGTGCTATTCGACCAACAATGGGACTTCGTTCAACGCCGGGACGGAACATACTTTCGTTACTCAGAGAGCGCGGGGCAGCACGTTCACTTTCGACATTGATGCCGACCCGCATTATGGCGATTTCGGCCTCACTGGCGGGGGCACGGTGGATGCAGTTTGGAAACAAACCTACACCAATGTTCTCGCCGATCAGCCCGATTTTTTCGTGGATCTTGGCGACACGTTCATGGGTGAAAAGCTGTATAATTACTACGGCATTACCAATGCGCTGACCCAGCCGAGTCTCAATTTTGATTGTGCCGATGCGCGGGCAAGATATTTCAGCATCCTTGGCCATTCGGTGCCGCTGTTTCTGGTGAACGGAAATCATGATCCCGAGCTGGGCTGGATGTTGAGCAACAGCGCTCCGCATGACTGCTCACCGGTTTGGGGCGCGACCGCACGGGAGCAATATTATGCGTGCCCGGTTCCCGGTGGGTTCTATTCCGGTGCGACCAGCGTGGACAATTACCAGCAGCGCCCGCGTGATGCGTATTACGCCTTTGAATGGGGCGACGCCCTGTTCGTGATGCTCGACCCGTTCTGGTATAGCAACCAAGGCGTCACAAAATCCAGCAATCCGTGGGCTTGGACGCTCGGCACAAACCAATACTATTGGCTCAAGTCCACGCTGGAAAACAGCACGGCCAGATTCAAATTTGTATTCGCCCACCATCTGATCGGCGGCAGTTGGGACACTCAGGCGCGTGGCGGTTTGGAATTTTCGCCGTATTTTGAATGGGGCGGTTTGAACACCAATGGAACGCCGGGCTTCGCCGCCAACCGACCGGGATGGCCGATGCCAATCCGCGATTTGTTGCTGACCAATCACGCGCAGATATTTTTCCATGGCCACGATCATCTTTTTTGCAAGCAGGATTACTACGCCAGCGGTGCGACCAACGGCAGCCCGGATTTGATATATCAGGAGACTCCGCAACCGAGTCATTACCCTTACGACTCCTATAGTTATGCAACGGGCACTAATTTTGGCTACAATTATCAATCCGGAGTCTTCTATGGTAGTTCTGGTCATTTACGGGTCACCGTCTCGCCAGCCAATGTTACGGTGGAGTATGTGCGCTCGTATTCTTCAGCCTATCCGCCAACCTCGCCCGGTTCGGGCATCACCAATCAGATGGTCAGCTACAGCTACAACATTCCTGCAAACGGCCTGCTCAATGGTGCCATCGCCACGAATAACATGGTCTTGCAATGGTCGGGGCAATCAGGGCTGAACTACTTTGTCCAGTGGTCATCCGACCTGATGACTTGGAGTAATGTCACTGTGGGAAGAACCAACGCATGGACCGACACCAATCCGGTTTCGATCGTGCCGAAACGATTCTATCGACTGATGTGGTGAGTGAATGAAGCGACTTTTGCATAATATTTGCCTCGGCTGGCTGGTCTTTGCGGCCTGCGAACGGCTGGCACAGGCCCAGACCAATCAGATATTTCTGGAGACGATGGGAACCACCGCTGTCAATCCGTGGCTCGGAGGTTACACGGACAATTCGTGGCTCGTCACCGGCAACGCATTCACGCTGGCGACCAGTTGGAATTGCAGCGCTGACACCAACGCCAACTCCTGCGGAGTGCAATTTAAAGAGGGCACCGCGAATCTGACCGACAGCATGATGGCGACCGCTTCCGGCATCTCGGCGACTGGTGTCAGCGGTTATGTGGAATTTTGGGTCAAAACCAGCGGCCTGACTCCCAATACCGGCTGGGCATTTCAAGTCAATGCCGGTTCCGGCTTTGTGACACGCCTAAGCGAGTTGACCGGGGCAAACCACAGTTACCAACTTTATCATTACGATTTGCTGCCCGGCGAGCTGGTCAACAATATGAATCTCCGGTTTCAATTTGCCGGTGGCGCTTCGACCAATCGCGTTGATCTGGATCACATTTCAGTCAGTGTTGTGGCGGCTGCCAGTTCAACTAACGCCACCTTCAATGGCTCGCTGATTTTAGGCCGGCCAACGGCAAATTCCATGGTCATCAACACCGTGGCGAACACCAATCTGACGACCTATTTCCAATACGGAACCGAATCTGGCATTTACACCAGTCAGACGCCGATTACCAATTTGTTAGCTGGCCAACCACTTGAAGTAAACATCGGCTCGCTTCAGGCCAACACCCGCTACTATTACCGGCTGCGCTTTCAGACGCCTGGTGACACGACGTTTTTGGCAGACACGGAGCACACGTTCATCACGCAACGGCCGCCGGGGAGCACCTTCACGTTTTGCATCCATGGTGATTCGCATCCTGAACGCACCAACAACATGTATAACGCCAATTTTTACGCGCTGACTTTGAACACGGCCGCCGCCGATCAGCCCGACTTTTACCTGACCATCGGTGACGATTTTAGCGTGGACAACATTCCGACCAATGAGATTAATCAGGCTGCGGTCACTTATCGCTACACGCTGCAACGCCAATATCTCGGCTTAGTCGGCGCGAACGCACCGGTTTTTCTGGTGAATGGCAATCATGAGGAGGCTTCGCGTTGGGCATTTCTGAACACGAACCTGGTGGCTCCCGGCTATTCAACGGTCACTTTCAGCAACGTAGCTGCTTGGGCGCAAATCGCACGGAATCAGTTTTATTCCGAACCGGCGCCGGACAGTTTCTATTCCGGCATGACGAACGATACGCTTCCCGGCATTGGTTCATTGCGAAGCTGTTATGCTTGGACCTGGGGCGACGCCTTATTTGTCACGCTGGATCCCTATTGGTATTCCACCAACGCCGTGGACACGGCTTACGCTGAAAGCCAGCACCCGACGGGCAATAATTGGTTGGTCACTCACGGTGATCCGCAATATTTCTGGCTAAAACAGACGCTCGAACAAAGTCAGGCCAAATACAAATTTGTCTTCGCGCATCACGTGATGGGCACCGGGCGCGGCGGGATTGAGGAGGCTGTTCAGTATGAATGGGGCGGTCAAAATACGGACGGCACCTGGGGGTTTGCCACCAACCGGCCGAACTGGCCGATGACCATTCATGAACTGATGGTTTCTAACAATGTCACCATTTTCTTTCAGGGCCACGACCACATTTTTGTCCGGCAACAACTCGACGGCGTCACCTACCAGTCGCTGCCGAATCCAGCCGATCCAAATTACTCGCTTTTCAACTCGGATGCTTACACCAACTTTTTCTACAAGACGAACAACACCGGTTACACCCGTGTCACCGTTTCACCAACGAATGTGAAAGTCGATTACGTCCGAACGATATTGCCAGCGAACGAACTTCCCAACGGCATCACCAACAACGCGCCACCGGGCGTCACCAACGGACAGGTGGCCTACAGCTACATCATTCCCGCGACCGGATTGCTAAATAGCGCCGTTGCCACAAACAATCTGGTGCTGCAATGGTCCGCCAAATCCGGGCTGAACTATTTTGTGCAATGGTCTTCCGATTTGATGACGTGGACCAACGTGTCCGTGGGACAGACCAATACCTGGACCGACACGAATCCGGTTTCAAAACAACCGAAGAAGTTTTACCGGCTCATGTGGTGACCGAAAAACGATTTGTTCAAACAAAAACCAAAACAGAAAGACCAAATTAATATGAAAGACACCAACCTCTACAAAGAAATCTTCCGGCTGGCCGTCCGGCTGACCGGATTATTCTTCCTCTGCATCGGGCTGAAAGACCTCGTCGTGCAAACTTTCATGGTGCTTGCGCAGGCACGAGGCACGCCGCTGATCAACATCGTTAGCAATTTCCTGCCGGTTGCCTTTACGCTGACAGTGGCTTTTTGGCTGCTGCGCGGAAATTGGTTGATCCGCATGGCTTATCCAGAGGCTGGCAAAATTCGTCAACCGGCATTGCCGGCAGTTCAACAAGCTGAATCGGAAACGCCAACCGTTGTTGCCCCGAAGTTGTCTGACATGGAAATCGCCGAACAAAAGCTGGCGGCGTTGGTTGGCAAGAAAGAAGGCCTGCCGGCTTGACCGCTATGAGAACGATTCGCTGTCAATTATTTCTTTGGATGGCTCTGCTGCTGGCCGCATTGGTCGGTGTGGAGAGCGCAAGTGCGGCAACGACAAACACGGTGGTGTTTTTGGAGACGATGGCCACCAATGCGGTTAAGCCGTGGACGACCGGCACCGGTTGCAACTATGCCTGGACGGTTGTTGGGGGTTCCTTCGAGCAAAATGTGAACGCCAATTACGCCGGCAACCCGTGTGGCTTGTCGTTCAAGGGCGGCACTACGAATCTCACCGACAGCATGATCACCACGGCGCAGGGTATCAATGCCCAAGGCAACAGCGGCACGGTCGATTTCTATTTGCAGATTCCAGCACCACTCACCGCGAACAGCTACGCTGGCTGGGCGATGCAGATCAATCCGGGCACGGGCATTTTCACCACGCGCCTGTCGGGACAGACCACGAACGGTTTTGGCTGGACGCACTACACTTACACTTTGCAGTCGAGCGAGCTGGTCAGCAATTTGACTTTGCGATTCCAGTTCAACGAAAGTGCCACCGGCAACCGCATCTTTCTCGATGATATTTCGGTCACGGTTCAAACCGGCACGAGCAATGCCATCATACCATTTACGGCGCAATACGTGCGGATTCCCGGCGGAAACTTTCTGATGGGCGACCAGTTCGGTTACATTGACATCAAACATTACACCGACGAAGTCCCCGTCCATAACGTCTATATCTCGCCGCTTTACATGGACACGACGCTCGTCACCTGCCGCGAGTATTGCAATTTTCTGAACGCCGCACTGACGCAGGGACTGATTGAGGTGCGCACGAACATCGTTTATGCCGTCGGCGGCACGAACGATTATTTTTATACGCACGACATTTCCTATTCGAGCCGCATCCAGTATCAGAACGGCACGTTCGTCGTGCTCGCAAGCCGCGATTTGCACCCGGCCACGAGCGTGACTTGGTTTGGAGCGATCGCCTATTGCAACTGGTTGAGCCAGACGAACGGTTTTGACACCTGCTACAACGTCACCAATGGTGATGTAGACTTCACGAAAAATGGCTGGCGTCTGCCGACTGAGGCCGAATGGGAATATGCCGCACACGGCGGGCTGACGAATCCGTATTGCATGTTTCCGTGGGGCACGAACGACAATGCTGACGGTTCATTCGCGAACTGGGAAAATTCCGGCGACCCGTTCGAGACTACGAACGATTATCCGTGCACGACGCCCGTGGGTTTTTACAACGGCGCGCTTCGTTACGCGACGAATTACAACTGGCCCGGCAGCCAGACGACGTATCAGACCAGTGACGGCTCGAATCCCTACGGCCTTTACGACATGGGCGGCAACGTGTGGGAATGGTGCAACGATTGGTATCAAACCGCGTATTATGCCTACTGCACAAACAACAATATTGTCACCAATCCGCCCGGGCCGGCGTTCACCAATCTGACCGCCAATGATTATTTTCCTAGCGTCACGAACGGTGCACCTTACCGCTGCTTGCGTGGCGGCACTTGGTGGAACGGTAATGCCACGAACGATTTTGATTACGGCCATGCTCGCGTTTCCAATCGCGACCCAGCCTGGTTTCTCGGCGGCGGTCCGCCCGGCGATCCCTACGGGCAATGGAGTCAAACGGGTTTTCGTGTAATGCGGCGGGAAATGATTCCGCAGACGGTGGGACTGTTCACCAATCTCTCCGGGGTGCAGCCCGGCTACACGCTGTTTTCGCCGATGCAAGCCAACACCACTTATCTGATCAACAACAGCGGCCAATTTGTCCACCAGTGGACGACCACCTACAATCCGGGCCGGTCGGAATACTTAATGCCGAACGGCCACTTGTTGCGAACCTGTTCGTTGGGTTTTGCCGCCCTGCTTAACACCGGCGGCGGTGAAGGCGGCCGGGTGGAGGAACGGGACTGGCAAAATAATCTGGTCTGGTGCTACGAGCAGAACACGATCACGAACCTGAGCCATCACGACATCGCGCTTTTGCCCAACGGCAATTTGCTCATGATCATGTGTGAGGAAAAGACTTTGGCGGAAGTGCTCGCCGCCGGTTTTCAGACGAATTCACAAACGCAAATCAGCGTGACTACCAACGGCGGTTACTTGCTGCCCGACGCCATTATTGAAGTGCAGCCCGCCGCGAAGGACGGCACGACCAACGGCACGATTGTCTGGCAGTGGCACGTCTGGGATCACCTCGTTCAACAATATGACGTGACCAAAGCCAACTACGGCGTGGTCAGCAATCACGTCGAGCTCATCAACGCCAATAGTGGCCCGCTCCAGCAGTTCTGGAATCATTTCAACGGTATTGATTACAACCCACAGCTTGACCAAATCCTCATCAGCTCGCGCAACCAGTGCGAGATTTGGGTGATTGACCACAGCACCACCACCGCGCAAGCTGCCGGCCACACGGGCGGTCGTTACGGCAAGGGTGGTGATTTGCTTTATCGCTGGGGCAATCCGGCCGTCAACAATCTCACCGACGCGACGCACAAGGAAATGCTCTGGCAACAGCATTGCGCCATCTGGATTCCGACGAACTACCCCGGCGCTGGCCACATTCTCATCCACGACAACGGCATCAATCGCGCCAATCCAGCTTACACTTCGATTGATGAAATTGTTCCGCCCGTGAACGCGAGTGGTTTTTACATCGGTGCGAGCAACGTCTATTTCGGGCCAACGAGTTATTTTTGGCAATACACCAACAATCCCGCGACCAATTTCTACGGCGCAGACATCGGCGGCGTGGAGCGTGAACCGAACGGCGACACGCTTATTACTTTTGGCATTCGCGGCACGCTGTTTGAAGTCACGAGCAACCTGCAAACCATCTGGAAATATATCAACCCCGTAACCTCGACGCCGTTGGCCCAAGGCATCACGATTCCATTCGACCCGAATAGCAACACGAATTTCCCGCTGGAAACGCTCAATGAAGTTTTCAAAGTCCATCGTTACGCAACGAATTATCCCGGCTTCGCCGGCAAGGATTTGACGCCACGCGGCACCATCGAAACCTACACCGGCGCGGCCACCGACACGGTTGGCCTGGGCCTGCCGGACATTTGGGTGCGCGCACATTTCGGCACCCTCTACGCCGTAACGGGGACGAGCAGCCATTCTGGTAACGGCCTGACGGACATTCAGGAATATCAATACGGCCTTGATCCGAATGTTTGGTCTTCAGCCAACAATGGTATTCCCGATGGCTGGGCGATCAAATATGGCTTTGATCCCACGCTCGCCTCCGTCGCGAGCCTCATTAACTCGAACGGTAACACCACGCTGCAAAACTACACCGCCGACCTCAATCCGACGAACGCCGCGTCACGCCTTGCTTTCACCGGCTTGAATTTTAGCAACACCAACCTTCAATTCACTTGGATTGGCGGCGTGAATGCGACGCAATACCTATTGTCAGCACCCACGCTGAATGCTTCGCAATGGAATGTGCTCTTCACGAACACGCCGCCGACAAGTGTCACAAATTATCTGGTGCTGCAGGTGGGGACCTCAAATCTCTTTTACCGGATTGAAGCAACGAGATAAAGGGCAACCCAAGTTATGGGGAATTCGAGATCGATGATATCGCGTGAAATACTTGCACCCACTAACGCATGGCATGAACACATTAAAACTTTTTAACGAAAACTTGTTAAGGTGCTTAATCTGGGTCGTGTCTGCTAGAACTATGAAATTAAAAATTTATTTTGTCGCGGCGCTGGGAGTGGTTTTATTTTCTGCGACCAATTTTCCAGTGTTAGCCGGTCAGTCGGCTAACATGGCGCTGATTCCGGCGAGCAAATTCGAAATGGGCGATCACTACGGATACCGCGACGAAAAACACGAGAGCCATGAGGTGCCGATCCATCCGGTGTCTTTGGATGCATATTACATCGGCATCTACGACGTGACGACCCGCGAGTATTGTGAGTTTCTGAACTCCGCGCTCGCGCAGAAATCCATCGAGGTTCGCAACGGCGGCGTGTATCTCGCGGGCGGAAGTGATTTGCTTTGTGACACGCGCGGGTCGTCGCAGTATTCGCGGATTAGTTGGGACGGGAAAAGTTTTACCGTGCTCGACCAAAAAGAAGATCATCCGATGGTCTGCGTTCGTTGGCACGGCGCGGCGGTTTATTGCAACTGGTTGAGTGCGCAGAAAAAATATCCGCTGTGTTACAATCCGACGGCGTGGGAGTGCGATTTCAACAAAAGCGGTTTCCGGTTGCCGACCGAGGCGGAGTGGGAATATGCCGCGCGCGGCGGCAAGTTAAACCCGTATTGCAATTATCCGTGGGGCAATGACTCTGACCCGAAGAAAGCCAACGTGCCGCAATCGGACAACCCGTTCCGCTCCGGTCCGATCCCATGGACGACGCCGGTCGGTTTTTTCAACGGCAAGTTGCAGCGCAAAGCTGACTTCAACTGGCCGGGCACGGCAGAGACCTATCAGACTGCGGACAGTGTGAACGGTTTCGGTCTTTACGACATGGCCGGCAATGTCTGGCAATGGTGCAACGACTGGTATGCCCACAATTACTATTCGTTCAGCCCAACCAATAATCCCGTCGGACCCGCGCAAGGCAACCGGTTGCCCGACGGCAAACCTTATCACTCCATGCGTGGCAGCAGTTGGTTTAACGGCGACTACATGCGTGCCCGCATTTCCAATCATGTCCCATCATATTTTCGCGGCCCCGATCCCGCCACCGGCCGCAGCGATCCCGACGGTCCGTGGTTTCATTACGGTTTTCGCGTCGTCCGTCCCGTGGATGCGGAGCAGCGCCCGCTCATCAAACCAATTCAGATACCGCTCGAAAACCGGCGTCCTGGTCCGCGCGGCAACCGGCCGCCTCGCGAAGTGAATCAGTCGCAATCTCCCGACGAACAACGCCCAGAACGCAACGATGCACCACGCGCCGAGCGCTCGGAATCGAGCACGGCGATTCACAAGTCAAGCGGTTCCTTTGTTCTGCGCAGTGCGGCGGTGAAGGATGACGGGGTTTTGCCGAAGGAATTCACTGGCGACGGCGACAGCATTTCGCCGCCGCTGGAATGGAGCGGCGCGCCGGCCGGAACCAAAAGCTATGCGGTCATCATGCACCACAACGCGCCCGACATGCTGAAATGGTATTGGGTGCTCTACAACATCCCGACCGAGGTGACAAACCTGCCAAAGAACGTGAAGAGCATCGGCACGGTCGGCAACAACAGCGTCAACAATCGTGGCGGTTACGCGCCGCCGCACTCGAAAGGGCCGGGCGCGAAGACCTACATCCTGACCGTCTATGCGCTTTCGGCACCGCCGCAGATCAATGTTTCTTCATCCGAGGTCAGTCGTGATGTTTTGCTCGGCGCGATGAAGGATAAAATACTGGCGAGCGCGGAATTGGATGTCACCTACACGCGCAGCGGCATTGTTCAAGACGGCGGCGACAATCCACCGTCCGGACAAGAGCGACGACCGCCGCGCGATCCCAACCAGCCCGACAATGACCGGCGTCCACCGCCATCGAATCAATGAAATACAGAGAATGACCATGAAAACAAACAGTCAAAAACTTCAACGATCCACCGCGAAGGCTTTGTTCATCCTGCTGGCGTGTGGTCTGACTTTGCAGGCTTTCGCACAGGACAATCGTCCGCCGCGTCCGGCCGGATCAGGTCCGGGCCGCGAGGGCGGTGGCGGTCGGCGTGACATGCCGGAAAACAAAATTCCGACCTCGCCAAATCCCGGCCAAACCGTTGGACTGTATCTCAACACCTCGAACGCTTGTCCCGGTTACACGTTGATGGCGCCGAAGCACAACACCGTCACCTACCTGCTGGATAATGAAGGTCGGTATGTTCACCAATGGAAGAGCGAATACGAGCCGGGGCAAACGGCCTATCTGCTGCCCAATGGTCATTTGCTGCGGGCCGGAATGCTCCGGGTGCAGGGCGGCACGGGCGGCGGCGAAGGCGGACGCATCGAGGAATTCGACTGGGACGGCCATTTGATTTGGGGGTTCAACCACGCCACGCGCGAATACCAGTTGCACCATGACATCAAGCCGTTGCCGAACGGTCACGTGCTCGCGCTCATGGTCGAACGCAAAACACGCGAACAAGCCATGGCTGTTGGTTTTGATGAACGCCAACTGCGCGATGAATATCTCGTGCCCGATGCCGTCGTCGAGATCGAGCCGGTCTATCCGAACGGCGGCAAGATTGTTTGGGAGTGGCACGTCTGGGATCACCTCATCCAAAACTCCGACCAAGCCAAACCCAACTACGGCAACCCCGCCGAGCATCCCGAACTGGTTGACGTTGCCTGTAACGGCCGCGCCACGCCCTCGTTTTGGAACCATATGAACTCGCTCGACTACAATCCTGCGCTCGACCAGATCGTGCTCAGTGCCCGTGGCTGCAACGAAATCTGGATGATTGATCACAGCACCACGACCAAAGAAGCCGCCGGGCATACCGGTGGCAAACAGGGCAAAGGCGGCGACCTCATTTATCGCTGGGGTAATCCCGCCGCCTACGGGCGCGGCAAGATGAGCGACAAACAACTTGTTCAGCAACACGACGCGGAGTGGATTCCCGACGGTTATCCCGGGGCCGGCCACATGATCATCTTCAACAACGGCTACGATCGCGGTTGGTCGAGCATCGAGGAAATCGTGCTGCCGGTGGATTCTGCCGACCACTACCTCCTCGCACCAGGCAAAGCATACGGCCCAACCAAACCGGTCTGGCATTACGAGGCGAAAAATCGCACGGACTTTTTCTCGTCGGAAATTTCCGGCGCGCAACGTTTGCCCAACGGCAACACGCTGATTTGCGCCGGCATTGTGGGCAACCTCTTCGAAATCACCCCGGCCGGCGAGATGGTCTGGCAATACGTCAACCCGATGGTGCGCGGCGGCATTCTGGCGCAGGGTGAAAATCCCGGCAAAGACATGCGCGGTCATTTGTGGAACGCCGTCTTCAAGGTCCACCGTTATGCGCCGGATTATCCCGGCCTCGCGGGCCGCGACCTCACAGCGAAAGGTGTCATTGAATTGCCCGCCGCGATGAAAGGTAAAACTGGCCTGGAGAACATGACCGAAGCCCAGCGCCCCGACCGTGGTCCCGGTGACAGAGGCGGAGGCAACGGCGGCGGTCGCGACAACCGTCCACCACGCAACCAATGAAAAGCGAGCCGTGAAACACATTTTCATCATAGTCGCCATGCTGGCCGGCAGCGCTGCGTTTGCGCTCGATTTCAATTCTCCCCTGGAGAAACTTGCCGGCGACTTCCAGTTTACCGAAGGCCCGGTTTGGATTGACGCGAAAAACGAATTGCTCTTTAGCGACATCCCCGCCAACCGCATCATCCGCTTCAAAGACGGCAAGTTCGAATCCTACCGCACACCCAGCCACAACTCCAACGGTTTGACGCTCGATAAACAAGGCCGGGTCATCGCTTGCGAACACGGCTCGCGCAGTGTCACTCGCATCGAAGCCGACGGCACTATCACCACACTCGCCGACCACTACGAGGGTAAGCGCCTCAACAGCCCGAACGATGTCGTCGTCAAGAGCGACGGTGCTATCTACTTCACCGATCCGCCGTTTGGCGTGCGGCGCAGCGAGCAAGAACTTGATTTCCAAGGTGTCTATCGCATTGCGTCTGACGGCAAGACGCTGACCGTGGTTGTGCGGGATTTCGTCAAGCCGAACGGACTCGCTTTCACGCCCGACGAGGAAGTGCTCTACATCAATGACACCGAACGCGGCCACATTCGCGCTTTTGATGTTGCCGCCGATGGCGGCTTGAGCAACGGCCGCATTTTCACGACCAACGCGCCCGGTGCTGACGGCATGAAAGTTGACCTCGAAGGCAATGTCTATTGTGCTTGCAAACCTGGTGTGATGATCTTCGACCGCACCGGCAAATATCTCCACACATACACCCTGTCCGACCAACCCACCAACCTCGCGTTTGGCGACAGCGACTGGAAAACAATCTTCATCACCGCCCGTCCCAGTCTCTATCGCGTCCGGGCAACTGTGCCGGGCATCAAAGTGCCATAGCAACCAACAATCCAATTATGAAATACAAACTGTTACTGCTGATTCTCATCGCCAATTCGGCATTCGCCTACGAACGTTTGCAAGGCCCGACGGAGTTGCTTTTCTGCGACACAAACCAAGCACAGCCCGGCTACACGCTGTTCGGCGTCGGCAACCGGACTTACCTCCTGGACCTGCAAGGCTGCGTGGTTCACACCTGGCCCGTCGGCACAAATCCGCATTTGCTGGAAAACGGAAATGTCCTCGACGCGTCGAAGGATGATCCGAGCGGTTTTCAAGGTTTCAAGGAAGTGGACTGGGACGGTCGCACGGTCTGGGAATACACCGAGAAGCGCGAGAACTATGCACCGCATCACGATTGGGTGCGCATCTTCAACAAAAAACTCAACGCGCCGACCACGCTCTATATTGCGAACAAATCCATCTCGTATGATGGTGCCGTCGCCGCCGGCGGCGACCCGAAGAAAGTTTCAATGGACGGTGGCCAGATGGACGCCATCGTGGAGGTGAATATGCAGGGCAACGTGATTTGGGAATGGTGTTTCTTCGATCACGTCGTGCAGGATTTGGATGCGACGAAACCGAATTACGTCGGTGCGGGCAAAACCATCGCGGATTATCCGGGTCGTATTAACATCAATATGCCCGGCAAGCCGCTACGGCGCGACTGGCTGCACTGCAATTCGCTCGATTACAACGCGACGTCGGGCCATCTCGTCATCAACTCCGTGCAGGGCGAACTTTACGTCATTGACCATGACGGGACGTTTGTGGCTGGCGACGCCAAGGCCAGTGTCGCCAAAGCCGCGAGCCCTGCGGGAGATTTTCTATATCGCTTCGGCGATCCTGCGCGCTACGGCCAGGGCGAGCCGCCGAAGATTTTGGAAAACTGGGACAACGCGACGACCGGCGACAAGCAGATGGGCGGCTCACATCACGTCTCGTGGATTCCGCCGGGATTGCCGGGCGCGGGACATCTGCTGGTCTTCAACAACGGCCAGTATCTCTACCAGCGCACGCCGGGTTCTTCGATTCTGGAAATCAATCCCTGCCTCGACGCGAACGGCCGCGACACCGGCAAATACGTGAACCCGCCCGCCGCCGGCTATCGGCGCGAAACCTACGACAAGGACACGCACAACGCGCCGCGCGAAATCTCGAAGCAAATCGTCTGGAGATTTCGCTCGCAGAACAGCCACGGTTTTTTCAGCCACATCGGCGGCAGCGCACAACGATTGTCGAACGGAAACACTTTCATCTGCTCCGATACCGAGGGACATTTCTTCGAAGTCACCACCGTCGGCAAGCTGGTGTGGGAATACATCAATCCGGTGACGCGCGACGGCGCGGTGAAAACGCTTGGCGACGCATTGCCGATGGTAAACTCGGCCTTCCGCGCGTTTCGCTTGAGCTCGGATTTTCCCGCTTTCAAAAACCACGACCTCACCCCCAATGGCACCATCACCGAGCGTGCTGAGAAAGGCATTGATGTCTATCGCAAACGTCCGCCCGGCGAGCGACCTCAAGGTCAAGGCGGTGGTGGCGATCGTCGCGGTGGCAAAGGTGGACAAGGCGGTGGCCGCGGCCAGGAACGAGCTAATTAAATGGGCGATAGGAACTGACACGGGATGAACTCGCCAGTATGACAAAAATCTCCGCACCATGCGAAATATCCATGAAAAGACTGCTCAGTTTCCTCAACAACGCATGGCTTGCCTCCAACCACACGGGTGCGGAGAAACGCCCCAACTTCGTCGTTATGCTTGTTTTTTTAGGCACGATGTCCACCATTCAAATCTTCATGTTTACTCGTTCCGTTTTACCGTTTTATTAACCCCTTCAATTTAGCCTTTTAATGGATTGCCACATCCGAGCCTTTGGCGCATGCATGATCGGTGGCTTTCCCCACCGACCGGAGGATTCTTTTTTTTATAAAGCCATCGAACGATTGCAGAAACAGAGCGTCCACAAGGTCATCACGTCGCAATTCACTTTCGGCGGCTTTCCAGTGACGCGCGTGCCGAAACATTTAAAACCTCGTTGCCTGGATTTTCACCCGCAGATCGTCGTTCTGCAGTTTGGCACCAGCGACCTGATTGTTCCACTTCGTCAGCATCATCACCACGGCAGCACGCCGGTGCACAGAAACGTATCAACCGCAAACCCGGTCTTAACCGACCGGCTGCGTTGGCAAGTTCAAAGCTTCGTCGGTAACGCATTAGGGCTCGCGCCAGTCACAATGCCAGAAGTTTATTTGCAAACCATGGAGCAAATCATCCGGGCACTGGCGGAACAAAACATCATCCCGGTCGTCCTGTCCCCATTTGTATTCGGCGGACAACGATCCGATCGAATCGCACGGGATTGTGCGGTTAAATTAAAACGGCAGATGGCGCAGATTCCCAAGGCCGTCTTTGTGGATGCGTATACTGCGCTAAATGAACATCCACGCTCTCGAATGCTACTGCGCGACGGCTCACATTTATCACTCGAAGGTCAGTCGGTCGTCGCCGACGCCCTGTTTCCACACCTTAAAAACCTCCTGGATAATCTCGATTAGTTCGCTTTGCTCAATAGGAAGTTAGTTCGCTGCGCTCAACAATGACGAATCGCGCGGCAATTTCACGGTCTCCATTCACGAATGCCAATTCCCGCGCGCGGACGCCGGCGCTCATGCTGGCGGCGGCGGCTAACGCCACCGCGACGCCAGCACCGGCCAGCCTTCATGGGTTTACG
>TBL_comb47_HYPODRAFT_10004919_pt1 | contig 15177 bp, 15 predicted proteins | sample TroBogypolimnion_40_FD_10682 | JGI IMG/M metagenome (IMG submission 10682)
GCCGCCATGCCGATGCCGGGTCCTGCGCCTACGATCACTGCCAGCGGTTGGGCCATGGCTCCTCCCAGGGACCGCAGGGAGTTGCGGAAGCACGATTGTAACCGGGCGATTGACCGGCATCACAGGGGTGTCGGCGGCCCCCTGGTAACATTGGGTTCCAACGGAATTGACCCGAATTTACATTTCATCAGGGGATCACGATGTCCATCACCCGTCTCGAACAGATGCTCGAAGCCGTGAAGTCCAAGCCCAGGAAACGCCTGGCCGCCGCCTTCGCCAACGACGCCCACACCATCGAGGCGGTGAACGACGCCGTGGAGCGGGGCATCGTCGACGCCACCCTGGTGGGCGATGAAAAGATCATTCTGGAGAAGTGCCGGGAGATCGGCATCGACCCGGCCCGGTTCGACATCGTCCACGAGCCCAACGACGGCAAGGCCGCGGCCCGGGCGGTCGCCCTGGTCCGGTCCGGCGAGTGCCAGATCCTCATGAAGGGCCTGGTGAGCACGGACAAGTACATGCGCGCCATCCTGAACAAGGAGGCCGGGCTGATGGCGCCGGGGGCCATCCTCTCCCACGTCTCGGTCATCGAGAACCTGCGGTATCCCAAGCTGATCATCTGCGGCGACGTGGCGGTGCTGCCCTATCCCGAGCTGAAGGAGAAGATCGCCATCACCAACTACTGCATCGGGGTGGCCCAGGCCCTGGGCATCGCCAAGCCCAAGGTCGCGGTCATCGCCGCCACCGAGCAGGTGCTGCCCAAGATCCAGGCCACCGTGGACGCGGCCATCCTCGCCAAGATGGCCGAGCGGGGCCAGATCAAGGGCGCCTTCGTGGACGGGCCCATGGCCCTGGACGTGGCCATCGATCCGGAATCCGCCGCCACCAAGGGCGTCGTCGGGGACGTGGCCGGCGACGCGGACTGCCTGGTGTTCCCCAACATCGACGCCGGCAACGTCTTCTACAAGACCAGCAGCAAGCTCGCCGGCTGCGAGATGGCCGCCATGGTGGCCGGGGCCCAGGCGCCCTGCATCCTCTCATCGAGGGGCGACAGCGTGCTCACCAAGCTCTACTCCATCACCCTGGCGGCGCTGACCGCGAAATAGACCCGGGACGGCATTCAGGAAACCGGCACGGGGCCGGGGCCAAGGCCTCATTTTTCCTCTTGCGCGGATCTTGAAGATATCTATGTTTTCTGGACGACCCATCCTCGCAAGAGGAACCGCCGAGGGGCCCGGGGATCCTGTCACGGCATGAAGCCGGAACACGGATCCTGTGGAACCATGCCGCTCGCCGCCATCAAACCAGGCAACCCCCGCCTCCCCTGGGCGCGCTACGGATGGGTCCGCCCAAGGAGGAGGCCACCTCTCGAACAGGAGGCATGATGAGCAACAAGGTCGCAACCCTGCGCAACGGCGTGAACGTGGACGAGCTCAACGCCACGGTCGAAGCCATCAAGGCCAAGCCGTCCCTGGCCCAGTTCGTGTTCCGCTCCAAGGCCCGGTGGATCAACCGGGCCCATGTCCAGAGCACCTTCGATTCCCTGTACGGCGCCGGCGAGGAGCACAAGCGCGCCACCCCGCTCTTCATGGAAGGGGACGAACCCGCGGCGCTGCTGGGCACGGATCTGGCCCCCAATGCCGCCGAGGCCGCGCTCCACGCCCTCAGCTGCTGCATGGGGGTCACCTACGCGTACAACGCGGCGGCCATGGGCATCGATATCAAGTCCCTCAGCTTCGACCTGGAGACCGATTCCAACCTGCTGGGGTTCCTGGAGCTGGACAAGCAGGTCCGGCCGGGCCTGTCGCCGATGCGGATCAAGGTGAACCTCGAGTGCAACGGGACCCCCGACCAGGTGCGCGAGCTGCACGCCAAGGTGAACCGCACCTCGCCGCTGCTGGACACCTTCCGGAACCCGGTGGACATCCGGATCCGGACCTGACTACCTGGCCAGGCCGGTGTAGACCTTGGGCACTTCCTTGCCCGAAAGCACCCGCAGGGCGCCCTTGGCCAGGGCGAACATCTCGTTCTCGCCGGGATAGATCGTGACCCCGCAGCCCATGGCCGCGACGGTGCGCTGGATGAAGGCGACCGTGGGCTTGCAGCGGGCCATGCCGCCGGTGAGGAGGATCTGGTCGACCTTCTCGCCTTCGAAGGCGGGGAGCAGCGAGGTGATCCACTTGGCGATCTGGTAGGCCATGGCGTCCATGACTTCCACCACTTCGGCTTCGCCGGCCAGGTAGCGCCGCTCCAGCTCGCGCAGATCGGCGGTGCCCAGCAGGTCGATGAGGCCGCCGCGGCCCTTGTTGAGCTTCTTCAGCTGGTCCTTGGTGTACTGGCCGGAGAAGCAGAGGTCGATGAGCTGGCCCACCGGCAGCGAACCGGAGCGCTGGGGGGTGAACGGGCCTTCGCCGTCCAGGGCGTTGTTCACGTCCAGGTAGCGGCCCTGGTGGTGCGCGCCGATGGAGATGCCGCCGCCCATGTGGGCGACGATCACGTTGATCCGCTCGTAGAAGGTCTGCTGCTCTTCGGCGTAGCGCCGGGCGGTGGCGATCTGGTTGAGCGCGTGGCTGATCACCTTGCGCTTGATGCTCTTGAAGCCGGTGATCTTGGCCCGCTCGGGCACTTCGTCCACCACCACCGGGTCGACGATGAAGGCGGGCCGGCCGCTGCCGGCCACCAGCTCCCGGGCGATCAGGCCGCCCAGGTTGGAGGCGTGGTCGCCCTGGACGCCGGCCATCAGGTCCTGGGCCATGGTCTCGTTGACGGTGTAGGTGCCGTGGGTCACCGGCCAGAGCACGCCGCCGCGGCCGGACACGGCGTCCAGGCTCGCCACCGGCGTGCCGTTGCGGGCCAGGAAGTCGAGGATCACGTCCTTGCGGAAGGCGAACTGGGCGGTGACCGGCTGGCCTTCGAAGGGCAGCAGCTCTTCGGCGGAATGCTGCAGCTCCTGGGTGAAGCGCTCCTGGTCGCCTTCGAACACGCTGATCTTGGTGGAGGTGGAGCCGGGGTTGATGGCCAGCACCCGGTAGCGGCGGAAGAAGGTGTCCTTGGGGGTCTCCTGCCAGACGCCGTAGCGGTACATGCGCACCATGGAGGCCTTGATCGCCAGGCGGATGTCCTCGGGGGTGCAGTCCATGGCCAGGTCCACGCCCTTGAAGCGCAGGCCGAACATGACCGGGAACTTCTTGGCGTCGGGGAAGCGGATGGAGTAGAGGTGGTAGAGCATGCTGCCCATGTCCAGGTTGGGGCAGATGATCACGTTGGCGGCGCCGGGCCAGGGGTAGTCCTGGCCGGGCTGGTAGTAGGTGGCCGAGCGCTTGCTCAGCGCCACGCTCACCTTCACTTCGCCCTGGATGCTGATGGACCGGTAGCGCTCGCCCCGGGCCATGCGCTCCTCCAGGAGGGCCGGCACCAGCTGGGTGGCCTGGCGCACCAGGGCGGGGGAGGGGCCTTCGTCGGAGCCGCGGTTGGAGTGGGAGACGATGGCGCCGTGGATATGGGCCAGCACGTCCTCGGGGATGAGGTCCCGGGCGATGGCGCAGGTGCCCACCGCGACCTTGGCCAGGAGCTCGGGGGTCATGGTGGCGTTCACCCCCACGTCGCCGAACACCACGATGTTCTGGGCGAAGACGTGGTCGCCGGTCTCGTCCGGGAACACGAACACGCCGGCTTCGCAGCAGTCCTCCTGGGCCGCGAGCATGCGCACCATGGGACGGAAATACTGGTTCTCGTTGGAGGCGGCGCCGCCCACCACGGTGTCGCCGTGGCCCTGGGCCACCGCGAGGATGCCGAAGTTCACCGGCCGGGAGACGAAGTCCCGGGCCTCGGCCAGGCTGATGCCCTTGCCTTCGTCCAGGCAGCGCTGCATGTGGACCTGGGCGAATTCGTCCACCAGCTCCGGGTGCTGGGGGATGTCCACGAAGGCGCTTTCGGCCAGGGCGAATTCCAGGCGGTTGGGATCCAGGTTGGGCAGCGACTTGGCGACCACCTCCCGGACCGTCTCTTCCGAGGTCAGGAACACCGGCCGGGCGAACCGGGTGAGGTGGCAGGCCGCCTCGATGATGCGGGGGTCCATGGCTTCAGGGAACACGATGGTCGGCCTGGGCTTGCCGCTGGTCAGCAGCTGGCGGTCGAAGGACGCTTCAATATCGAACATGGGAACCTCTGCGGAATTGTAACAACCGGCGCAGAGCCTATTCATGGGAGTAGGTCACAACCTGGAACGCTCCGGGGGGCCTGACGACCTCCTCACCCGGGAAGCGGAGCACGAGGAGGACCTCTCGCTCATGCTCGGTCGTTCACAACAGCGAGATCTCCCGGGTCGCCGCCGCCACCACGTAGCAGCGTTCGTTGTTCGAGCGCGGGTCCGCCGGCATGACGAAGAACCCGGACGCCTCCGGGCGGTAGCGGCTGGGGACCCCCTGCAGCACCTCCCCGTCCTTGAACACCACCCGGATCCGGCGGCCGGGGGTGAGGTCGGTCGGCTCGAACTCGTTCTGCTTGGTGTGGGCGGGGTTGCCGTCCAGGTGCCGGACGAAGAACACCCCCTTCAGCTCCGGGATCTGGATGGGCGTGGGCCGGGTGCCGGGGAAGCTGTCCCGGGGCAGCAGGTGGAAATGGTCCCGGGCGGGCAGGAAATCGGTGGTGTGGCCCTTCAGGATCAGGCCGTTCTGGTAGTGGGCGATGACTTGGTGGATCAGAGGCTGGGTCATGTTCAGGGCTCAAGCGCGAAGGTCCGGGGTTCCACGCAACTCTGCAAGATAAGCCTTTTTTGTAATTGTGCTACCGGGACGCGGTAATGCAGGCTTCGTGCCGATCGATGTCCTCGGCGTCCCAGGGATAGACCACCCAGATGTCCGGCAGATGCTGGCCCACCCAGTAGCGCTCGACCGCGGGCGGGAATTCGTCGTTCTTCTGCTTGTCCTTGCAGTGCAGGACCGCGACCCCGATCTCGGCGGGGTGGTGGGAGAGCAGCTCCCTGAGGCAGTAGGCCAGGGTGGTGCGGCTGTCGTCCACTTCGTCGATGAGCAGGACCTTCTTGCCCTTGAGCTTGCGTTCCACCTGGTCGATCCACTGGACCTTCTTGGGGGAGTCGCCCATCTGGTTGTCGTCGTTGTAGAGCTTCACGCCGACGGTGAGGATGGGCTTCTTGAGGAAGGTCTTGAGGATCCGGGCCGGGATGAAGCCGCCGGTGCCGATGGCCACCGTCACGTCCGGGTCGAACCCGCTCGCCTGGATCTCCCGGGCGAGGGCCGAAACGGTACGGTGGATCTCGTTATAGCTGAAGTAGCGTTTCTCGATCGTTTCCATCCCACAAGGATACAAGGCCGGGGAGGGTTATAGTAGCGGAGCGGGTGGGAAACTTGCGGCTTGGCCGTGACATCCGTAACAGGGAGGGCCGCCATGAAAGTCGCCATCATCGGAGCCGGGAACGTGGGGGCGACGGTCGCCTACACCCTGCTCGTCAAGGGCGGATGCGACGCCATCAGCATCATCGACACCAACCGGGAGAAGGCCCTGGGGGAGGCCGACGACCTGAGCCACGGGCTGCCCCTTTCGGAAAACGTGGAAATCCGGGCCGAGGGCTACGAGGGGGCGGCGGACGCGGACGTGATCGTGGTGACGGCCGGGCGGGGCCGGAAGCCGGGCGAGACCCGGCTGGACCTGGCCAAGGCCAACGTCCGGATCATCGAGCAGATCATGGACAGCCTCCGGCCCCACTACCGGGACGCCATCCTGATCATGGTGAGCAATCCGGTGGACATCCTCACCGAGGTGGCCTACCAGCGCCTGGGGATCGCCAAGAACCGGGTGATCGGCTCGGGCACGGTGCTGGACTCCTCCCGCTTCCGCTACCTGCTGGGCCGGGAGTTCGCCATCGATCCCCGCAACATCCACGCCTACATCATCGGCGAGCACGGGGATTCCGCCGTGCCGGTCTGGAGCATGGCCAGCATGGGCCAGATCCCCATCACCCAGTACGCCCCCGCCGGGCGCCGGCCGCTCTCGCCTGCGGACCGCCAGCGGATCCAGGAGGCGGTGCTCACCGCGGGCAAGGCGGTGATCCAGCACAAGGGGGCCACCTTCTATGCCATCGCCCTGTCGGTGTGCCGCATCCTCGAGGCGATCACCGGCAACGGCAACAGCATCCTGACGGTGTCCTCCCGGATCGACGATTTCCTGGGCATCTCCGGCGTCTGCCTGAGCCTGCCGGCGGTCATCGCCCGGGAAGGGATCCGGGAGCTGCTGCCGATCCGGCTGGACGCGGACGAATTGGCGGGCCTGCGCCGCTCCGCCGAGGTGCTGAAGGCGTTCCTGGCCGACCTGGGCTACTGACTATTCCCACTGGGGCGCCCGTCTGCCGCCCCGGCATCAGAGTCGTCGCTGTCAGTTCGCTGGCGCGAACTGCATCGACGGAAGGGGGCACGGCACAGATGCAAGGTCCTTTGTTCCACCCCCGTGAGGGAGACGGAAGCCACCGGTCTGCTGTATGCCTTTGTCAGGAATTACTTTATTTTGAATCCCACCCTTGCCTTGATAGGCCTCATCTGAAGGGTGAGACGAAGCCCCGACATCCATGCCGCAATCCGTCCCGTCGATGCAGTTCGCGCCAGCGAACTGACAGCGACGACTCTGATGCCGGGTCGGGACACGAACGCCACAGCTGGACTATCTCAAAATAAATTTGAGAATAGGACGCAGTCCGGATTCAACGCTGTCATATTCCATGGCGGGAGGTTTCCCCATGGAAAAGCGCAACGTAATCGCCGGCGAAGGAACCTCGCAGGTCATGGGCGCACAGGCCCTGTTCAACAAGATCCTGCCCCTGGAACAGGGCATCTTCTTCTCCATCGGCCTGGACGGCCATTTCCTCGAAGTGAGCCGGGACTGCCAGAAGCTCTGGGGGTTCCAGCCCGAGGAGATGATCGGCCTGAATTTCCTGGATTTCATCCACCCCGACGACCGGCTGCGGGTGCGCCAGCTCACCGAGTCGGTCCGGGACGGCTCCCTGGCCAGCACCGACGCCCGCTGCCTGGACAAGGCGGGCAACCCCATCCACCTCATGTGGAAATTCGCCTGGTCCCCCTGCGAGCAGGTGTGGTCGGCCATGGCCCGGGCCTTCCTGGACCGGAAGGAGCACGCCGAGAAGCTCGCGGCGGTGGAGGAGCTGGAGGCCTTCAAGCGGGCCCTGGACGAGCACGCCATCGTGGCCGTCACCGACGCCGCCGGCAAGATCACCTACGTGAACGACAAGTTCTGCGCCATCTCCAAGTACGACCGGGAGGAACTGCTGGGCAAGGACCACCGGATCATCAACAGCGGCCACCACCCCAAGTCCTTCTTCACCAACCTGTGGACCACCATCCTGGCCGGCCGGGTCTGGAAGGGGGAGATCCGCAACAAGGCCAAGGACGGCACCTTCTACTGGGTGGACACCACCATCGTGCCCTTCCTGGGGGCGGACGGGAAACCGGTGCAGTTCGTGGCCATCCGCGCCGACATCACCGAGCGCAAGGTGGCCGAGGAGTCCATCCGCCAGTCCCAGAAGCTGGAAAGCCTCGGCGTCCTGGCCGGGGGGATCGCCCACGACTTCAACAACCTGCTCACCAGCATCCTCGGCAACTGCAACCTGGCGAGCATGGTGATGCCGGCCGAAAGCCCGGCCCTGCCATACCTGGACCAGATCGAGAAGGCCACCATGCGGGCCGCGGACCTGTCCCGGCAGATGCTCGCCTACGCGGGCAAGGGCAAGGTGGCGATCGGACGGGTGGACCTGAACCGGCTGGTGCACGAGATGACCGAGCTGCTGTCGGTGTCCCTGTCCAAGAAGGCGCTCATCCGCTACGACCTGGCCCCGGTGCTGCCCGAAGTCATGGCCGATCCCACCCAGATGCAGCAGGTGGTGATGAACCTGGTGACCAACGCCTCGGAAGCCATCCCCGAGGGGGTCAACGGCTCGATCACCCTGCGCACGGGCGAGCTGATGGTGGAGAAGACCTACATCACCGTCACCTCGCTTCCGGTGGGGCTCAATCCCGGACGCTACGTGACCCTGGAGGTGAGCGACACCGGCTGCGGCATGACCCCCGAAGTGATCGCCCGGATCTTCGATCCGTTCTTCACCACCAAGTTCACCGGCCGGGGCCTGGGCCTGTCCGCCCTGCTCGGCATCGTCCGCAGCCACGGCGGCGGGCTCAAGGTCTACAGCGAACCGGGCAAGGGCACCTCCATGAAAGTGTTCCTGCCCTCCGCCGACCCGGTCGGCGCCGACGCCGGCGCCCCCCAGGGCCCGCCGCCGTGGCGGCCCGGCGGCACCCTGCTGGTGGTGGACGACGAGACCGACGCCCGGGCCGTGGCCCGGGCCATGGGCACCCACCTGGGCTTCCACGTGGTGGAGGCCTCCGACGGCGAGGAGGCGGTGGCCATCTTCGAGCGCTGCAAGGGCACCTTCGCCCTGGTGCTCATGGACCTCACCATGCCGAGGATGGACGGCCGGGAGGCCTTCCTGCGCATGCGCGAGATCGATCCGTCGGTGCCGGTGGTGCTCACCAGCGGGTTCAGCGAGAACGACGCGGTGAGCGATTTCGCCGGCCGGGGCCTGGCGGGCTTCCTGCCCAAGCCCTACCAGCGGAGCAAGTTCGAGCTCATCCTGCGCCAGGCGCTGGAGGCCAGGACCTCCTGATCAGGAGGGATTTTCGAGCTTCTCCTTGATGTTCCTGCCGGTCAGGTCCCGGCCCATGGTCAGCATCTTGGCCCAGTCGCTCTCCACCACCACCTGGAAGCCCTTGTCCAGTTCGGAGCGGACGGTGGCCGAGCCGCCCTTCACCGCGGACCCGTTCAGCTCCAGCACGCTCCTGAAATTGAGCGTGACGAACCAGAACCCGGGCGTGAACCAGGTCCAGAGCTGGTTGACCCCCACCTCCAGGTCCCGGGCGTCCGGCGGCGGCGTCTCGCCTTCGGGCACCACCCTGTAGCCCGCCTCCCGGAGGGCGTTGGCCACGGTCTCCCGCACCAGGCCCTCCACGGTCTCGCCCGGCGGCAGCAGCACGTCGCCGAAGGCCTTGCCGAACCCGCCCCGCTTGCGGCCCACGGCCCGGGCGGTGGTCGCCTTGTCGGTGATCGCCCCGTCCATGAGCGAAGGGGTCGAAGGCTCGCCGGGGGACACCTCGAAGGTCCGCAGATCCGTCACCCGGGTGATGACCACGGCCTTGCCCGTGGCGCTTTCGGCGACCTTCTGCGGTTCCGCGGTCACCACGCTGCGGTGGAGCGCGCAGCCGGTCCCGAACGCCATGGACAGGGCGCCGGCCAGAAACAGTTTCGTGATGGCATGCATATCAAACCTCCATGAACAAAGGTTCGGGCGAGGGTCGGGATGCTGGATGAGGCAGGCACATCCTCATGCAATTCATGGGCAAGTCAACGGAAAAAAGGTCAGGTCATTCCAGGTGATCCTTCTTGAACTCCCGGTACAGGGACTGGAGCCGATCGGTCACCGGGCCTTTCCGGCCGCCGAAGCAGGTGGCGCCGTCGACCTGGGTGACCGGCATGACTTCCGAGACCGTGCTTGAGATGAAGGCCTCGTCCCCGGCCAGGAAATCCGCCAGGTGCAGGCGGCCCTCCCGGACTTCGATGCCGTCCTTCCTGGCCAGTTCCATGACGTATTTGCGGGTGGTGCCGGGCAGGATGTTGTCCAGCTCCGGGGTGGACAGGATCCCGTCCTTGACCGAGAAGATGGTGGAGCTGGGCCCTTCCGTCAGGTACCTGCCCTCGGGGTCTTCGCGGAAGAACAGGGCCTCGAAGGCGTTCTGCTCCTTGGCGTACTGCTTGCCCAGGACGTTGGGCATCAGGCTGATGGATTTGATGTGGCAGTAGCCCCAGCGGATGTCCCGGAAGGTCACGGTGGCCACGCCCCGGGTCCAGCAGCCTTCGGGCAGCTTGCGGATCGGGTTGAGCACCGCGAAGAAGTTCGGGCTGATCCCGTCGGGGAAGGGGTGGTAGCGGGGGGCTTCCCCGCGGGTGAGCTCCAGGTAGAGCTCCCCTTCGGTGATGTCGTTGCGCCGGGACAGCTCCCGGCAGGCCGTGAGCAGCTCCTCGTCGCCGTAGGGGAACGGCATGCGGAGGAAGGCCGCGCTCTCCCGCATGCGCGCGATGTGCTTGCTGAACAGCAGGAACTTGCCGCCGACGCAGCGGATGACCTCGAACAGGCCGTCGGCGAAGCAGAGGCCGCGATCCTGGATGCTGATCAGCTTGTCGGTCTCGCCGTGGAAGCCGCCGTTGAAGAAGATCTCTTTGGTCATGGGGTATCTCCATCAGGTCCTGTTTGATGAATCATACACTTCGATCTCGACCTCAGCCCGGCGGAGCGCTGGTGTATGATGCCCAGAACGCCACGATCCGGTGCGGAAGGTCCAGGAGGGGCATGCCCAGCTTCTACAACACCAACTCCCGATACGGCGCCAGCGGCCCGTTCGAGGCGGCCTCCAGGGAGGCCCTGGCGGAAACCATGCACCCGACCTTCCGGCTATGGGCCGAGGACCGGTGGGAGGAGGATCCGGAAGTCGAACTGGACGCCAAGGGCGAATACATCGCCCGGGCCATCGAGCAGATGCGCGGCGAGTTCATCGCCGGCCTGGCGGAGTGCTGACGCCGGGGCGGCCCGTCGACCGCGGCCTCCATCAGAATGGATGAGCCGGCAGATCATCCTGATGGCCAGGATCCGGGACTGGCGGGGCTATTCGGCCTAACCATTAATTTTATTAATATTTAACACCTGGCCCGGAACCTGCACTTCCTGGAACCACGGCCCGCCCATGAGTTACGGACCCTCCGTCCCGGCCGGCAGCGAAGGATTCCAGCCATGCCCATCCTCTCCCGCCTCTTCCTCGGGAACCCCGTTCTCGCCTGGGCCATCGCCCTGGGCACGGGGAGCGCGAGCCTGGGCGCCCTCCTGGCCTTCAAGACCGTCTTCCTGCGCAGGCTGGCGCGATCGCCCGGCCGGGCCGGGGGGGACGGCGGGCCCGTGGCGAGCCTGGACGCCATCACCGGGACCGTGCTGAAGAGCACCAACCTGCTCACCATCGTGGCGGTCTCCATCCTCCTGGGGGCCCAGGCCCTGGCGCTGGGTCCCCGGTGGGGCCGGGCCGGGCTGACCCTGGCGGTCATGATCCTCCTGGCCCAGGCCGGGCTCTGGGCCAACAAGGCCCTGGGCTTCACCGTAGCCCTGGTGCTGCACCGGCGGGACGAGGAGGACGTGGCCGGGGCCAGCACCCTGAAGGCGGTGGGCATGGCGGCCCGGATCGCGGTGTGGAGCGTCCTGCTCCTGGTGGCCCTGGACCGGATCGGGGTGAACGTGACCGGGCTGGTGGCGGGCCTGGGCATCGGCGGCATCGCCGTGGCCCTGGCGCTGCAGAACATCCTGGGGGACCTGCTGTCCGCCCTGTCGATCATGCTGGACAAGCCGTTCGAGGTGGGCGACTTCATCACCACCGGGGACTCCCTGGGGGTCGTCGAGCACATCGGCATGAAGACCACCCGGATCCGGAGCCTGTCCGGAGAGCAGATCATCTTCTCCAACAGCGACCTGCTCAAGAGCCGGGTGCGGAACTTCAAGCGGATGATGGAGCGCCGGGTGGCGCTCACCCTGCGGGTGACGTTCCAGACGCCGGTGGCCAAGCTGGCGGCGATCCCGGCGCTGCTCCGGGAGATCGTCGCCGGCCAGCAGGGGGTGCGCCTGGACCGGGCCCACTTCCGGGAGATCGGGGAGGCGGCCCTGTGCTTCGAGGTGGTCTATTTCGTGCTGGACCCGGACTACAACCACTACATGGACGTCCAGCAGGCGATCAACCTCGAGATCATGGGCCGGTTCGCCGCCGGGGGCATCGCCTTCGCCTCCATCGCGCCGGTCCAGCCTGCCCTGGCCCCGGCGGTGGAAGGCAGGACTGCATAGACCCGGCAGTGCAAAATCCAGTCCGTACCGCCTACAATCCTTCTGGCAAGGCCTATATATTCAGGAACGGGGAAACCATGAGCGTACGGGTGCCTTCTGGGGAAATACGCAGGACTTGCCATATGGGCAACTCCGGTCGGGAGTGCCCTTGGGACCTGGATGTCTCGACGGACGGCAAGGAGGTGATCCTGGAGCTGACGACGGATGATGGCGAAAAGGAACCGGTCCTGACGGTGGAACTCAGGCTGGACCGGGAGAACGCCGGCAAGCTTCTGGACCTGTTCCTGGCGGCCATGGTGGAGGCGGGCCACCAGAAATGAAGCCGGCCTTCCTGTGACAGCAGCCGCAGCCAAACTGGTCGCTGGGTGCGGCGATCATGATGGAGCGCTGTCTCCCGCTCGGGCAGTTGAACAGGTCGAAACGGCCGATGCAGATCGGGTCCTCCATCGAGCAGCGCCCGCGGCGGAGGGATGAAACCACTTGGCAGGAGAGCCCAGTCGCACAGGTGCGATATTTTGAATATTTCATGGCCTATCAAATTAAAATGTTTATAATTAAATTGATTGGTAATCTATTCCTCCTCCCAAGATTGCGAGCCATTGTGCAGCAGTTCAAGCGGAATCACCACGCGCCCCTTTCGGTCCTCATAGTCGATGATGATCCATCTGATTTATCGCTTATGAGTATGAAAATGAAACGAATGGGCTTTGAGGTTCTGGAAGCCTGTGATGGTATGGACGCAGTTCGACTGCTGCAGCAGCAGGACCCTCGCATCGATTTGGCAATCCTCGACTTCAACATGCCCATGATGAACGGCGTAGACACCTTTGCAGCCTTGCGATTGCTGCGTCCAGGACTGACCGCGATCTTGTGCACCGGCAATACGTCTTCAGAATGCCTTGGAGGACGCACAATCGAGGGGCTTTACTACCTCTCGAAAACCTTTGACCCCGCTGGCCTTGAGGCAACCTTGCATTTGGCACTGGCGTAAAGAGGTGCATCGCAATGGCCGGAACCTCGGCGCATTCAGGACTCAAGGGGGAAGAAATGGACGCATTGGAGAGGAACATCGCCCTTGCCTTGATGCTTGGACGCCTGGAAGGGCTTGGATGCTTTGCCCCAATCAAACTGGTTGTCTCATTCGTCAAGGGGCCTTGAACGGTGAGTTTCTGTCTCATCGTCCCTCCGTTTCCGATGGGGCTTCGCCGCCGCCTCCCTGGTTGCTTCCACCTTGGGCGGCAGGCCCGACTTCGTCCTGAAGTAACCGAAACTGACTGTCCATGGGGAATCGTCTCCCGAGGACAATGCGCCCACGGTCCTGGTGTGACCCGAGGGAGGCTTCGCCGGTTCTGTTGATTCCCCAGTCGTCACATTCGCTGGGGCGTTTGGTGTGGCCAGGGGTGTTTCCCCAGTGAATGCCGATGACTGCGGTCGGGTCAAAGGAGCGGGATCAGCCTGGGGCCGCTCCAGCGGTGCTGCGGCCTCGGCACTGAGGCTGGGCTTTTCCGAAATCCCCTGCCACATCCGGAAGGGGCCGTGGTTCCAATCCGGGCACGTATCGTCAATCCACTCGCCCACGATGCAGCAGCCGTCCCAGCGCCCGATGTAGGTCATGCTGGCAGGGACGGGCTTGATCGGGTGCGTGTAGATCTTGGTCAGGGTGACGGTCCCGTCGGCATAGGCAGATCCGGCGTAGGTGAAGATGCCGTCAAGGTCCATTCCGCTGCCATGCACCCCCTCCTGCTCGAAATTCAGGAACAGGGACTCCATGCCGATCGCACCATGCTGCTGCCATTGGCATCGCCAGGGACCTGTCAGGGTGCCGAGTTCAAGGTTGGATGCCCGCTGATCGCTCATCGCAGTCCTCCGGTTTCAGGTTGTCTCCCGCGCATGGGATCTTCCGATCCTGGGCACCGTGGCGTCTTGCTCGGTTGCCGGACCCCGCGATGGGGCCGCTCTTCATGCAAGAGCCATTTTACCAGCCTTGGGAAGAGAAGGGGGTTGATGAACTTGGCTTCGACCCCTGCCATCCGATACCTTCCGCGGTGCCCTCGCCTCATCGGGGGGCGGACGGAAATTCCTGGAGTATCTGCAGCGTATCGCTAGGCCGGCCAACCTTGGGTCATTCCGACAAAAAACAACCCCCGTCTTTATCGGACGGGGGTTTCTTTTGGTGCAGCCGGCGCGACTCGAACGCGCGACCCTTGGCTTCGGAGGCCAATACTCTATCCAACTGAGCTACGGCTGCCAGTGCGGGTTGCCGCCGGTTGGGGCGTTCCCTGTCTCAGAGTCTGCCACAAACCGGGGTCCCCGGGCCACCGTTTCTTGCGCGGGGCCTCCCGCAGTTGCCGCTGGTCAGCGGGGGCGGAAACGTGTTGAATGGGTCTCATGGACTCCCAGGAATTCCGCCGTATAGGTCATCAGATGGTCGAGTGGATCGCGTCATACCGGGAACGGATGGCGGATCTGCCGGTCATGAGCAGGGTGGCCCCGGGCGAGATCCGCCGCCTGCTGCCCGCGTCCCCGCCGGTGGAAGGCGAGGGGCTGGACGGGATCCTGGCGGAATTGGACCGGGTGGTGATGCCCGGGATCACCCACTGGTGCCACCCGGGCTTCTTCGCCTACTTCCCGGCCAACGCCAACCTGGCGTCGGTGCTGGCGGACATGGCCTGCAGCGGGCTGGGGGCCCAGGCGATGAGCTGGCAGACCAGCCCCGCCGCCACCGAGGTGGAGGAGGTGGTCATGGACTGGCTCCGGCAGATGCTGGGGCTGGGGACAGCCTTCACCGGGGTGATCCAGGACTCGGCCAGCGTCTCCACCCTCTGCGCCCTGATCTGCGCCCGGGAACGGACCGGGGCGTTCGGCCAGAACCGGGGCGGGCTGCAGGCGGAGGAGGCCCCCATGGTGGTCTACGCCTCGGACCAGGCGCACAGCTCGGTGGGGAAGGGGGCCCTGCTGGCGGGCTTCGGCAAGGAGAACCTGCGGCTCATCGCCACCGACGACAACCACGCGCTGCGCCTGGACCTGCTCCAGGCCGCCATCGAGCAGGACCTGGAGGCCGGGCGGCGGCCATGCGCCATGGTGGCGGCGGTGGGCACCACGGCCACCACGGCGCTGGACCCGGTCCTGGGCATGGCCGAACTGGCCGGGCGCCACGGCCTCTGGCTGCACGTGGACGCGGCCCTGGCCGGGTCGGCCATGGTCTGCCCGGAGTGCCGGTGGATGTG
>TBL_comb47_HYPODRAFT_10004921_pt1 | contig 15174 bp, 5 predicted proteins | sample TroBogypolimnion_40_FD_10682 | JGI IMG/M metagenome (IMG submission 10682)
GGGAGCCCTTCGTCCTCTACATGGTCAACGCGGTCGGAGACACCGCCGCCTGGACCCACCGGCGCATCACGCTCGTCAGGCAACTGCTCGACGAGACAGCCGCGTTCATGCGCGAACGCTTGGGCGCGGCCTATTCGCGCGAACTGGCCGACCTGCTTTTCGTCTGGCCCTATTGCCGGATCTCCAACCTGGTCGACGCCGGCATCGCCCAGCGCCAGACCGCCACCCGCTATCTGGACGCGCTGGCCGAAGCGGGCGTCCTGGACACCGCGCGCCAGGGCAAGACAAAACTCTTCGTCAACAAACGGCTTCTCGCTCTTCTGCTCACGGACACAGAAGTGTGGCAGCCGCTCAAGTGACGGCGCCGCCCTTCACGTCGCGGATCAACTGCACCAGTTCCTTGCCGTTATCGCCATCCTCAACGAAGGCACAGAACCGCCAGGCAACGGCTGAACGCCGTTCCTGAGAGTCGGTGGTCGAGTCGTTCCCGAGCATCGCGAAGATCCGCTCCAACCGTTTGCTTTTTTTCGCGTTCAGGTCAGACAGGAAGGGCTTGGGCCTTAAGGAGATGGCGGTCGAGCGAGGGCGCTGAGTTTGTCGCGGTCAACCTTTCACCCGGAGGCTCGCCGGGCGCGGTCTTTTCTGTGATTTCGTCGATCAGGCTCTTCCATGTGTAGCGTGTCGCGAAGATGGACTTGATCTCGTCTCGCCACGCTTTATAACTTGTAGGATTGCTCAAGCGCGCTTCGACGAGTGTCCGGCAGGTGTCGGTCCAGCGCTCAACAGAGGTTGTGTCCAGCGCGTAGCCTGTTTTGCCGTCCACGATGATCTCCTGAGGTCCGCCGCACTGCGAGACAAGGGCCGGAAGGCCGAGGGTCTGGGCTTCCAGAACCGACATGCCGAAGGTGTCGGTCGTGCTCGGAAAGACAAGCACATCGGAAAGCTGATAAAGAGCTTTCAGTATCTCGCGGTCGAGCCGTCCGGTGAAGCAGACCTCGGTTTTGTGATGTGCGAACTGCCGCTCGAGTGCCGCTTGCTCGGGCCCGTCGCCGACGATCAAAAGACGCACGGACAGCCCTTCTGAACGAAGTCGTTCGAAAACATCGGCAAGCAACTCGAGGTTTTTCTCTTTGCCGAGCCGCCCTGTGTACAGCAGCGTCGCCGCGCCGCCGCTGAACCAGTGCGCCTCCGCCTCGCGCAGGTGACGCGCGTTCACCTGCCTAAAGGACTCGCCGAGTCCGCGTCGGAACAGCCGCATGCGGGAACGGTCGTGCCCCTGGTCGGCAAGCCGGGTCATGTAGTTCTGGCTGGGCACGAGGATCGCGTCCATCCGCGCGTAAAACCAGTTGATATAGCTGCCCACGACATCGACCATCTGCCGGTCTTCGATGACCTCCTCGGCCTGTTTGGTGAAGTCTGTGTGGTAGACGCCCACGCACGGTACTCCCAATATGCGCGCCGCGAGATACCCGGTGAGCCCGACCGGCCCCGGAGTGGAGATGACGATCTTGTCAGGCCGGGCCAAGTCGATCATGTCAAGCGAGCGCAACAGCGACGGGAATCGGACGGTGTGGGCGTTGTAGAACGCGGGGGTCACCTCATAGATGCAAGGGAGACTGAGCATCTGGTCTGTGACCGGCAGGCGGCGCTCGCTTTCCGTCGGGCAGCCGGCCAGGCGGAGGGGGGCCTTTTCTTTGTGCGCGCTTTCCGCGAGTTCCTGCATCGTCACAGAAACGCCGTTCAAATCAGCGATGGTGTCGGAAAACCAGAGGACCCGCTTGGCGCTCCCCTCCGGCTTCAGGTGAAAGGCGTCGCTCAGTTGGCCGTTCAATTCGCGGCCCTTGTTGAGGATGCGCAGCGTGCTGACGAACGGAGTCGCGAAGAGCAAGGCCGGCAGCGCGGAACTGAGATACTGCAGAAGGTCATGGCTGGCTTGGCCGCTGACGCCCTGCTTGATGCCATTGGCGATTTCAACGGTGAACTCATCGAGCAGAACCGCCAGTGCGTTATAAGCGTGGCTGATCTGCCAGTCGGGGCCGAACTTGGAGGCGTCCTGGGTAACTTCGCAGAGGCGGTTGAGAAAACGCGACATGATCTGGTCGCGGGCGGAGCGCCGGAGCCCGAGTTTGCGCATAAACAAGCGTTCCCGCAGGCTGGGCCCTTTATCGTGGAAGAGGATCGAGGCAAGCAAGCCGGCGAGCCCCGAGGCACTTGAGTGCTTCTGCCGCACATGCTCGCTCGCGATCTTGTAGATGCCGTAGGCCAGCGCCATGTAGTCGCCGCTGCGGCCGTCTGCGGTGGCGCGCCTATCGCGGATCGCCGCGATGAAGCCTTCTTTAGAGTCCGCCTCGGCCGTCGTCCATGTGTGTCCCGCAAACAGTCCGGCATGGTCATCGGAGCCCCCCGTTTGCCCTTTGCGCCACGATTCGGCGGACCACGGATCGAGGTGGTGCTTGGCGCTGATCCGGCGGATGTCCTCGGGGGTGAGGCTGCCCAGCACCTGCTGCCACACGCCGTTGCTTTCCTTGCCGCGCGTGCCGTTGATGCCTTCGAACACGTCGAACAGCACCAGCAGCTTTTCCACATGCTCCATCGTGAGCCTGTTGTTGACGCTATAGGTCGCGTGGGCGACAGAACAGGCGATGTTCTCCTGACGCAGATAGTCGCGGAGATTGTAGATGTTGTCGCGGGCGCGCTGGATGACCGAGAATTGTTCAGGCGTGATGTCGAAACAGAGGATATGAACCTTACACCCATCCTCCGGGAAGTAGGTGGTGGCCTCCGTGCTGACGAAACAGTCCTCGGGGTGCAGCCGGCAGAGCTCAAGCGCCCCATCGATCGTGTTGTGGTCAGTAAGCGTGACAAAGGTGTTGCCCTGCTCTTTCGCCATTCGATAGACGGTCTCGACCGGCGTGTAGGACTCGCTGGCACCCAGACGCTGCAGAATCCACTCGCTCGGATGCTTGGAGTGATGGGAGTGGACGTGCAGGTCTGCCCGGACAGCGGTTCGCTTAGCGATTGTTTTATTAACCATGGGCATAGTAAGCGATATGGGAGTCTGAATCGTGTTAGCGCGGCATTATAATTCGGTTAAATGCAAAAAAGATGCGCATGCCACTCTGGAGACTGAGTGCTGGTGTGTGCCGTCTTATGCCTTCTTGAAATTTCCGAAATACTCTCATCTGTCTTTCACAAAGCGCGGTTATACCTAAACCGCACGCCATTTTAGAGCTGGGTTGCCTTTGGAGGAAACATGAGAATTAAAACAGTCACCGTTCAGTGTGAGGAGGGGTTGCACCTGCGCATCGCTGTGCAGGTGGTCAACATCGTCAAGCAGTGGGGCGGTGTCGTGCATATCCTGTGCAAAGAGGGCAAGTGCCGTGCCCGTCGCGTGAACGCCTGTTCCGTGATGGACCTGATGCTGCTCGGCGCGGCGGCGGGCTCGCTTTTGAAGATCATGGCCGAAGGGCCTAATGAAGTGAGCGTGTTGCGGGATCTGGCCGCATTGCTCGAGACAGACGTCGCCGTCTGATACGGGCGCGCCGTCCGACCGGCTCTGGCGAGCCCTCAGTCCATCTTCTGCCCTTCCACCGTCTCCGGCTTGGGCATATAATACAAAAATCCAGGTTTGAAGTGTTCGAGCCGGAAGGAGGATCGGGTATGGACGCAATTATTCCTATCACACTTATTTTAGCGATGCTTTTTTCCCTATCAGTATGCGACTTCGCAATCCGACAGCTAAGCCACTCACAGCCGGACAACGACGCGAAGCGATCTGCTCTGCTATCGCTGTGCTTGCGATTGGAGCGGCGTTATTTTTCCTGAGCCCCCCCGCACTGACACCATCGAACCGCAGTGACTTCGGCCGCAACGCCCAACCACAGCGTGCATGTGGCGTTCGACGTTAGGCGATTCTACCTCAGCAACCTGCAGCCAACAAAACCAATGAAACATTACCTCCCAATTGCATTCCTGATGTTTTCCGTTCTTTCGCTCTGCGCGGACGAGCGCACGAAGACTTTTTGCGTGAAGGGCAACACGATTCTGGACCCCAAAGGCCGGCCGTTTGTGGTCAAGGGGATTGCTTCGCCGCTCGGGCCGTTTTGCGGTAACGTGAAGACGTGGGACTCAACCACCACGATCGGGCGTGATTACGACTTGATCCGCGGTTTGGGTTGCAATCTGGTGCGCATTTTCGTAGCCCGCAATCAGACCAGCACCGACATTGACCGCGCCAAACTCATTGACACCGTCGCTCAGGCTCGGAAGCGCGGTTTCGTCGTCGAAATCGCCAATGGCTATACGTCCTTCGAGGACAGCGTGACAAAACCCTTTGTAGGACGACAGGGCTGGCTGGGCTGGCTGGCCAGCCAATGGAAAGACGATCCGTACGTCTGGCTTCAGCCGATGAACGAACCGAACGGGGCTCCGCCCGGCGAGGAAGCGCGTGTCGGCGACTGGCCTTACTGGCAACTGCAGCATAATCGATACATCGCCGCCATCAGGAGCACCGGCAACACCGCACCGCTGGTGATCAATATGCCGAACTGGTCCCATGACTTTTCCGGAATTGCGAAGTTCCCGCTCGACGACCCGATGCGCCAATTGATCTATGCCCCTCACCGCTACCCGTACAAGGTGACGGAGTTCACCGAGAAAGAGAAAGCCGAATGCGACAGCTCGTGGGGAAATTTGTCATCGGAATATGCGCTAATGGTTGATGAGTGTGGCCCAGCGCTTGATGACCAGCACCCAGCTCCTTACCTGGAATGGACCAAAGGCTTCCTCAACTATTGCTCCGACTGGGTGAATCGCCGAGGCGGCAGCGGCGTGGTTGCCTTCGTCTGGTATTGGTGCAGCGACGACTCCATGACCGGTGATTGGCGCACGCACCTCAACAACGGCGAATTGAATGAGTGGGGCAAGATCTTTCGCGACAACTACCTCAATCGGGTGCCATCACCAAAATGATGCGTCATGGCCGAAGTGCCCAATGAGGCCCCGGACCCCACCGCCTCTTATTCCGGCCGCGCGTTCATAGCCCGCGTGATGACGGTCTTGTGTTTGTTGTCCAGCACGCACAACCCGGATTCCTCGACATGCGCCCGCACGTCCCAATCGGTATCCGCCGGAAGTTCGTTGATGACTTCAATCTGGCACCAAGGAACAGACCGCACCGCCTTTTCACCTTCCACGATGCCACCGATGCAGGAATTAGGCACAAGGACGGACTTCTTGGTTCCTACGCCGTGCCCGAAATGATAGGTCTTGCAGTGCAAGGTGAGATAATGAGTGGTCTCATGAAGGACGTCGCCTATGGCAACGTGATTGTGCGCGGTGGGGTACATCTTGACCCATCTGATTCGTATGACTTTGCCTGTCAACATGCAGGTTTCCTCCTGTGGTTACTGCTTCAGTGTGCCAAACCTCCACGTTGGGATTATCTGCTCAAGGTTAGTTTTCTATTTTTTAACAAGCCCCACAAGGCTCTGCAGCGGCGCTTCGCCGACGTTGCGCGGTTTTAGCGTCGGCGCTTTTCTCGCCATATCTGTCCGAAACCTGCACCGAAGTTACGAACGGGCGTGAATATGTGAAGACAGGAACGCCCATGTCAGACGGCGACGCCCGTCTCGAGCAATGCGGCCAGGTCCCGCAGCGCGCTCACTTCACAGTGCGGTTCCTTTATAGCTGAAAAGGATAACAGGCCGTCAGCGCAAAATTCAAATAGAGTCTGGAACTTGCGCTAGATTGCGGAATGCCCCACGTTGCCACTACCCCACCTGCCCCAGCGCCGCGAGGGCGGCGACAAGGCGCTGGACAGTCGGGGCGCGGACACCGGTGAAGTGGCAAACGAGCGTTTTCACGCCGTCGGCTTGCTGCCACGCGGTCTGGTGGATCACGCCGCGCACAAGGGCGATCTGGTCGGCGAGGGTGGCCGGCCACGCAAGCAACTGGGGTGTGGAGGTTAGAGATCAGAGGTCGGAAGGCCGACATCGGCCATGATCAGAAAGGGCGGTCGGCCCTCGGCGGCGGGCAGAGCGCGCACGTAGCGGTCGGCCTGGTTCTTGGCGCGGACCATGGATTGTCCAGCCACCGGTGCCGCGGATTCCGTGGCCCGGCTTGGCGTCGCCGTTATTCGCGCCCTGCTTGGCCTCCAGCACCAAGTGGCCGCGCTTGTAGAGGTCGACGCGGCCGCAGCTGACGGGGTCGTCGCGGTTGGGGAAGCGGGAATAGCAGAAAAGGTGTGTTATTGAGCGACTGTGTAAGTTGTGTTACACGCAAAATATTATATGCACGATTTCCTTTCAATATCCTAGCGTGCGATTCACGGAGCGCTAATCAGGCGTTGTCATTTTGAAACCACGCGAAGCCTTCTGTCCTGCATTATTGGACGGCAAGAACACGTGTATGGCGGCAGGATTCCATAAAGAAATAATAGACGGACAGGGCAACCGTTCGTTCATGCAAGGAGAGGGATCGATGAGAAAGAAGATCATTGGGTTAGTCGCGGCAGTCATCGCAGCTAGTTTCGCATGGGCCGTGGATGTGCCACCGTCAGGTTCTGTCACCATTGACTTCATCACCGCGCCTGTCGGCGACTGGACCAAGGCGGACATCGCGGGGGCGGCAGGCGATGTCACCAGCGTGGCTACGATGGACTCAAAGGTGGCGAGCCCAGGGCCTGGCACGTTCGGCGCGATCGCGTCAGCCGCATATGCGAACGGCCTTTCCGCAACCTACAACGCCCGAACGATATTCAGCACGCCGGCCGGCGTAGCGGCGTCGACCTTCCGTGTGGCGGTGACGAACAAAACCGGATCGAGCGCCAGCGGCTTGACGATCACCTATACGCTTTGCGTTCCATTCAACAACACGGCAGTCACCGAAGTCCCGCGCGGTTTCGTCGTCTACTGCACCACGAACCAGACGGGAACGAGCAACTGGGTCAACGTGGGCAACCATTATCCGCCGGCCGACACAGTGGGCTCGAAGACCAACATCAGTTTCACCATTACTCCTGCGGCTGGCTGGGCTGCTAATGCCCCACTCTACGTGATGTGGGCGGATGACAACGCCAGCGGCAATGATGTTTGCTACGCGGTTTCCAATTTCACGTTCACGGCAGTCAGCGCCAGCAGCGGTTTCACGGCTTACAACGACTGCGTGTACAGCGCCGCGGCCGACGATCTCGCCAACGCAACGAACGTCACGCGGTACAGTCTCGCGGGAAGCTACCCGGCGACCGGAACCCTGACGAACCTGGCCGACGGCACGGCCACTCCGGTTGTCGTGACCCTCATCGGTAACAGCGGTACGCCTAGTTTCAGCTCGAGCGGCGGCACCAATTGCTTAGCAGGCACAGATGCCGCTGCGGTCTTTGGCGGCAAAGCCGGACTGCGCGGCACAGAGGGACTGACAGCCGGTGTGCCGGCGGCCTCGGTGGATCTGGTCTTCACAAACCTCAATCCGGCCAAGGCGTACGTTTTCGCCACCACCGCCAACCGCGGCTGCACGATCGCGTCGGGCGGCACGCCGGCGCTCTGGGCGACGAACCGCTGGACCAAGTTCACGCTGTCGGGCGTGACCAACTGCGCGAACGCCAGTTCCGTGGGTGCGAGCGTGCTCTTCAACTCGCCGACCAACAGCTCAGTCTCCTTCAGCACGGGCGAGAACACCTTCAACGGCTATGTCGCTCGCTGGTCGGGCATCCGCTGCGATGCCAGCGGCTCGTTCCGGGTGCGTGCCGAGAGCGAGGGTTTGAACAGCCACTCGAACAGCGGCTGCTACGGGTTCTCGGCCTTCATGCTGAAAGAAGGGCCTGCCGTCAACCTGCCGCCGTCGGTCGCGGTCACCAACCCGGTAGACTGGGCGGGTGTGGCGATCGGCGCGAGTATGAACGTGGGCGTGAACGCAACGGACGACGGCTCGGTCACGAATGTGGACATCTATCTGGATGGCGCACGGTTGGGCAGCAGCACAGCAAGTCCCTATGGCGTCGTGTGGGCGAATGCGGTCATGGGTATCCATACGCTGAAGGCTGTGGCGTGGGATAACACAGGGTTGGCAACGACCTCCAGCGTGGTCAACGTATCGGTTGTCCGGCAGCCGGGATACGGTGCGCTACAGTTCGATGGCGTGAACGATTACGTCACGATGGGTGCCGCGCCGGCGCTGGGCGCATCGAACTTGACCGTGGAATGCTGGTTCCGCAAGTCGGGCGCGGGAATCACGGCCAATACGGGCACCGGTGGAATTACGGCTGTGCCGCTGGTGACCAAGGGCATGCACGAGTCCGACGGCAGCAACGTGGACTGCAACTACTTTTTGGGAGTGCTCCCGAGCGGGGCGTTGGCGGCCGACTTCGAACAGTTCTATGCCGACGGCGGTATGGCTGCCGGTCAGAATTATCCGGTCACCGGCACTTCGACCGCTGCGGGTGATGGCGCCTGGCACCATGCGGCCGTTACCTACGACGGTTCGAACTGGGTTCTTTATCTGGATGGCGTCGTGGACAAGACGCTGAACATCGGGACGCACACGCCGCGCTTCGATAGCATCCAGCACGCGGGCATCGGCGTGGCCTTGAACTCCAGCGGTGTCGCCGAAGGCGCTTTTCAGGGTTCGATCGACGAGGTGCATATCTGGAACTATGCTCGGACACAGGCACAGATCACCAACAGCATGTACAGCGAGGTTCTTTCGGCTCCCGGTTTGATCGGGCGCTGGAGCCTGAATGAAACCTCCGGTACGGTCGCCACGAACACAGGGTCTGCGGCCGTCAACGGCACATTGGTCAACGGGCCAGTGTGGTCAACGGGCTATCCTTTGCAGGCGGCTACAGTGGTCAACCAGGCACCGGCCGTGTCGATCACAAGTCCGACAAACGGGGCACCGGCCTTCACAACCGGCTTCACGATCCAGGCCGTCGCGACGGATGACGGCACCGTGACGAACGTGGCGTTCTATGCGGACGGCAACCTGCTCGGCAATGACGCCGCCTCACCATACAGTTGGACCTGGACGTCCGCACCGGTGGGCACCCACACGCTGACGGCTGTCGCGTCGGATGACGCAGGTCTGGCGAGCACCTCCGCAGCCGTGACGGTAGCGGTCACCTTGCCGCAGACGGTGACCCATCCGTACGTGGGGATCACCCGCATGGCGCGCACCGACGTGTCGCCGCGCCCTCTGAAGATGAACGTCCTCGACATCGATCTCACAGCACCTGGGCTCCGCTTCAAGCTCACACCGCCCGGCGGCGATCTTGAAACGGTCAGGCAGCCCACGCTCACGTTCATGACCAATCAGCAGGCGCAGGTCGCCTTCAACTGTCATTTCTTCACGCCCTGGCCGCAAACTCCCGATCTCGGCACCGCTTACCTCGTGGGTATCGCGGCTTCCGAGGGCACTGTCTATTCCGCGTTCGAGAGNGATCCGCCCAGTCCGCAGGCCATCCAGACCAATGCGCCGGGCCTGAACATCGACGCCGCCAACCACGCTTCGATCGTTCACCGCAACCTGTCCGACCCATCCGGTCTTACTGTTGCGGAGGCGGTGACGCTCTGGAACACGGTTTCGGGCAGCGAAATGATCCTCTCCAACGGCGTGGTTCTTGCCGCCAACTCGACGTGGAACAACACGCTGAATCCGCGCACGCTCATCGGCCTTGCGCCGAGCAACCATTTGGTCGTCGTGGTGATCGACGGACGGCAGACGGGCGTGAGCGAAGGCATGACGGTCGCCGAGGCCGCCACGATGCTCAAGAACGACTATGGCGTCACCGACGCGCTCAACCTCGACGGCGGCGGCTCCAGCACGCTGGCGATGATGGTGGACGGCACGCCGCAGGTCGTCAACACGCCTTCGGACAACCCGCCGCGCTCGGTCGGCAGCAACCTGGCGATCTTCGCCACGCCGCTCTACGCCGACAACCAAGCGCCGACTATCACGGCGACCATCGCGCCGACCAATGGCGCCGCCAGCGTCACGAACGCGCCGACGCTGGACGTCACGGTCTCGGACCGCGAGGGCGCACCGGTCACGGTGACCTTCTATGGCCGCGCCGCCAGCGCCTCTGCGGCGGCCCCGGACTTCACCGTCGTCGCTCTGCCCGACACTCAGTTCTACTGCGCAAACATGAACGGCGCGACGATCGACACTTTCGTGGCGCAGACCACCTGGATCATAACCAACCGCGTGTCGCGCAACATTGCCTACGTGGCCCACGAAGGCGACCTCGTCCAGAACGGCGACACGTACCAGACTGAATGGCTGAACGCCACGAACGCGCTGTACCGGCTGGAAGACCCGGTTGCTACGGGGTTGCCCTACGGCATTCCTTACGGCATCTCCATCGGCAACCACGATCAGCCCGGCGCCTACTACAACCAGTACTTCGGCACGAACCACTTTGCCGGGCGCGCGTACTACGGCGGCAACTACGGCGCGAACAACAACAACCACTTCTCGCTGTTTTCCGCGAACGGTTACGATTTCATCGTGGTGGATCTGGAGTACAACGGTGCGGCGCTTGACGCCAGCCTTCTCGATTGGGCCAACAACCTGCTGCAAACCTACGCCAACCGCCGCGCCATCGTCGTCACGCATTGGAATGTCAACTCCGGCAATCCCGCCACGTTCAGCGCGGCCGGACAGTCGATCTACGACGCGCTGAAGACCAACGCGAACTTCTTTTTGACGCTCGGCGGGCACGTCAACCCGAACGGGCAGGGACAGAGGCAGGACACGTTCAACGGCAATACAGTCTACAGCCTGATGGCCGACTATCAGGACTGGGCCAACGGTGGCAGCGGCTATCTGCGACTCATGACGTTCTCCCCGAGCAACAACACGCTCCGGGTGCAGACCTATTCGTCGACGCTCGACACGTATCAGACCGGAACGACCAATCAATTCACTCTGAGCTATAGTCTGCAGACAAGCACTCCCTTCGTGCCGCTGGCGACCGTCACCGTGCCGTCGGGTAGTCACGCGACGACTGTCTGGACTAATCTGGCGGCAGGCGCTTCGTACCAGTGGTACGCCAATGTGAGCGATGGAACGAACACGGCCTCTGGCGCGACCAACCTCTTCACAACGGCGGGCGCGGCCAGCAACGGTACGCTTTCCGTGGCGATCACGTCCCCGGTCAGCGGTGCGACAGTTGGCACCAATGTGGCTATGCAAGTCAGCGCATCGTCCACGGCAGGGACGGTCACCAGCGTTTGTTTCTATGCCGACGGCGCGTTGCTCGGCCAGGACACCATCACTCCCTATGACTGGAACTGGAGCAGCGCGCCAGCCGGCATCCACGCACTGACAGCGGTCGCGCGGGATGACGCGGGTCTTGTGACTACATCGGCTACGGTGAACGTGACCGTGACCGTCGCATTGCCGCCGAGCAACATATCGTTCGGCGCGACCGGCACCGGCGCTCTGACCTTCGACGCGCTTCCGGCTGCGAGCCAGTGGTCCACGGCGAGCATCGGCGCTGACAAAACGGTGTACACGAACTCGAGCCAGTTGGATGCGGCTGTCCAAGGGCTCGACGCTTCGGCTATAGCGGGCACACTCGTCTCCGACACAGTCGCGCTGCCCGCCAAAAACGCGTTGGCCGTCTGGTCGTCCTACGGCGGCGGATTTATCCAGACCTGCCCGACCGGCATCGGCGCCACGCTCCTGAAAGCGACGCTCGTGAACCAGTCGGGCAGCACGCTCTCTGCCCTGCGGCTGGCCTACCAGTACACGGTTGCGGCCAACGTGACTGAGGAAGTCCCGGGCCAGCACGTGTTCTACAGCCTCACCGGCGCGGCCGGCAGCTGGACCGCCATTCCAGCGTTGAGCGGCGTCACCAACAGCACGAGCTTCGATGTGACAGTGACCCTCACGTCGCCTTGGGCCAATGGCGCGACCCTCTACCTGCTGTGGGCCGACGACAACGATACGGCGAACAGCCCGGACACCTACTTCCAGATCGACAACTTCTCCGTCAGTACCGCCGCTGTCAATCCTCCAGCACCCGCAGGCGCCTGGAAATTCGGCGTTATTTCCGACACGCAATGGACGACGACGGATGACGGCAAGAACCCGCATACGGTTGCCGCCAACATCATCAAGCAGGTCAACAGCCAGTTCATTGCCTCCGGCGTCAAGCTCGTCGTGGCGGTTGGCGACACAATGGACTCCGGCTCCCAGGTGAACATGGATACCCGCTCGCTGTTTGCGCAGGATCTATATAACTCCGGCGTCGCGTTTTATCCGATCCGAGGAAATCACGATGCCGGCTGGACAGGTTCCGCCGCCGAGGAGGCCCGCGTATATCCGCAGATCGTCAATGGCGGCACTAATAACATGACCCCGGCGGATGTCCTTTCCTCCGGTTACGGGCATGACACCCTGATTGATCCCGCCACGAAGACCGGTACGCCGTTCGTGGCTGGCTGCAATTTCTCGTATCCCGCCAACGTCAACAGCACCTATGGCGGTCTCTCCTATTCGCTCGACTATAACAACACGCGTTTCATTCTGATCGACCATTTTGAAAACAGCGATCCGGGCGGAACGACCAGCAGTGTGTCGCAGCAGCAGCCGTGGCTCACGCAGCAGCTCGCCGATGCAGGCCGACCGCAACACGCATTTGTGTTTGACCACAAGAATCTGCTCGGGGGCAATCACAAAGACAACCTGTTTGGCAATCATACCGGCAACGACCCAGGTGACGCCGACCCCGCCCAATGGCCGGCCCAAAACGCGTTCATAGCTTCGCTGGCCACGAACAGGGTTCATTTCTACATCAGCGGCCACGATCATCACCACTACAACTCGATCGTTACCAGCCCGGATCAGCAGAGCAAAGTCCACCAGCTCATCTGTGCCTCGGACAGCTCGAAGTTCTACACGCCTGGCACGCCGGTTTCGACCAATGACCTGTCGGTTGAGCAAGAGGTGAATCGCATCGGCTACTACATCTTCACTGTGGACGGCCCGCGCGTGACGCTCGATTACTATGCCCACACGAGCCCCGGCGACTATAGCGGCCCATTCACCTTCGTCAAGCGCTCCACCGCGGGCTACAGCCTGAACGGTCAGGAATACGTTGTAGCCGCCGGCGCGTCGTATGCCAGCGTGGCCGACAACACCGCGAAAGCCGTCGCGAATGGCGAAACCGGTTACATCGGCACGTCTGCGCAGATTCTGAGCGGCACCAATGGCAGCACTGCGGTTACCAACTACGGCAAGAGTCTGAACAAAGCCGTTAACACCGGCTGGACACCCGCATCCGGTACGGCCAGCGACATCCTGACGCTCTGGGGCTTGGCTGATCTTGGCACGGATCAGACGGACACGTACACGATCTCGCTGAGCTACAACCAGGCAGCCGCGACGCCTGACCAGATTGCGGCGCACGCATTTGGCCTGTTGACGCGTGCCACATCGTCAAACGCCTGGGACAAAGCTGCAAACCTCAATGTGGGGGGCACTCAGAACTACGTGCTCGGTCCTTGGAGCAGTAGTTATACGCTTGGCACTTGGGGTGTGGACACAAACACGCATACCGCTTGGGCGGTGGTCAATCATGGCGGCGACTTCGCCGTAGGCTTGATCAGCGCATCCACCAATCAGCCGCCTTCGGTAGCTATTACGAGCCCGGCAAACGGGGCGACGGTGTCCACCAACTTCACGGTTCAAGTAACGGCGACCGACGATGGAACGGTGTCAGACGTTGCGTTTTATGTGGACGGCGCCTTTCTGGGAAATGACACCGCTGCGCCGTACAGTTGGGCCGTGAACAATTTAGCAGCAGGTATCCACACACTGACGGCTGTCGCCTGGGACGACAGCGGTGCCGCCACGACCTCGACCGCTGTCAGCGTCACTGTTAACATTCCGACGCCCGCAGGCATTTCATTCGGTGCCACGGGCACCGGCACGCTGACGTTCGACAGCCTGCCAGCCGCCACGCAGTGGGCGACTGCCAGTGTCGGCGCAGGTAATACGACCTACACCACCCCCAGCCAGTTGGACGCTGCGGTCGAGACACTCGCCGCCTCTGCCATCACAGGCACACTCGTCTCCGACGCGGTCGCGCTGCCTGCCAAAAACGCGCTGGATGTCTGGTCGTCCTATGGCGGAGGTTTCATCCAGACCTGCCCGACCACCATCGGCGCGACGCTCCTGAAGGCGACGCTCGTGAACCAGTCGGGCAGCGACGTCTCCGCCCTGCGGCTGGCCTACCAGTACACGGTTGCGGCCAACGTGACGGAGGAAGTCCCGGGTCAGCACGTGTTCTACAGCCTCACCGGCGCGGTCGGCAGTTGGACCGCCATTCCAGCGTTGAGCGGCGTCACCAACAGCGCGAACTTCGATGTGACGGTGACTCTCACGTCGCCTTGGGCCAACGGTGCGACCCTCTACCTGCTGTGGGCTGACGACAACGACGCGGCCCACAGCCCGGACACCTATTTTCAGATCGACAACTTCGCTGTGAGCCCGGGCGTGTCCGCCGCGCCGCTCAGCGTGGCGCTGACCGCGCCCGCGAATGGCCAGTCCTTCGCCTTCGGCGCGCCGATCGCGATGCAGGCCATCACCTCGGGCGTGACCTCCGCGACCGTTACGGACGTCTTGTTCCGCGCTGATGGCAGTGTGCTAGGCCATGACGCCACGCCGCCTTACGCCCTCTCGTGGGCCAACGCGGCGGCCGGTACGCATGCTCTGGACGCCGTCGTCCTGCTCGACAACGGATCCGCAGTCACGTCCACCGCAGTCAGTGTCACCATAAACGCGCCGGTCAACCAGCCTCCGGCCGTTGCGGTTATCGCGCCGACCAATCGCGCCACGACCGTGTCGCTGTCGCCAGCTCTGACCGTCGCCGTCAGTGATCCGGACAGCAGCGTGCTTTCGGTCGCCTTCTATGGCCGTGCAGTGAATGCCGCGTCAGCCGGTCCGGACTTCTCCATCGTGGCGATACCGGACACGCAGTTCTATTCGTCGACGTACCCGGACATCTTCCAGTCGCAGGCCGACTGGATCGTCACGAACCGCCTCGCGCTCAACCTCGCCTATGTGGCGGGTGAGGGCGACATCGTGGACAACGGCAGCGTTGACGCGCAGTATCTCAACGCGACCAACGCGCTCTATCGGCTCGAGAACCCGGTCACGACGGGGCTTCCCGAG
>TBL_comb47_HYPODRAFT_10004922_pt1 | contig 15174 bp, 11 predicted proteins | sample TroBogypolimnion_40_FD_10682 | JGI IMG/M metagenome (IMG submission 10682)
GACAACTAACGGTTTGGAGCCACCGAGATCTTTGATTTTAGCCGGGATCTGCTTGGCTGCGCCGATACCGATGAGGGTGACACTGGGAATGAAAAAACCATACACTTCTTCTCGAATTGCCATAATGGATACCATCTTTTTCTTATTTTAGGGTCCTGGGGTTGTTGCTGTTTCTCGTTGGATCCAAATACGCGTACCCTATGACAGCAATGATTGTGCCAGTTGGTAAATAGTTTAAAATTAAATACTTACCAATAGAGGGCAAGAGAGAGGAACAGCGAAATGCCCCAGGGAGAGGCGGGGGAACGGAAAAGATGAGGCGGTTCCGGGGTAAAACGCCACAAAATCTCCGAAAATAGCGGGCTTCCCGACGAATGGGTCATTATGAACCAGTAATATGTTGTTTCGTGTAAAAATGTCTCTGTGTATTTCCGAATATCGAAGCGGCCAGGGTTGTGAAGGATTGTTAAGAGCTCTTCCAGGCTCCCCGGGAAAGCAACTTATGAACAAAAAACTAGCTCCTATTTTCCAAAACTACACACCGGATATTGACAACGCGCACAATTCCGGCAGAGTCCCCCATGGCCCATAGCCGCTAGATCCCTGCGACTGAAGGCCTCTCCAGCCAGAATCCGCGGCATGACCAGGTCAAATACAGTGATTTTATGAAACATGCCGCAGGCGGGGAGGCCGAGCACCGGCACCTGTCCGATGCGGCCAACCAGAAACATCGCACCGGGCAAAACTGGCGTTCCGTAGACGATGTCTACTGCCCCCGCCTCCTTGATCCCCTGACGGGTGACGTCATCGGGATCAACCGACATGCCTCCAGAGGTAACCAGTAAATCTGCCCCGGCTGCGAGGCACTTATGGATTTCAGCCGCGATCATCAGCGGATTGTCCGGCGCGAATCCGACGTAACAGACTTCAGAACCCAGATGGATCAGTTTTTCGCGCAGAACCTGCTCGAATTTATCCTTGATCCGGCCGTAGTAGACCTCGTTGCCAGTAATCACCAGGCCGGCATTAACCTTCCGTAAGGGTAATACCTTGATGATCGGATCTTCGGTTTCGGCGATAGCTACCGCCCGCTCCACCAGTCGCCGTTTTGCCACCAGGGGAATGAGTCGTGAGGCGGCAACTTGTTCGCCCTTGCGGACTGGCGAATTGGTCTGCAGCGTAGCGCACATCACCTCTCCGAGCATATTGAATTGCAACAGCGCCTCCTGATTGATTTTCAACAGGCCATCTATCGCTGCTCTGATGGTAACCTTACCCTCAACGATCTCCTGTGCATATTCGGTTCCCGGTCCAGCCAGCGCCTCTGCCATCAGTAGGGCGGCTTCGTTCTCGTGGATCTCATCGGGGCTCAGTTGCAAGACATAAATGTGTTCCTTACCAAGCCTGCGGAGATGTTCTACATCCTCATCCCGGATGATATGCCCTTTCCGAAAAGCCCTCCCTTTAAAGGTATCTTTAATGATTTCCGTTATATCGTGCGGTATTACCATTCCTACAGCCTCATCTACGGGGATGATTACCTTCGAAGATACTTCAGCCATCGTTGTCACATCCATTCTGATTTTCCTCTATTTTCAATGTCTATGCGATAATGTTGAATCAACTCCCTCGAGGTTGATGGCTTCCACCTTCAATCTTTGAGCGTTGAACGTAAGAATATTGACCCCGCAATAATTCTGGGGAATCTCTAAAAGCTGCTGTATGGGTTGGTTGAGCAACCGGGAAAGGAGAACCCGATTGACGCCGGCATGAGCGACCACCAGCAGGGGACCGTGGAATTGTTGCGTAAGAGTGAGCAGGGCTGAATAACAACGGGTTGCGAGATCGCCGAAACTCTCGCCCCCTTGAGGGCGGAAGTGTTCCAAATCCTGGCCGCGCTGTTCGTATGCTCCGGGAAATCGGGAACAAACCTCGGCAACGGTCATGCCTTCCCATGCCCCCAAATTGATTTCTTTGAATGCTTCTATCCAGTTGATGGCTGCGGGCCCTTTGTCGCTGACCAGGGCGGCAGTCTGCACAGCCCGCTGCAAAGGGGAAGTGAAGACATGGCTAAATTTGATGTGCTGCAGCCGTTCGTGCAGGGCCTGGGCCTGGCGGATGCCGGTCTCGTTGAGTGGCAGATCGGTCTGGCCGAGGAAGCGGCGAGGTGAGGATGTATCGATCTCACCGTGGCGAATGAGATAAATTAGGGACTGCATATAGCCAAGGAGTGGGAAAGAATATCTTCGATTTGCTGGCCAGCTGCCGCCTCAACTGCAGCACCAATCCTCCGGGCCTGCTCATAGCGGCCTCGTATGGCCCTGACGGCCTCAGGATTGTCCTGGTAGAACCCCATTTTTTCCGCAAATCGTTCCGCCAGGCTGATAATCCTGCTCCCTCGTGCCAACTTATCGGCAAGATGAACAATTTCTTTTTCCGTGATCGCCGTTCCGGGTTCCCAAACCAGGTCCCGGTGGGCGGCAACGATCTCCGCTGCCTGGTCGAAACCGAGTTCACGCAGCCAGCGCCCCCCCTCCTGTTCATGACGGGGCTTTCCTTTTGCTAAATCGTGCAATAGGCCAGAAGCTCGACAGAGTTCACTATCAAGGGTTCGATCGCTGTGGCGCATAATCGCTTCGCAAAGGGCCACTGCAACCTCGGCCACCAAACGGCCATGGGCCAGGCCTTTTTCCGGCATGGGGTGCAACTCGTTGAGTATGACCTCGCACTCCGCCATGGTGGGATAACCGCTGTGCGCCAAGCGCTGGCGGCCGACGGAGTAGTCTTCCGGGGTGTCCATGTCGAACAGGATATTGGCGTCAGCCACCGACAAATCCCGAATTTGAGCCGGATGCTGCGTCGCAATCGCGGCCAGTAGGGAGCGCAAGCCGCCCTCGGGATGGGGGTGATTGAGAATGGCAGGGACCAGCTCCGTCGAGATCAGCGGCGGGTGGCCGCGTTCACCGGCATAGATTGGATAGGCGACTAGAAGGGGGGAGGCGGCAAAGGAGTCGGCGAGCTGCGTAACGGTGCCTGACCGCACCAGAGGAATATCGACAGGCAACAGGAAAAAGCCTGTACTCCTGGCCTCAAGCTGGTGCACCCCGGTCTGGATCGAGGTGAACATCCTAGAAGCGAAATCGGGATTGAAAACGGGGCGGGCTCCCGAAGATCGGGCAATCTCTTCGATCTCGGCGGCCCGGTGGCCGGTGACCACCACCACATCCTCGATGCCGCAATCCTGAAACAACTTGATGCAGTGTCCGAGCACTGTGGTCGTGCCCAGCGGCAGCAGCGCCTTCAGCCTCCCCATGCGCGAGGAGAACCCCGCTGCCAGAATAATGGCGCTTAGATGAGGTGCCATGCCTTTCTGCCGGTTGCGCGCTGATAGATGAGTTCGCCGACGATGCTCACCGCAATCTCTTCCGGGGTATCGGCTTCAATGGCAATGCCGATGGGGCAGTGCACCCGCTCCAGTTGTGCCTCCTTGAACCCTTTATCCAGCAACTTGGCATAGATGGCATTGCGTTTTTTACGGCTGCCTATCATGCCGATATAGCCGGCTTGGGTCCGCAGGGCCTGGTCGAGCACCTCCATATCGTGCATGTGGCCACGGGTAACGATCACCAGATAAGAATCGGCATCGATCACATAGTCCTGAAAGCAGTCGGCAAAGGAGGGCAGAACCTGAATTTCGTCGGCCAGGGGGAAGCGCTCCCGGTTGGCAAATTCGGAGCGGTCGTCCAAGACCGTGATCCGGAAGCCGACCCGGGCGGCGGCCTCAGCCGTGCAGGCGCTGACATGCCCGGCGCCGAGGAGATAGACCGTGCCGGCCATCGCGAACGAGGAGAGGAGATATTCCCGGTCCTGATGCTCGATCAGCGAGGCGGCCGGGGCTGACGAGCGGACATGTTTAATGGCCGTCAGCAGGGCGTCTGGGATATCGGCCCGGCTCGATTGTCCCCGGTGGTCGATGACGAAACGCGGCTCGCCACCTGCACCTTCATCAAGCGGACAGACCAGGGTGACGCGACGGCCCGTGGCCAGGGCGGTCAGTAGATCATGGAAAACGGCGCTGCTTGCCGCATCAGCTCGAATATACTCAAGAAAAATTTCCAACTTGCCGCCGCAGATCATGTCGGTACCGGCGGCATCATTGTTGGAGAGATCAAAGGAGCGGCGCAGGGACTGCCGGTCAGCGAAGCAGGCGTGAGCCTCCTGCATGGCCAGGGCCTCGACCATGCCGCCGCCGATGGTGCCGTGGATGCGGTCGTCCCGGCGGATGATCATTTTTGCCCCTGCCAGCCGGGGGGTGGAGCCGGACTGGCTGGAGATGGTGACCAGGACGAGATCTTCTTCCTCGCTCAGGAGGGTACATACCTGTTGAATGAGTTGTTTCATGGTTGGATTTCCTCTCGTTTGTCTTCGAGTATACGTTTGCTGCGATGGATTCGGGAAGTGGGATTGATGGTCAGAGAAAGCCGAGGCCCTTGGCATGGCTGGTGGCGCGCCATTACCTCGGCAGCCAGGCGAAGGGCCTCGGCTTCGCTGCCCGGAATGGTGACTAAGCAGAGCTGGAGCGTATCCTGCTGCTCCTCTCTAGTCAGCGTGGCCTGAAAATCGAGCAGGCCGGGGATGGCAAACAAGATTTCATCCAAGCTGTGGAGGGCAAGATGACGGCCGTTTTGCAAGGTGCGGACTTGGCTCATCCGGCCCCTGACCTTGTCTATTCGCCGGATATGGCTGCCGCAGGGACAGGTTCCGGGCAGCAGGCGACCGTAATCGCCGGTGCGATAGCGGATCAGCGGCATGGCGGTACGGGTGAGGGTGGTCACGACGATTTCGCCCCACTCGCCAAGCGGCAGCGGTCTGGTGGTTTGCAGGTCAATTATTTCAAACAACAGGTCTGCCTCGCGTAGATGGCAGCCGCAGTGGGCTTCACAGTCCACTCCCCCGCCCAGACCGGTCTCCACCGTGCCGTAGTGACTGAAAATTTGGCAGTTTAATAGCTTGGAGAGACGGGCGTTCAGGCTCTGTGGAATGTAATCCGAACAGAGGAGCACGGTGCGGATGGTACCGAACGGGATAGTATAAGCCGCTGCTACCTGGGCAATAGCCAGGATTTGCACCGGGAAACCGACCAGGACATCGGGCCGCACTTCAGCGATTTTTTTTGCCGCCAGCATCGGATCCTCGACTAGGCCAAGTATATGGCTGGTGACTGCCATCCGCTTAAGCGCCCGGGCCAGCAGATGGCCGGTGGAATCCGGGGTGGTTCCGGGCAGCAGGATCGCCACCGTTTGTCCGGGCTCAACCAGCGTCTGCATGCCTTGGTGAAAAAACTCCAGGGTGCGTTCCAGATCCTCTTCTGTGAAGAAGATCCGTTTCGGTACACCAGTGGTGCCGGAGCTGGGCAGGGTGACGATCCGTGCCACCGCATCCTGGCTGACGCAGAGCATCTTCGGGCCATGATTGCGCAGTTCTTCTTCACTGGTCAGAAGCAAATTGGCCAGATCCTGAAGGCCTTTGATTGCACCAGCATCCCCTGCAGTCGCGAGTTTTTGCCGATAAAAAGGAGCATGCTCCCCGCAGTAGTCGACGAGCCGGCACAGTTGTTCGCCCTGATAGTGTTCGATGGCCGCGCGAGTAAGCGGTTCGGTAGTCTGGCCGATGCTGTAGTTGATGAGGGCTTCCAGCGGGGTGATCTTCATGACAGGTTTCCCTCCCGATACAAAGATCGGCCCGTACTTGCAGTTAGGTTGTAGGCACAGAAGGGGATCAGGTTGCCCGCAGGCGATATTACATGGACGCAGCAGCCCTGTAACCGTTCCAGGTCGAGGTTCCACACATCCTGGAAGGCCATGGCAGACACGGAAAAGGTATGCGTGCGGGCGCGGAGGAGGAAGCGGTCGAGGTCATCCATGGGTTGTGCGGTGGTCTCGGTGGTGCAAGCACAGGTCGTGGCCAGGGTGGGCAAGGACCATTGCCGGGCGGTGAAGGCGACACTTTTCCCCCGGCCTTCCAGGGCCGTGGGGATACTCGCAGCCGGTTCGCCGCTGGCGCAGCAGGCCGCCTGCTGCCCAGAGAGCGGGGTCAGGTTGCCTTGTTCCCCAATCAAAAAATTGCCGTGAAAGGAGCAGAGGGCGTGCTCGCAGGCAGGCGGGGCAAAGTGCTCGATCCTAATCGCCTTGTTGCTCTGGGACTCGATCAGCCCCAGCAGTTCCGGCAGGGTGAGCCGGTCCGCATCCGCTGGTGCTTGAGGGTAGCGGCCGAAATAGCTGATTGGTTGAAAATGGACGCCACGCACCGTGGGGGCAAAACGGGTGGCATAGTCGATAATCGCCCCGATCTCCCCGGTGTTGATCCCCGGCACCAGGGTCGGCACCAGGACCACGGCCAGCCCGGCGGCGGCGCAATGCTGGATAGCCTGTTCCTTGATCTCCCGAAGATCGCGACCACGCAGGGCGACATGGGGAGCAGCGCTCACGCCGTCGAACTGGAGAAAGACCGAGGCCAACCCGGCCTGCTGCAAGGCAACAGCATAATTAGGATCAGCGGCTAGACGCAAACCGTTACTGTTGAGCTGGATGAATTGAAAACCCTTCGATCGGCCCAGGTCGATGATCGCGGCCAGATCCTCGCGGACCGTGGGCTCGCCGCCTGACAACTGGATATTGCAGGGGCCGGAGATTTCTAGAATCCGGTCATAAAGAAAACTGATTCTATCAAGTGATGGATCGGTCGCTTCGCCCCCTGCCCCGGCATCGGCGAAACAGACCGGGCAGTGAAGGTTGCATCGGCTAGTGATCTCAATCAGGGCGGTGCAGGTATGCTGGCCATGGCTCGGGCAGAGGCCGCAATCAAAAGGGCAGCCCTCTTTGATTGCGGTAAACGTCTGATGGGGCGTGGAGGGCTTTTTCGGGCGCATCCAGGTAGAGAACGGCACCGGTCCGCGCCAGATCGCGGTGCGGAAGGTCCCGTGATCCGGACATTGCTTAACCTGGTAAACCGTCTCGCCCTGCTGTTCGCGGATGGCCGGGATGCGACGCAGACAGTGCGGGCAGAGGCTCGCAGTCGAAGACAGCAACTCGATAGGACGATCAGAAAGCACCGGTTTGCTCCTTGGGTAGACTGGGATCGATGTTATATTCCGCCAGGATACCGAGAAGGGTTTCTCGGGCCCGGAGCATGATGTTGCCGCAAACCTCGGGTTGCGGACCGCCATGGAAGGCGACGATTTCGTCGCAGCGGATGCCGCCCCAGGAGGTGGAGCTGTTCTTGAACCAGTCCATGAACTCTGCAACCAACACGGGGTAGAACTCCCGCGCCGGTTCCGCAGCGCTGCCTCGGCCAGCATACAGGGCCAGGACGCAGGCGCCGCCGCCGGCCACCCCGCAGAGCTCGCCTATGCCCAATCCATCACACAAGCCGGCCATGGCCCGAACCAGGGGAATATTTTCCTCGCCCATATCCTCCAAGGCTAGCTTGATCATAATCTGGCTGCAGCAGAAACCCTGGCCAGCCAGTTGCATAATGCGCAGTGTGGTTTCATCCATGATAGGCACCTTTTTGAGCAATTAACACATAATAGCCAGGCGGGGCGGCGAAAAGGGCGCAACAGGTCTGCCGGGCCGCGTTTTCCCCCATGAACAGTTGCCAGAATTTTTCCAGACTGCTGTAGGTGAAGATGATCTGCCCGGCCAGCTGTTTGAGCAGGTCGCTGCGGTCCCGGAAGGAAAGCAGCGTGAAACCAGCCTGAAACAGTCCTTCCTCCATGTCCTCCAGGGGGAGGGCATGGGTGATGCAGCTCTTCAGCCCCGGTAGATCCACCTGGGGTTGCGACGGTTTACGATAGATGTCGGTGAGTAGCAGCAGGCCGCCCGGCCGGAGAACCCGATACATTTCCCGCAGGCTGGCCCTGATATCTCCGGTTAGAGAGAGGACGCATTCCGAGATGACCCCGTCGAAGCTGTTGTTACTGCAGGGAATGGCGGTGGCTTTCCCCTGAAGAAAGGAGGCGGTCGGGGCATGGCGGGCCGCTTTTGCCAGCATGTCGGCGGAAGGGTCGAGGCCGGTAGGCTGCAGGCCGAAGGATGATGCCATCAGGGCAACCGTATGGCCGGGACCGCAGCCGACATCGAGTACTGCAGAACCGGGCGGGAGGTTGGAAAAGGTCAGAAGTTCGGTGGTCAGGGCAATGCCGCCGGGCCGGAGGGTGCCGCCGGTCACCTGATGCAGTTCATCCTGCTCGTAGAGCGGAATTGGCGGCTGGGAACTGGAGATGTTGATCGCAATCATTTTATTTGTCTTCCAGCAGTTGTTCCACTTCCAGCATCTTGCCTACGGCCAGATGTTCTGGAACCAGGATGAAGCCGCATTGCGGGCAAGCCATCAGTTCCACATTGAACACCGAGTTCAAGTAGGACACATTGACCTTGGCGGGCTGCAAGGGCTGATGGCACTGGGCACACTGCCAGGAAGTGGCCTCGATAAAGGAAAAGGTGCTCATGGTTTTTCCTCCGGCAGCAGCATGCGGTGGCTGTAGCCATTGTAGATCTCATACCCCTGGTCCGTGGGTTGGTATTCCACCCAGTAAGTCACCCGCACCGGTTTATAACTGGCAAGCCGGTGACCATTGTTCGGATTGATCAGGTATTTGCTGGTGCGACTGGCCTGGTGGATCACCTTCTGCACGTCTTCTTCTAAAATATGGCGGCTGTTGAGCAGATCCAGAACCTCCTGGGCCAGGAGGAGGCGAATTTTTTTATGTTCGGGTTCAGGGGTCGATGGTTCCCGCCAAAGGGTCGTGAGCAGCTGCTGCTGCAATCGAGCCCGGTTTTCGTGCCGCTGGGAAAAGCCGGGATTGTTACGGTCGAGCGGTTCCTGTGCTTCGAAAACAGGAAAAATATAGTCAAGCAGATGGGCGACACGGTTGCCGGCAGCGGCCAGGTTATCGCGACACATGGCGCAGTAGGCGAGGCCGTCGTGATCGCTGCGCTCCGCCTTGACAACCGCCGCCTTGGCACCGAGTTGCGGATTGGCGTATTGCATCAGGCCGCCATAGCCGCAGCAGTCGGTCATTTTGCCACTGAATCGGTTTTCGACGATGTTCAATCCCAGTTTATGGCAGAGGTTGCGGACACTCGCTTGCAGCTCGTCTTGGTGACGGGTAGTGCAAGGGTCATGGATGGTCAGTGTCTGGCGGGGAAGGAGGTCCGGGTGCACCGGGAGATCCAGGGTGTCGAGCACCTGCCAGAGCGAGGTGGCCTGGATTTCAGGGGCAAATTTCTGGAAGATCGATAGGCAGCTGGAGCAGGCGGTGATCACCGTCGGATTACCCAGCCGTTCAATCTTCGCCCGAAAATCCTCCATGGTCTCGGCAAACAGTTTTTCCTCTCCGGCCCAATGAGCGGGGATACCGCAGCAGTCGAGTATCAGGGCGACGCCCCCCTGAAGCTGATCGGTCAGGTATTGGTAGGTGCTTTTGACCGCTTCCGGGGCGGATCCGGCCAGCTGACAACCGGGATAGAAGACATAACGGCTCCTTTCGGTTCCTGGCTGATGGCGGCTGAGGGTACAAAAGGGGCTGAGGCTGAAACGCATGTCTTCCAAAGCGAAATCATGAGCTGAAGGCGGCATGTGGTTGGTGCGCACCATTTCCTGCCGGGTGGCGCGGCAGACATCGGCCACCGGGAAATCGTGGGGGCAGATAGTGGTGCACTGGCCACATAAGCTGCAGGCATTGATCATCCGGTTGGCGTTGTGGGTGCCTTGGACAATAGCCTGGTTATTGTAGATTTTGCGAATGAGCGTCTTCGGATATTCTTTGTATTCGCGGAGATACACACATTGCTTGACGCATTCCATGCACTCGCAATGGATGCAGCGGCCCGCCTCCTGCTGGGCCTCGATGGCGGTATAGCCGATTGCCGGGTCAGCCGGGATGATTTGGGCGAGGTGTGGCATGCCAGTGGTGACGGTGTACATACGAGTGGTGCAGGCACCTTCCATTTCCCGCTGCGCGGTGAGCGAGACTTTCTGCAGGTAGCGTTCAATGGTCAGGGCGGCGCGGCGGCCGTCTTCCACCTGTTTGATCACTGAAAAAGGGGTTCCTGCAACGATCCCGCCTCCGGCAAAATAACCCTCGTGCGGCAAGTTCAGGGTGAGCGGATCGAGGGGATCGGTAGCAAAAGGCAACAGGTCTGGGCCGATTTCATCACAATCAAAATAGACGGCGTCATATTTGGTGGTCAGCGCGGCGATGGATTCGCGGTCAAGCGGTGCGGCTAATTGCAAGGCAACACCGTAGCTCTCCAGGAGGGTTGCCGCCTGAGAGAGTGTTTCCTGGGGCAGGTCGGTTTCTGGATAGCTTCGCAGGGTGCCACCGAGACTGGGGGCAGTGGTTATGAGTGTGGCTTTCCGTCCTTTGCGGCCCAGGTCCAGGGCAGCAGTCATGCCGGAGAGGCCGCTGCCGATAATAGCCACCGATCCGCCTTTGGCAGGCAGTTTCGGCAGTTTGAGAACCGTCGTGCTGTTGGTCACACAAAAGCGCTCCAATCTGGCGGTGGCCAGCGGGTCGCCGATTTCACCCCGTTTACAGAAAGGGTAACAGGGCTGATCGCAGAGACGGCCGATGATTTCCGGGAAGGGCATAGTCCGGTCCAGCACCCGCCGGGCTTCGCGCAGATCGCCTTTGGCAAGACCGGCCATAAAGGCGCGGACATCGACATGGAGGGGGCAGGACGCCGTGCAAAACGGTTGCTCTTCCTGAATACAGCGGAATTCGATTTCTCTGAGTTGTAGTTGATCCATCGCTTTCAACCGGAGTGAGAGAATGGGGGGCCAGGGGCAGTATCGGGCACTGCCCCTGGAGTGAGAGGAACGGAAAAAGAATCGGCCTTACTTCGGCATGGCAGCCAGCACTTTTTCGGGCAGGGCTGGGAGTTTCCGCACTCGGGCGCCGCAAGCGTGGTAGATGCCGTTGATGACCGCCGCATGCGGGCAGGTTAATGGCATTTCGCCGACCCCGGAAGCACCGAAGGGGCCATCCGGACGCGCAGATTCCACATAGATAATCTCCATGTTGTCCGGAATCTGTTTGATATACGGAAATCCGGCCCCGGCAAGGGTAGAATGCTTCTTAATGTCCTCGAAATCCTCGGTCAGCGCCAGACCAATACCTTGGGCCAAACCTCCATAAATCTGGCCATCGACCACCAGACGGTTGACGACTTTGCCGACATCGGCCACACAGGTCATCGCTTCCACCGTAGTCTTACCGGTGGCCACCTCGACGGCGACTTCCGCCATGAACAGGCCGTACATATAGCAGCAGAAGGGGCTGCCCTGACCGTTAGCGTCGCAATCCTTGGCCGGGGCGCTCCACTTGCCATGGACTTTGGTTGGGATCTTTTCCGCTACCATTTCGTTATAGGTACGGAAGGAGCCATCGGCCTTTTTCATGACCTTGAGCAGTTCTTCACAACCGACCCGGATCGATTGGCCGACCACTACCTGGCTGCGGCTACCGCCGGCAGGGCCGGAGTTGGGGCATTTGCTGGTATCGTTCATTACCAGCCTGATCCGGTCGGCTGAGATTCCCAGGGGCAGCAGGGCCTCATGGGCCGTGGCCAGGGTTCCCATATCCGCTCCCTGGCCGTGATCTTCCCAGGTGTTGAAGATGGTTACCGTGCCATCGGCGTTGAGCTCGACATCGCTCTCGGCGGTATCGGGGCCATCCAGGCCGGAGCCGTAGACACCCAAGGCGATACCGACACCCCGCTTGATGGCTGCGGTGGAGTTAGCGGCCGCTTTTTTCTTTGCCGCAACATATTTGGGGCGAAGTTTGTCAATCATCTCCGGCAGGGAATACACCTCGGGCGTCTGGCCGGTAGGGGTGGTGGCCCCTTTGCGATAGCAGTTTTTATACCGCAGTTCCAGCGGATCCATGCCCAGTTTCTCGGCCAGTTCATCCATCAGGACTTCGGATGGAAATTCACTTTCGGTCGAACCGTAACCCCGGAAGGCGGAACCCCAGGCGTGATTGGTGCACACGGTACGACCCTCGCCCCGGATATTTTTGATATCGTAACCGGCGCCGATGAACTGGGCGCCGCGCAGGGTCAAAAGGTCACCGAATTCGGAATACGGTCCATGGTCAACCGACCAATCCGACTCCATGGCTAGGAGTTGGCCGTCTTTGCTGGCGGCATAGCGGACCGTGGTAAAGAAAGGTGAACGCTTGCCGGTGTAGGTCATCTGCTGGAAGTAGTCGTAGCAGAGGAAGACGGGGCGGTTGGTGGCAATAGCGGCCGCGCCTACCAGGGCTTCCATGGTCGGGCTGAACTTGTAGCCGAAGGTGCCGCCGGTGTTGTTCTGTACGATAACCAGGTTCTCCGGCTCTACGCCTAGACCAGGGGCGATCATGTAGAGATGGAGGTGGACACCGATGGATTTGGAGTGGATGATCAGTTTGCCGTCGTCATCGTGATAAGCGTAGCCGACATCGGGTTCGATCGGCATGTGCGGTTGCCGGCCGACATAATAATCACCCTCGGCAACCACATCGGCCTTGGCGAAGATCGGCGCGGTCTCGTTGCCCTTGGCAATTTTCTGAATGTAATAGATGTTGGGCGTACCCGGATGAATCTCCAGGGCATCTGCTTCCATGGCCGCCGGAGCGCTCATGTAGGCGGGCAGTTCTTCCAACTCGACCTTGACCTTTTTGGCCGCGGCTTTGGCATGTTTTTCGGTATCGGCGCAAACAATAGCCAGGGCGTCACCGAACTGGAATATCTTGGAATCGCAGAGGATCGGACGATCCCAGCCATCACCCAGGTTAGAGGGGAAGGTGATCAGGCCGGTGATGCGATTTTTGCCCTTGATGTCCTTGGCAGTCACAACCTTGAACACGCCCGGCATCTTCTCGGCTTCGCTGGTATCGATGGAGAGGATATTGGCATGACTGACCTCGGCTTGGACAAGGGCGAGCTGCAGGGTGTTCTCCGGCAGGGCCAGGCCGAGGTCGGCACCGAAGTCCCAGGTGCCGGTGACCTTGGCAGCGGCGCTGGGGCGGGGCATGTTGGTGCCGAAGACCTTGCCGTCTTTGGGGATCTTGTAGGCCAGCTCCTTCATGGTGATTGTCCCTTGCAGGACTTTAACCGCATCCTGGACCGAATCGACCAACTGCTTGTAACCGGTGCAGCGGCAGGCATTTTTATATTTCTGAAACCAGTCGCGGATCTCTTCGCGGGAGGGATCCGGAGTGGTGTCGAGCAGGGCCTTGGCGGAGACGATAAAGCCAGGGGTGCAGAAGCCGCATTGGGCGCCGCCATGCACCATCCAAGCCATCTGGATAGCATGAAGATCGCTCGGGGTGCCGATGCCTTCGATGGTAGTGATGGCCGCACCTTCGGGGACACGATCCATCTTGGTAATACAGGAACGGATCAGCTTGCCGTCCATAATGACGTTGCAGGCGCCGCACTGCCCCTTGCCGCATCCCACCTTGGTACCGGTGAGGTGCAGAGTTTTCCGGATGACGTCGGCCAACAGTTCGGACGCTTCTGCGATCACAGTCCGCTCAAGGCCGTTGACGTACAGTTTTCTTCTGATCATTATTTTCTCCCCAATGGATTTTGGTGAAATTTACGGGTTACCGTAAATTATTGTAAGATGACAAGTGGTTGGAATACCCTCGTATCTGAGGGCTTGGTATTCCTGGTAGCGAGGGTTGTCCGACAATCGAATAGATGCTCATGTATGCAGAACTTCGGAGAAAAGGAGGGATGAGCATGGGCGCGTGTCTTCCTGTTGCTAAGTTGTTGCCTTTAGGATTAGAGGTGCAGGGCCACAAGGAGTATAAAGACCCTGCACCTCCTTTCCGGGGGAACAGTAAAGGCGGGACGCGAAACTTCCGCGTCCCGCAACGCCAACCACAGCGTATTCTTGGTTCGACAAACCACCGCCGGTGGAGCCCGCCCTTGCCAAGTCCTGGGAAAACTGGGGCGAACACCACCGGATCGGTCTTTTTCAGCTCCGATTACAGGGCCGCGGTATAGATCGCTTTGACGTCAACGTCTTTCGGACAGCGTGGATTGGTCAGGCCGCAGGCGTCCTTCTGGGCATTGCCGGTCATGACGTCGATATCCTCGGCCCTAACGGTCTTGCCGTAGCGTTTGCCCAGCTCAATCAGACCCGATGGGATACCGATATCAGCCGACAGCTTTTTAATGGCCACCAGCGCCAGCTCGGCAGCATCGCGGGGTGCAAGGCCTGCGGTGTTCTCACCCATCAACTCGGCAATCTTGATGAAGCGATCCATCTTGGCAATCAGGTTGAATTTCTCAACATGGGGCAGGAGGATAGCGTTGCACTCGCCATGGGGCAGATCATAGAAGCCGCCCAACTGATGGGCCATGGCATGGACATGACCGAGGCTGGCATTGTTGAAGGCCATGCCGGCCAGATACTGGGCATAGCACATGCCTTCCCGGGCGACGATGTCGCCACCGTTGGCCACGGCGGGCCGCAGATGTTTGGCGATCAGTTCGATAGCCTTTTCAGCGGCCGAGTCGGTCATCGGGGTGGCGATGGTGGAAACATAGGCCTCAACTGCGTGGGTGAGGGCGTCCATGCCGGTGGCGGCAGTCAGGCCTGGAGGCATGCCCATCATCAGGAGCGGGTCGTCAAGGGCGATGCCCGGTGTAACGCGCCAGTCAACGATGGCCATCTTCACCTTACGGCTGGTATCGGTGATGATGCAGAAGCGGGTCATCTCGGAAGCGGTACCGGCGGTGGTGTTGACCGCAACATACGGGGGCATGGGTTTGGTGGATTTATCGACGCCCTCGAAATCATGGATCTTGCCGCCGTTGGCAATGACCAGGCCGATGCCCTTGCCGCAGTCATGGGAGCTGCCGCCGCCCAGGGTGATGAGGCTGTCGCATTTATTTTTTTTGTAGACTTCGACGCCGGCCGCGACGTTCTTATCGGTTGGGTTGGGGATTGTTTCGTCGTAAACAACGTATTTCATCTTAGCGGCATCAAGCAGATCGGTGATCTGTTTGGTGATGCCCGCACCGGTAATGCCTTTATCGGTGACAACTAACGGTTTGGAGCCACCGAGATCTTTGATTTTAGCCGGGATCTGCTTGGCTGCGCCGATACCGATGA
>TBL_comb47_HYPODRAFT_10004923_pt1 | contig 15173 bp, 13 predicted proteins | sample TroBogypolimnion_40_FD_10682 | JGI IMG/M metagenome (IMG submission 10682)
TGCTGAGGAAGCTCGCTTAGATCTGGTCGATTTGCCCGATGGCCCAGCTAAACGCGCCTTAATCGAACTCTGCGAAACTATTGTCACTCGAACTTCCTGACTTAACTAGGTCGTAGCCCAAGGTAATGAGGGCGACCCACACGATAAGAAAACCAACCCATCGTCCAGTTGTCATTGCTTCGTGGCGAACGAGTACTCCGATGATGAACTGCACAGATGGCGTGATGTATTGAAGCAATCCGATAACGGTAAATTTCAAGGTGTTAGTCGAGCTGTTAAACATTAGAAGAGGAACTGCTGTTGCGACACCTGCCAGCATTAGAAGAACCGTAAGTCCCAGGTGATGCCCAAATTGGCCCGTGCCTTTGTGGCCCATCCAGAGTAAATATCCACCATAGGGAATTAAAGAGAGAGTGGTTTCAATGGCCAAGCCATCAAGAGCAGCAAGACCGAGTTGCTTCTTAACCAACCCATAGCTACCCCATGAACCAGCCAGTGCAATCGCAATCCAAGGTGGGCGCCCGTAATCAACCGTCAAAATAATTACGCCAACTGTTGCGATCCCCACAGAGACCCACTGCAATTTGCGCATCTTCTCTTTTAGCAAAATAACGCCGAAGGCGATGATTATCAATGGATTGATGTAATAGCCTAGGGCACACTCAACAACGTGACCGTGGTTAACGCCCCAGATGTAGACCAACCAATTTATGGAGACCAAAACAGTAGAGAGACAGAGTCGAAATGCGATGCGGGGACTCTTAAGAAGCGAGAAGGTAGATCGCAACTTGCCCATTGCAATGAGAAGAATCGCGCACAAGACAAAGGTCCATACTGCTCGATGTGAAACAATTTCTATGGAATTCGCGGGCTTAAGTAGCGGCCAATAAAGCGGGAATAGCCCCCAGATAAGATATGACCCAATGCCTAAGAGAAGACCAACCTTGTAATTCTTCATAACCCGTGTTTAACGGTAATTTTGGAATTGAACTGAGAATTCCCAGGGATGGTCCTTGACGATTTGGATTGCGATCTGCAAGTCGTCACGATTCTTACTGGTAACGCGCAGTTCTTCACCTTGGATCTGGGTCTTGAGAGTTTTTGGTCCTTCATCACGCAATAGTTTGGCAATCTTCTTCGCATCTTCCGTCTTGATGCCCTCTTTGAAAGCCGCAGAAATCTTGTAGATCTTTCCGCTGAGTTGAGGAGCCGAAGCGTCCAGGTGTTTGAGAGATACCCCACGCTTGATTAACTTATCTTTAAATACTTCGAGAGCCGCCTTAGCACGATCTTCAGTGTCGGCTTCAATATTATATTTATCGCCCGACTTCACAATAGAGGTCCCAGTATTCTTGAAGTCAAAGCGCGTGGAGATTTCGCGATCGGTCGAGTTATATGCATTGTCGACTTCCATATGGTCAACTTCAGAGACGATATCAAAACTTGAATCAGCCATTGTGTGCCTCCTGCTTTTTGATGCTGCTACGAGATAAGAGTATGTGTCCTACAAAGCCTATAACTAGAGCGACGATAACCCCTACGTTGGCACCTGCCCAGGTACCGCTCTTGCCTCCGATCGCGCCCATGAAGTATCCCTGCCACGAGAGCCATGAGGCCAATGAATTGGTGACAAACCCCCAACCGATGATCGTTCCGAAGATAACCAGCCCGATAGAGCGAAAGTTATATATCCCGTAACGGCCAGTGGTCGAGAAGAGCTCGCTTTCGGCATAATCAACTTTACGCATCAAAATGTCGGCGACGAAGATCGTTGACCAGACTGCGATCGGCACACCCAGGGTGATGAGGAAGCCCTGAAAAGGGGTGCTGAAATTTGGTGCAATCCAGACGAAATAAATTGTGCCAATCAACATGACTGTGGCGTCGATAGATGCAGCCACATGGCGCTTCACTGGTAATCCTATGGAGACCAAGGTAATCCCGGAGGAGTAAAGGTCGAGTATTGCGCCACCGACAAGTCCCAGGATTGCGACGATGGCGAAAGGAATCAAATACCAGGTAGGCAAAATAGTTGTGAGCGCCCCGATTGGATCAGAAGCGATGGCGTTACTAAGAGTCTTAGAAGATCCAGCGAGCAGCGCGCCGTAAATTACCAAGATCACTGGAACGATGGATGAGCCAAATACGGTCCAAAAAATTACGCCACCACTCGATGTTTTGCGGGGCAGGTAGCGCGAATAATCCGCTGCCGAATTTACCCAACCCAGACCAATGCCAGTAATTCCCAGAATCATCGCTCCGATAAAACCGGCTTTGCTGCCAGCGTGAATTGATTGCACCATATGCCAATTCACTTTATGGATGGTCAAGGCGATGTAACCGGCTGTTAGAACAATAGTTGCAACGGTTAGCCATCGCTGAATTCGCATGATGGTGTGAAAGCCCAAAACGCCACCGAAGACTGTCAAGCTGGCAGCAACAACGAAGCCCAGAATACCGGCGACATTGTGATTAATGTGGCCCAGCCTAGCGAAGACCGTTTGTGCGGCCAGCGTGGCAAGTGACACAAGAACGGTCTCCCAACCGACAAAGACAAGGTATGAAAGTAGACCGGGTAAGACATTTCCTTTGACACCGAATGCGGCGCGCGAGAGCGTCATTGTCGGGGCGTTCGAGCGTTTACCTGCGATAGAGCTAACACCAACAAGAATAAATGAGCTGACGGTGCCAATAATTGCCGCCCATGTGGCCTGCCAGAAAGAGATGCCGAACCCTAGAAAAAAGGAGCCATACGAGAGCGCGAGGAGCGAGACATTTCCAGCGGCCCAAGGCCAGAAGAGTGATCGAGCGGTGCCATGACGTTCGTCCTCAGAGATGAAATTGGTCCCATGTGGCTCAATAGAATTCAGAATATTCACAGGAGCATTCTAACGGGGGAGAGAGTGCGAAGGCGTGACGAGGGTGTGATACTTATATTTCATAAAAATAAGGGGGCCTACGTGCTAGAAGAAGAAGATCGCAAAGAGATCATCAAATTACAAGAGGCGACTCATACCTCTGTCATCGCATTTGTACTTAGCTTGTTTATTCCACTTGTTGGTTTGATCCTAGGCCTTAAGGCGAAGAGTGAGATCGATAAATCCGAGCACACGAAATCTGGGTCAGCCTTTGCTATCGCAGCCATTTGGATCGGCGCCATAGGTACGCTCGCTTGGGCCGCACTTCTGGCAGCTCTACTTCTCGCTTCCGTGAGCGGGCATGGCTGGGGGTTTGGAAACGGTTTCGATGGCCCCGGAATGCGCCACCATCAATCTTTCGATGGGTATACCAATCAACAGCAACCAGACTCGGGGATGATGAATGGATATGGCTCAGGAACAACGCCAAACGACTAATCAGCTAATTTAATCCGGCTTATATCGAAGAATTGAGCGAGTACCCCACATTCCCATTTAGAGTGGTGAACCTACTCTGTTGTCGGTGTCGTCACAGCCGTAACTCAGTCCAATGGCTATCCATTTCAAAGTTATGCGCTAATTTTCTCGCATGGCCGAATTAATTTATTACTGCGGAACGATGGATAGCGGTAAATCCACGCTCGCATTGCAAACAGCTCATAACCGCAAGAGCCGAGGTCTCGAAGGTTTGATTCTTACGAATCGAGATCGCGGCGGCACCGGCGTAATCACTAGTCGATTGGGTTTACAAGCAACGGCTTATGAAGTGAGCCCTGAGTTCGACATCTTTGAATACATTACAAATGAGAAGGCAGATGGTCGCAAGATTGAATATGTCATATGCGACGAAACTCAATTCTTTGAGCGTTCCCACATCGAACAATTATCACGAGTTGTAGATGAACTTGATATAGATGTTTTTGCTTTCGGCATCCTGACGGATTTCCGCACCAAGTTATTCCCAGGTTCTGAAAGATTAATTGAATTAGCCGATCGAGTTCTTCCCTTGCAAGTGGAAGCCCTTTGCTGGTGTGGCGCTCGCGCTACCCATAATGCGCGCGTAGCTAACGGAGTCATGGTTACCGAAGGTGATCAAATTCTTCCGGGAGATGTGGGTACTCCACAGAAAATTGGATACGAAGTCCTCTGCCGCAAACATCATATGCAGAAGGTCAACTCAGCGCGTGCATAGTCGAGTTGGCTGGATCTATATCGCTCTTGCTAATTCGGTATTAATTCAAGCCAGCACGTATCTTTCTCGTCCAATGATTACTTATCGATTACTTGAACTACATGCAAATAATTTTTTGATTGGTAGTTTCGGGGCGCTGTATGCACTCTTTCCACTGATCCTTGCAATTCCACTCGGGCATTGGGTGAACCAATTTGGTGAAGGTCGATTCGTAGTGATTGGAACTGCTTGTATTGCCATCTCCACTCTTGGCCTGATGAATGCTCACTCCGTCGCCTTGATGGTTTTCTTTGTAGTTGCTCTAGGAACATCACAGTTCTTCTGCATGGTGGGCGCTCAGGCAATGGTTGGAAATCGTAGCCCAGGGGGCAATTACGAAAAATACTTTGGCTACTACACCTTCAGCGCTGCCTGTGGCCAGATGATTGGTCCTGCAATTGGCGCAGTCGCTTCGGGTTCAGCCGGTCTACTTCCAAAATCCATCTCTCACGGGTTTCTGGCGGCCGCGATTTTAGCCGGAGTCGCGTTAATACCTATCTTGCCTTGGATCAGTATGAAACCAACTCTCGCCATGAGCGCGAAAGAATCTAAAGCGGGAATGAACTTCAAATCGGTAATGGCAAATCCCGGCATGAAGGTTGCAATGTTCACTAGCCTTTCGATCGCATCGAGTATTGATGTTCTAGTGATCTTTTTGCCAGTCTTTGGCAAGGAGCGAGGGATGTCCTCTGCAACTGTTGGGACTGTGCTTGTTGTTCGAGCTGCTACATCGATGATCTCACGCTTCTTCCTTGGATCTTTGACTCGGCTTGTTGGCTATCAGCGGCTGCTTCTGTTTAGCATCGCTCTCTCCACCGTAAGCTGCCTTGTAGCAGCATTCTCTCGCACACCATTTCAGCTCACTTTGGTTATGGCAGTTGCAGGTCTCACCTTGGGCATTGGTCAACCAATGACAATGGCATGGGTGTCTAGAAGGTCGAGCGAACAAGAGAGGTCTCTAGCGATTTCAATTCGGTTAGCCGGCAATCGCCTAGGTCAATTCGGATTACCAGTCATTGCAGGAATGCTCGCAGCTCCCTTAGGGGCACCCGCAGTCTTCTTCGTTTTGGCAACGTTTATTGGAAGTGCGGGACCGATGGTTAAAAAGAGTTTAACTACATAACAAAAATAACCCGTGACACCCCCCTCGGAAGGCCACGGGTTATTTCTCTTATTTATAGGGAATTCCTAGAGCGCTCCTGCACCAGTGGTGAAGAAGGTAGGAAAACGATTTGCCTTTGCGATATCTCTTTGTGCCGCAACAACATATTTATCTGTATATGTCGCGTACAAATTGACACTCTTTATATCCTTGGCTGTCCATGCGCCAGATGCAAGCTTTCCGCGTCCGTCAATTGTCATAACGCTACGGGGACCAGCTGAAGGCATCTTTCCGGATGGGTTGTACATGACTAGCTCGTTGTTGAGCGCGGTCACATAGGTATCGAGACCAGTACCTGCGTAATAATCGGCAGGAACTTTGGCAGCGATCTGTGCAGCGGTATGGGACTCAATGAACTTGGTGGTGTCCATCATTGCATCCACTACACGTTGTGTGAGATCAGGGTGTGCTGCGATCCAGTCTTCGCGGCCGTATACGCAGGTTGCTGGGTATGGACCACCGAGTGCAGCTTGGGTGAATGAGCCGTAGCGCATATCGACCAAGATGTAGCCAAGGCCTTGGCCCAAAACGGCTGAGATTGTTGGTTCGGTTGTCATTCCGCAATCAATTGCCTTGTTCTTCATTGCTGCGATGAAGGTGGTACCAGCACCTGCAACATATGAATGCATTGAAGATTGTGGAACTCCGGCCTTTGCGCCGAGTGAAAGCGTCAGGAAGTTGGTTGATGAACCGAGTCCGGTAACACCAAGATTTACTCCACCCTTAACTTTCGCCCAGTCGGCGACTGAAGTTATGGTGCTCTTCAGATCGGTGCGGCAAAGCTCTGCCTCACCTGGAGATTGCAGCAAGGTAGCCACGTTGAATGTGTTCTTTCCCTTAATACGAAGGTCAATATTGTGGTCATAGAAGCCGAGAACAAAATCAACGGATCCAGACAACATATCGTCTTCAGCGCTTGCTCCAGCTGCTTCATCAGTCAATACGACATTGATGCCGTATTTCTTGTAGTAGCCGAGCTGTTGTGCGAGCATTGCATGAATGTAGATCTGCTTGGACAAGCCACCTACTTCAATTCGTACAGTAGGCATAGCAGCGTTTGCTGGAGTGCCGACTAGCATTGTTATACCAAGTACAAACGCAGAAGCGATTGCAACTCGTCGATTTGTTTTTCTCATATTGCTCCCTTTTCCTGGATGTTTAGAGTTCTGATCCAGAAACCTGTGTGGGCCTCCAATTAAGCAGGCGGTTCTCCATTTTTGTAATAAGCCATTCGGCGCTCAACGCCATGATTGCGATCAATAACATGGCTGCATAAACGCCATTTGGATTGAAGTTTCCTTGAGCAGTTGCGATTAATAGACCCAATCCACGTTGTGCGCCCAAAAACTCACCAACAATTGCGCCGATCAAGGCAAAGCCAAAGCTGACGTGCATTGAGGCCGTAATCCACGAGAGCGCAGAAGGAAAGATCACCCGAAGCGTGATTTGACGTTTGGATGCTCCGAGCAACTTTGCGTTAGCGATTAATTTGTGATCCGCCTCGCGCGTTCCTTGAAAGGCGTTGAAGAAGACGGGAAAGAAGACCAAGACGAAAGCTAACGCAACCTTGGAGACTGATCCAAGACCTAACCAAAGTACGAAGATTGAACCCAAAACCACTCGAGGAATCGAGTTTGAGACTTTTATGTATGGGGCAAATATTTCTGCCGCCGTTGGGTTTCTTGCGAGGAAGACCCCAAAAATAATTCCCAAAATTACTCCAGCAAGGAATCCGTAGGTTGCCTCATAAAAGGTCACCCAGGCATTTACCCAAAGTGAGCCGATCGAGGTGCCATGTGTAATCCATACTCCTAGTTGGTGCATAACTCCACTTGGGCGCCCATAAAAGAATGGATCAAGTATTTGGTGATCGGCGAGCAATTGCCAGCTTCCTAAAAGAAAGACGGCTAGAGAGAGTTGGAGCGAATGAACTTTGATGCGGTGCTTTGAACGATTCTTCTTTATTGCCGCTTCGGAGAGAAATTCTTCAGCCATGGTTAATTTTCCTTTCCAGGAGCCACGAGTTGTCGTTGGTAGGCAAGATCGACTTCTTCACGAAGTCACGCTCCAGATATCTTGATAGATTTTGAGGAATTCTTCCGTGAATCGGATATCACGGGCTTTGCGAGGCCGCACTAAATCAATTTTGAAATCTGCTTTAACTTTGGCGGGCCCCGCTGTTAGAACTATTACTCGATCTGAGAGTGCGATTGCTTCCTCTAGATCGTGTGTTACGAATACGACGGTAGAACCGGTGGTCTCCCAAATGGTGACGAGTTCATCGGTCATGATGCTGCGGGTTTGCACATCCAGTGCACTGAAAGGCTCATCCATCAAGAGAAGCGTCGGTTCGTTGATTAGGGCCTGCGCCAAAGCCACACGCTTCTTCATTCCGCCAGATAATTGGTGAGGGTAATTGCTTTCGAAGCCAGTGAGGCCAACTTTTCCAATCCAGGTACGAACCAGTGCGTCATAATCTTTAACGCCGCGAAATTTAGGACCAGCGGCAATGTTATTGTAAACATTCATCCAAGGAAATGTTGCATCATGCTGGAAGACGAACCCTGTAGAAGTATCAATTTCAGTAACTTCACTACCATTTACTTTTACCGATCCAATACTTGGCTGTTCTAATCCAGCCAACAAGGTGAGAGCAGTTGATTTCCCACACCCCGTTGGACCGACTAGTGAGACAAATTCACCCGCCTTAATTTCGAAATCAAGGCCTGCAAGAGCCTGATACCAAGTGCCTTTGGGTGTTCGAAAGCGCTTAGAGACATTTTCAAACTTGACTGGGCTTCCACTATTCATGGAGAGAGATTAAATCCCACCCCTTAAGAAACAATGCTTCTGCGAAATATTCTATATTTTGCACCTTAATCTGCGTTTTGCTCATTAATCTCACCGCGTTACTACAGACAAAAGGTGTATCAACGGTAAGAATTAACGCTGTTAAAGTGCTTTTCTGCTGAAGGGGTGTGGCGATGACTAGCCGTAGAGTTTTGCTGCGGGTTGCTAGCAATCGAATCTTCGCCATAACTGTCGCTGTCCTGCTCGGACTTCTTCTCGCATATAACTCGGTTAAATCAAATCAAGAGAACCAAGATGAACTTCGCGCGTTATCTATCGCAAAAGCCACCGCCGCTATTCCTGGCATTCCTGACTTATTAAAATCTGGGGATCCCGAGGGAGAGCTCGCGGCTCTTGCAGAAAAAATACGGCAAAACACTGATGCGGCATATATCGTCATAGCGGATGCTCACGCCATCAGATTTTCACATCCAAACCCCCTCTTGATCGGCCAGCGGTTGGATGGGGAACAACCCGCACTTCAAGGAAAGTCTTACACCACTATTAATAGGGGAACTTTGGGTGTTTCCATTAACGGCAAAACCCCTATATACAACGCATCTGGCAAGATTGTTGGTCTGGTTTCTGCTGGAATTCTACTGAGCCAATTGACGAATGAAGGATCAGTCTTATTACATGCGTTTCTCTTTTATGGATGTGGGTTACTTGTTGCCGGTTTGCTCCTATCCGAATTATTGGTTCGATTTGTACGGAGTCGAAAACTTTCGCATGATCTGGAAGAAGTCACAACTCAGTTCCAAGAACGCGAAGCGATGCTGCACTCTATCCGAGAAGGGGTAATCACACTCACCCCTGACAATCGGATAACGTTAATTAACGACGAGGCTACGAGGCTATTGGATTTTAAGGGCTCGGTGCTTGGTAAAAGCATCGGCGAGGTCATTCCAAGTGGACGTTTGAGATCTCTGTTGACTGGCGAAGTAGAAAGTACCGACGACTTTCAGGTACTAACGGACAAGTTCTCTATATTAATTAATCGGCGTCCTGTCCTAGATAGGGGTCGAGCAATTGGTTCAGTTGTGACATTGAGAGACAGAACTGAGCATGTTGGACTATTACGAGAGCTTGAGAGCGTTCAGAACTTCTCGGAAGCATTGCGCAGTCAACAACATGAATTTGCCAATCGAATTCACGTATTGAATGGTCTTCTTGAACTAGGAAAATATGACGAGGCTTCACAGTTCTTGGGTGAAATAGCTTCAGTGCAATCCAACTTAGCAGAAGATTTAAATATAAAGTTAGGGAATTCTCTAATTGCCGCGCTATTGATAGCAAAAGTAACTGTTGCAAGAGAGCGCGGAGTCAAGCTTATGGTCGAAGTCGCGACTCCAATCGACGACCTACATATCGATCAAAATGCGCTAGTAACTGTGATCGGAAATTTGGTTGATAATGCCATCGATGCTGCATCGGGATCACCTCGTGCAGAGGTCTCTGTGCTTTTCCATCAAGTCGATCCAGAATCGAAGATCATTACTGTCCATGACAGTGGCCCAGGCCTCCCAGAGGAAAATCCAGATATGGTTTTTGCAGATGGCTACAGTACGAAACCGTCTAGAGGTGCTGGGCATCGTGGATTAGGCCTGGCTATTGTCCAAAGATTAGTTAAACAATGTGCAGGTACTATAACTGCCAGCAATGAAGGGGGAGCAACCTTCTGGGTGCAAATCCCAACTTTGCAAGGCAAGGAATCACGAGGTGTCGAGTCGTGATTTCAACGGTAATCGTGGAAGATGATTTTCGAGTAGCAGAAATTCATGCTGCTTACGTTTCTAATATTCCTGGATTCAAAATTGCCGGGAAAGCCCATACTGGAGCTGCTGCCTATGATCTCATTTTAGAAAAGAAGCCTGATTTAGTTCTCTTGGATTTGTATCTACCTGACGAGCACGGGCTTTCTCTCTTTGCCAGACTTCAACAATTGCCCCGGGATGCTAAGCCCGATGTGTTTATTATTACGGCCGCACGTGATGCTGGAAGTGTCCGTGAAGCCCTGCAGTTAGGTGCCGCGCAATACATCATGAAGCCATTTAATCAGAGGCAGTTGGCGGAAAGATTGATGACATATCGATCGGCCAAGGAACGGTTATCCGATTCTGATGAAATTTCGCAAGAGGAGCTCGATAGACTTTCGGCTCAAATTCGCGGGCCGAGAATCCCAAGGTACTCTCAAGAAATTCCAAGAAATCCCACTACTGCTTCAATTATGAAGTTCATCGAGGTGGGAAAGAAACCTGTCTCTGCGAACGATGTATCTGATGCATTGGGTTTGAGCCGTGCCACAGCACAAAGATATCTATCCCAGATGGTTGAAAATGGTCAATTAGAATTAACATTGCAATATGGGACTACTGGTCGTCCAATTCACCTCTTTCGGATTGCTGGAAAGTAGACCGGAAAATAGAAAGGCCTCTTCCATAAAACCATAGACGGGCTACGGTCGACTGCAATAAAATTTAGGGTGACCAGCGTGGGGATTAGCCAAACGCACGACTCGGCCGCGCCAAAATTTCGAGGAGATATTCAAGGTCTTCGAGGTATCGCAGTCCTTCTCGTCCTTCTTTTTCACGCTTCGATCCCTGGATTCAAAGGTGGTTTCGTCGGCGTCGATATCTTCTTTGTCCTGAGTGGATATTTGATAACGGGCAATTTGCTCCGCGAGATTAAACACACTGGCCGTATCAAGTTTAGAACTTTCTACGCTCGACGAATTCGTCGTCTGTTACCTGCTTCACTATTCGTTTTGCTCGTTACCCTGATTGCTGCGGTAATTTGCTTCCCACCAATTCTCTTGCCGGGCCTTGCGGTTGATATTTCTAGCGCTGGCTTCTATGGATCAAATATAGATTTCGCCATAAGAGCCACCGACTATTTTTCGGCATCAATAATTCCATCACCTGTGCTCCATTTTTGGTCTCTCGGCGTAGAAGAGCAGTTCTATCTCTTCTGGCCCTTGATTCTTGCTCTCGCAACCATACGTAAAAAGAATCAAGCTCTCAAAGTCTTTATCGTGGCGCTGGTTCTCTTCGCTTCATCGCTCACTTTTGCTAACTGGTTACTTCCCCGGAACCAACCTTGGGCTTTCTTCTCTTTTCCCACGCGTGCATGGGAATTGATCCTCGGGGCGCTACTAGCATGTGCAGCGCCATGGGTTGCGAAGTTACCGCACGCAATTGCAACAGTTGCCGGTCTAGCAGGGATCGGGCTCGTTCTCTTCTCTGGTCTTACTCAAGATGACCCCCAACGATTTCCAGGATTCCCCGCACTCGCTCCTACGTTCGGCGCGCTGTTAATAATTTTGGCTGGAGCAACAAAGAATCTGACACTTCCTTCAAAGATGCTTGCGGTTAGACCGTTGCAACTCATGGGGAAGATCAGTTATTCACTCTATTTATGGCATTGGCCAGTTCTCGTAATCCCGCAAGTTATCGCAGGTAAGAATGTATCCATTATTGAACGCGCATTGCTGGCAATACTTTCGGTGGTTCTTGCTATTTTTACTGAGAAGTTCATCGAGGCACCTTTCCGCAAAGGTTTCGTAATCTCTCTTAAGCCTTTACGGAATATTGCGACAGCCGGCGTAGTAGCTTCTTTGCTGGCAGTAATCTCATTCGGGGCAGACTATGCAGCAACCGCGGATCTGCGGGGGAAGCAGAGCTTGGCTGACGCCGCTGCCGAGCGAAATTTGATTGACTCGTTGGTCATAAAGAATTCACCCGCTAAGGTCGTACCGATCCGTCCAGCAACAATCGACTTTCCGATTCCATCGGATTTGCAGCCAAATCTTCTTAATGCGAAGAATGATCGCCCGATTACTTATGCAGATAGATGTCATACCCAGATGAATCTCAAGGCATCTATTAAGTCATGCATCTACGGTGACACCGCCTCAAGCACTGAAGTGGTTCTCTTTGGGGATAGCCATGGGCTGGCTTGGTTTCCTGCGATGAACCAGGTGGCAAAAGAGAATCACTGGAAGTTGCTCTCCTTGACTATGTCAGCTTGTTCACCAGCAGATATTCCTGCATTCAATCCAAGTACCGGAGCTCTGATGCAGAATTGTCCAATCTGGCGCAGCGCATCAATTCAACGCATTATTCACGAGCGCCCATATATGGTCCTTGTTGCCTCGACTGGTGGCTTTGCGACGCAGGCGAATGGTGTGATTGTTAAAGGGGCGGATCGTAACGCCGTCTTTACCGCTGGAATGGATAGGACGATCACGCAGTTAAAAGGTAGTGGAGCAAAAGTTCTGATGATGTCTGATACTCCGGCCTTAGCTCAAGATCCGCTGGTCTGTCTCTCAGCTCAGCCTAATAGCACATTAGCCTGCGCAACACCGGTAGCTCAAGCAATCTCTAATAATTGGATTACTGTTGAAAGTCAGATTGCCGCCTCGAATTCCATCGCTCTCATTAGGCCCCAAATGTGGGTATGCCCAACTGATCCATGCCCAGTAGTCATCGGCAACATCTTGACCTATTTTGATACTGGACACATGACTGCAACCTTTTCGGCAGCGCTAGCCGGAAAACTAAAGAGCGCGATTGCAGATGCACTTTCCCCTATGAATTAATTTGCTCTACGGTAGCCTCATGAGCAAGAGGCATCCGCACATCAGTGAAATTGAACATCGCTATGTCGGCGAGAGTCCCATACGCACCCTCCTTTACCTTTTTGAAGAGCAGAAGGTCCGAGTTGTTCTTGCATTCATCTTCTTTAGCATTAAGCACTCTCCAACGTGGGCAATTCCACTATTAACCGCTAATACGATCGATGTGATCGCTTCGCATAAACCGCTCTCCAAGATGTTCTTAAATGTTGCAATTCTCGCCGTCGTGACAATTCAAAACTGGCCGATGAATTTGCTCTATGCAAAGTTCCAAAGTACGGCTATTCGAGAAGTTGAGAATAAATTACGTTCGGCGCTCGTTGAGCGAATGCAACAACTCACGATGGGTTTTTATCTAAAGTCCAATGCTGGAGTCTTGCAAACCAAAATAGTTCGTGATGTTGAAAATATTGAACAGCTTGGCAGAGGGCTCTCAGACGGAGGTTCCACGGCTATAAACGGGATAGTTGGAGCAATCCTGATTACTGCACTTAAGGCTCCGCTCTTCTTACCGTTCTTTCTGGTGCTTGCCCCACTTATAGCGATGATGATTTCAAAATTAAGACTCAAATCACGAAACCGAAGCGAAGAATTTAGAAGTGAAATCGAAGTTATGTCCGCGCGGGTTAACGAGATGACAATCTTAATGCCGGTAACGAGGGCGCATGGTTTAGAACAAAGTGCTTTGAGGACGATGAATGACTCATTTAGCAATGTAAAGAAAGCGGGCCTAAACCTAGATATTTTTAACGCCAAGTTCAACGCCCTGGCATGGGTGATTTTTCAAATGGCAAACGTGGCATGTCTCGCCGTTGCCAGCTACTGTGCCATCAAAGGTAAATTTGGAGTCACAATCGGGGATGTTGTACTACTCACTTCATTTTTTGGACAATTGATTGGCTCAGTAATTTTGCTCACCAGTTTGGTGCCACAAATTTCCAAGGGCTTTGCATCCATTCGCTCATTGGGAGAAGTCCTCGAATCTCCCGATGTAGAAGAGAACGCCGGTAAGCCAGAAATGAATAATGTTTTTGGTACCGTTATTTTCGACTCCGTTACATTCAAATATGCGCAGAGTAATCGAATTGCTATAAATCAGATTTCGCTGACTGCTAAACCGGGCCAAGTGATTGCACTTGTAGGACCATCGGGTTCTGGCAAATCAACCTTCATTAATTTAATAATTGGTTTCCTGCGCCCACAGTCGGGATCAATCACCATTGATGGCCAGGATCTTTCCAAGTTTGATCTGCGCTCATTTAGAAGATTTATTTCTGTAGTTCCGCAAGAGTCAGTCCTATTTGAGGGGACCGTGCGGGATAACGTCACTTATGGTCTATCTTCTGTTTCGGAGAAGACGGTGAATGAGGCGTTAAAAAGTGCAAACGCCCTTGATTTTGTTAATAAATTACCGGAAGGTGTCAACACTTTAGTCGGAGAGCGTGGAGCAAGAATTTCTGGCGGGCAAAAGCAACGCTTGGCTATTGCACGTGCCTTGATCCGTGATCCTCGAATTCTGATACTCGATGAAGCGACCTCTGCTTTGGATTCGCAATCCGAAAGAGCAATTCAGGAAGCTCTGGAATCTTTGATGCACGACCGAACGACCTTCGTTGTGGCTCATCGACTTTCGACCGTGCAGAAGGCAGATTTAATAATGGTCTTGGATAAAGGTGAATTGGTTGAGAGCGGTCGCCATTCGGATTTGGTCCACGCTGGTGGGCTGTATCAACAACTTTATGAGGCTCAAGCCTTTGTAAATGACGTGGCAGGGAAGTAGTCACTCTTGGATGAGGCCATTTTCACCCGATTATTTGCCTCCATCAAAATGGGGTAATCTACGCGGGCTGCCTCAAAAGATAGCCCTGGCGGGTTGCCCGAGCGGCCAATGGGAGGGGACTGTAAATCCCCCGGCTCTGCCTTCGAAGGTTCAAATCCTTCACCCGCCACCAGTAAGTACTCATGAGAATGAGCGCAAGTTCCGTATGTAGTTGTATTCAAAACGTATTGTTCCACCTGCCACTGACAATTTCTAGTGCGCTTAGTTTGCAGGCTTAGGCAATCGTTTCATACCAAATCAATACTAAAAATAAATTGAAAGGGACCCCCCAGGGTTAAGTGCTTTGCATAGCAAATCCACACCAGGGGTCACTGACACGTATTGATTTAGTCCTAAGGCAGTAGCCCAATCTCCGGCTTATAGGGCGACTCTTCTCTAAATTAGTGATTAGTGGCCATTTCCCGTGCGGAGATGGTCATAAATCATTTATAACTTTCTTCATAACCTAACAAGATTTGCAAGGTTTATGTGGGCAAAAATGTGGGCATGTGGGCAAAAATGTGGGCAGAAATTGTTTCCTTTCAGGCGAAAGATCGAAA
>TBL_comb47_HYPODRAFT_10004926_pt1 | contig 15171 bp, 19 predicted proteins | sample TroBogypolimnion_40_FD_10682 | JGI IMG/M metagenome (IMG submission 10682)
CCCGAAGACAAACAAATGAGTCTCATAAAGGGGAGCGTTAGAAATCATTAAAGCGTCTTTCACCATTGCACTCTCAATGGAAAAAGTTAGACCATCGTAGGTGTAATCCCTACTATTGACTTTACTAATTTTATTGTTTTATTCCCTGTAAAATGGGCGTTTGAAATGAGAAAAGGTGTAAAAGGTTGAGCAAAAGTCAAACCTAAATTCAATATCATCCACTTGATAATATTGAAAAAAATTGAAAATTATTTCTTCATTTGAAATAACAGAAAAAAATGGATACTAACACAACCTCAGTTAAGAAAGAAGATTTGGCTCCACCTTTCCCAAATGTGCAAGATCTGTATATAGCCCAACTGGACAGTATCCAGCGCAAAGCATATGAAATTGCCAAATCACACTTGGGAACCTCCTTCAATATCAAGCGAAGCAACGGATTTATTGAATGGCTGAAGAAACAACCGGTTTAGCGCCTCCTTCTGCGTTTGGATTTATTAGAAATATTTTTTTTATTATGTGTTATAGTGTGTCTCGGATTCATAAATTCCTGAATCATCTTGTTGGTTCTCGTTTGAATCAACTCACGGTCACGAATAACCCTTTTNAACTGGCGTCTCGTTTTGGCGCCACCTCCTTTTTTATCGGGAGGGGGCGGAGGAGGGGGCGGAGGAGAAGGAGGAGCGAGAACATTTGGAGCAGAAGGAAGATTGATTTTTCGGGAAGTTTTGTCGATTGCATCATCAGCAATTTGCGATACTTTCTCCAAAGCTTGACTTACAGTTCTAGCAGCATTTACCAAAGATATACCTGTTGCTAACGGTATACCTGTTAATGGATTCGTCATTAAAACTCTTGTTGTGGTTGATGTAGCATTGTTTAATGCTCCATTAATAAATTTAACCCCAACATTTTTCAAGGCTTCAGAATCAATATTGTTTGATATTTGACCTAAATTCTTAGCAATCTTTCCAAACTTTATTGGGTTTGCCAAATCTGCAGAGACATCGACAATTTCATTAACTTTTTCATTTGCATATTTTATTCCGAGAACAGTATTATTCGGCAGGGCTTCCAATGTGTTTCCCACAATTTTAGGTAATTCTTCAACTTTCAAAGCAATATTGGTTATTGGTTTAAATAAATTAGATGGTGGTTGTGGTGACTCCTCCTTACTCATTACTATTATAACAGTATGTTTTATTTTTTTGACATTTTCTTAAAATCTGCAAATGACAACTTTTTATTCGTTTCTTTCCGCGCCACCTTATTTCCCATACGGAAATTCATCGTCTTCCCCATAAATAAGAACTTATTGGTCCGCTCCTTTACAATGACTGGCTCGGAATCCTCCATTTTTTGCGCGCCTGGCATGCTGTTCTTCGGAGGGGCACCACCACCACGACCCAAATCCTTGTTGTAGGTCTTGAACTTTGCAAACACATTCTTCTTCTTTCCTGCATCTTTGTTTTCATTTTCCTTTTCTTCTTTCTCTTTATCCCTCTCTTCGCGCAACTGTTTGGTCTTGGTCTCCGACATCTTAATTTCCTCATTCATATCAATGTATAGCGGCTTGCAGCCAAATGTAACGACATATTTTCGACATGCGGTGTCAAGATATCGATACGGAACACAGCAATCGCTGTAATACTCGAACACCTCTTTCTTCGCATTGTAGGTCATAATGACATTCCCGACGGGGGTCGTCTCAAACAAAATGCAAGTGGCCAACTGCTCCAAACGTTGGGCAATCGCAAACTTAAGCGCTTCCGTTGCAGGATCCATTTGTCGCAGTTGGTCCAACTTGGTTTGCATTGCGACGCGCTTCTCATCATCCACCATGTCGGCAAAATCCTCCATATCCTGTTCTGCCTTACGGATATCCTCGGGAATTGTCTTGGTGAGCTCCTCGCATTTCTGATTCACGAGATCCTTGGAAAAGTTGTGATCGTTTTCAACTCGGTGGAACAAGTCGCAATACTTGTCCTCGTATTTGACCTTAGGCATTTTATCTTCGTCTTCACGATAGACGATTAATTTCTCAGTGGGTTCAAACAATCGAACAAAGATGTTGATATACGACGACCCAGTGATTAAAAAAAGTAGAGTTATTAATAGGAACATTTGTTATATTGCTTGAATTGTATTTAAATCTTTCCAAGACCGAATTGTTTTACGCTACGCTTCGGTCGCTACGCTTCGGTCGCTACGCTGTGGATCAACATTTCCCAAAGCTCTTTAAGCTCATCATTCAAAATCGGCAGCTTGATCAGGTCGTAGGTCTGGTCCTCGGCATCCGGATGCAAACGCACCAGCAACAACTCCTTCACCTTCTTGCCATATTTGGTTTCAATGAGCCCCTTGTATGTATTCAACTGCAACGCATAATGCCAATAGTTTGAATCGGGTAAATGCGCAATGCTTTGAGTAATCGCGAACTTATTGAATCGGTTGATTGGACTGATTTCCTTGCTGCGCTTCCAATCGTAAATGCTCAGTGATCCATCGGGGTTCTCATATATCATATCGATGGATCCGGAAAGCTTCAAGTCATCGTTATAAACGCACCACTCAGTCCTGTATGGGCGCAAATTGGGGGTGTCGGCGACGAATTTCAGGAAGTATTGCCACTCGACGCTGGTGTTCCGATGAATCGTATCCTTGGCGGCCTGAAGCAAATCCTTGTGCGTATATTTGGGCGGAAGTTTGTCATTGTTCATGAAGCACTCAATGTCGTAGTGGAGGTCGGTCCCGGCGCCGCTCACAGCAGACCCATTGTCGGACCACTGTTTCTTGATTTGGTCGGCGTCTTTGCCCCAGTATTTGTGTCCGGGCTTCCACGATTTGCCGGACATCATCTTCTTGATAATATCATCGGCATCGAACTTGGGGAAATGGGAATGAACCCAAGTGGTAACGGATGTATATTTTGAATCGGGGTCCGTGGTAATGCAGTAACGGTGATCCTCCTCGAAGAACTGGATGTTGGCATCGCGCTCGTGGAAGTTTGTGACGGATAAGTTGTTGCTGTTCATTGTTAATTTGTTTTGGTTGAATTGATTCCGGACAATGGAACGGAATCAATTTTATTTAGTAAAAAGGGATGATATAATCCCGTTGTTTTTTTTACCATCATTATTCTTTTTCTTAACTAATGTCTTGCGCTTCTTTGATTTCTTGTGCTTCTTGGTTGTCTTACGCCTTCTTTTCATATTCAATGGACTCGATATATGCGTAATTCCTGCAGATTCTAACATCATTTCTCTCGGGACTTCAATTAATTTCGGCGGTTGGTCATCGTCGTCTTCGATTTCAAGTATAGGATATTGAGTAGGCTTTCTTCTCCTCATTGGGAATCCATTGGGTTCGGGGTGTTGTAAAATTTTGGCTAAATCTGACCAATCCAATTGAGTTTGCAAGTGCATTGGTTTCGACCCAGTTTTTTCTATATCGACCGATAGATCAATATTTCGTCCATCGGAAGCAGCTCTCCAATCGATATTGGACACACGCGGAGCCTGGCCATTCACAGATGAATATGTCCGAGTTGTTCCTTCATTTTGAATGTTTATCATATACTATATTCCAATATTTTATACTGGTAATTCACCAATCGATTCATGGTAACTGTCATTGATTTCAATTTCAATTGACTCTTTGGTAGGCTTGTTGTTGTCATTGATTTCAATTGACTCTTTGGTAGGCTTGTTGTTGTCGTTGTTAGGCTTTTCAGAAGGCGGTTCGCTAGGTTTTTCCGGGACACTTTCATTGTCGCTAATTGCACTGTCGCTAATTGCACTGTCGCTAATTACACTCTCGCTAATTGCACTGTCGCTAATTGCACTGTCTCTATCCCTTTCGTCCCTCCTTTCACTTGCACCAAGTTCAACATATCGATGACTTTGGTCCAACTGCGAATACCTCAAACGATTGAGTTCTTCTCGTGTTGCAATCAAAACTTCGTTCAGTGAATTGATCCGATAAATATAATCTTCCTCTGCTTCCTGCATCTTCTGTATCACATCTTTCTCCGTGAGTTTTTTATTAGTCCGCTTCCAGTCTTCGTATCGGTGCCTCTCCTCCTTTTCCGTGTCAGGCACCGAATAGCAGAATGGCCAACAAACGATATTTCGCGTCCTCATATATTTTTTTCGCTCTTCCTTCTGAACCTGTTTTTCATCATTGCGTTTTTGTTCCAATCGTTTCTGAGCAGCCTTACAATTTTCAACAGTTTGTTTTTTCTCTTCGTCCTCTTTGTCTTTGAATGGATCCATAATTCCGCTGATGAACTTGTTGAGCTTTTCTGGATCCTTCACATTCAATATACGGCTCCAGCAGAAAAAGTTCAAAAACCAATGATTATTGCGAATCTCTGCATTTTGAATTTCCTGGAAGAACATTTGATCAACGACGGAGAATGCCGATTTAAGCACCAATATCTCTTTCAAGTAGTCCTTTTTCATGTTAAAGAGAGAAACAAGCCGGCGCTTTTGAGAAGATTCCAACCCAAGCAAACTGTTCAAGTATCGTATTTCATTCTTGATGTTTTTGAGTGTCGTGATGGCACGCTTCCTCTTATCCTCGATCTTCTTGATGATCGAGAATATGTTTGTGTTATACACAATCGGATAACGGAGGCGTATCTCGCGAGGAACAATGAACTGGTTCGTCTCCTTGATTTCAGCGATCTTCGTCTCTACCATTTCGAGGGTTCCGATCAGTTTGGTTTCGATCGTAATAGCACACTCCTTTTTCTCAATGTCGTCAGGAAGCAAAAGGATAGAACCGGAAGTGAATTCGACTGTCGATTGGAGCTTGTCGTATTGGTGGGCAGAGGTCTTGTAGGCCTCGGCCCTAGCATCCAGTTTGAGATAATTTACGACGGCCAACATGAAGGAAATCAGGGCATTCACAGATGATATTAGGATAGCGCCCCAATAGTACTCGTTTATAAATGAAGCCAATACTGTCGCCGCAGTTGAGAGAAAAATTGCCGGCATCATCAGTTTGTTGAGCTTGCTCTCAGAGTATGATTTGGACTCCATGTAAATGATCTTTTGACCCTTCAAGTAGCTCGCTAGGATATCGAGGGAGTTGGAGTATTTGTGTGGTTTGTCAAAGTAGTTGCGATCGATGCTTCGCTCGACCTCCTTGTAAGTGAGACGGGTGTAATTGACAGGTGATGATGATCGGCGGCGTCTCGGTTCAGAATGGTTGTCCTCATTTTTTTCAACATTATCGCTTTCGCTCGAATCATCTAAATCGCTTCCATCTTCGAATGAATATTGTCGAGGGGGGTCTTCTCTAATCGCAGATTCTTGGTGGTAGAATAAAGATTCTTGAGGTCTTCTGTTGAACTGCGACTGCAATTCATTGTGTGACCGTAAGTTATCTGGCGACCTCAAGGTGGATGTGGATGTTTGTGGCTGTTTCAATGTAACAAGTTTGCCAATTTGTTGTCTCGACATTTTATTCTTTATATATACTATAAAATGTCGAAAACTCGTAAAAATCGTGTAACTCTCAAAAAGAGTCCTACAAGAGGATGGAATGCGCCCAGTAAGTCGCATCTCATGGAAAATTGCGGTAAGAAATGTTTTTTGGGAACACGCAAATCGTTTCCAATTTGCTCTTCGGATTGCAAAGTGGATAAGCGCGGCGTCTATTCTGCGTATGTCCGGGCACGACAATTTAGGACCAAAGGGTCCAAGTATAGAACCGTTTCGAAGAAGGCAAAGGATATGTTAGTGAAAATGGGTGTAAAGCGTTAAGGATCGTTGGGAGCCAAATAGTTTTTCCAATTCGCCAAACCGCACTCGGTGTTGCCAAATAGGTTACCGCTTGGATCAATAGTGTAGGTCGTATATCGATAATCGTCTGTTTCCGAGCTAGGATTGGCTGGCGCTTCAATCGATGTTGGGCACGCACCGGTTGAGTTTTTTTTAATGACTGGAACCCCAGCGAGATTGAGTTTTGTGACCAAATTTATGTCGAGATTATTATAGTTGTATTTTACTGGCCGATTCAAAAGCTTGGATAAATTCAACAAATCATAGCAGCCTTGGTCTGCTATGGAAGTAAAGCAGTTATTTTTATCGCAGAATATTGTCGTCGCCTTCTTATCGATAACATATTGGCCAGAATTTTTGATCTGTTTGGCAGTTCCAAATGTGCGAGACATCTTGATATATTATCAAAATATATTATTTATTTTGTCGTTCGTGTGTAAAAAAATTGATTGTATTCGCGATGATATATTTGTATAATATATATCATCATTATCATCATTACCATGCAACTCTCACAGTTATGTTTCTGCTTCGCATTCTCAAATGTCCCGTATGATCCGAATAATAATAAAAATAGCAAACATATAGATCAAGTCATCAACTATGCGGATACAGTGCCGTTTGTATTTCCATTGACAGGTGGGCAAGTCATCAAGGTGTATGACGGCGACACAATCACTATTGCATCTAAACTGCCGATCCCTGATTCGCCGCTGTATCGCTTCTCAATTCGTTTAAATGGCATCGATTGTCCTGAGATCAAGGGACGGAGCGTCGAAGAGATTGCCTGTGCGAAGGAGGCGCGAGATGCGATGACTGCAATGATCTTTCAGAAATATGTCACATTGAAAAATGTGGCGAACGAAAAATATGGGCGGGTTTTGGCGGATGTGTATTTGGGTGACCTGCATTTGAATCAGTGGTTGATTGATCAGCGACTTGCGGTGGCTTATGATGGCGGGACTAAGAAGTCGCCCGATTCATGGGCAAAGTATCGATTGACTGGCGAAATCCACTTTTAATCCACCTTTGGAAAAGGTGGAGCCAAAACATAGCGAGTGAAACTGTAATAATTTGAGGTTTGTTTTTTTATTGTATCGAGGATAAGGATAACTGATTTTGATAGATGCAATGATTTTGGCTCAACCTTTCACAAAGGTGGATTAGATGTCATACGCCGTCGTGAGCGTCAAGCAGAAACTGAAGTCCATATTGTTCAGATCCACGATTCTTCCATATTCATCCAGGAGTTGGACAGTAAAATTCTGCAAATTCACTGGTCCAAAGTATTCGCGGGGAGATGTCACTAGATTAAAATTGTTTTCACTGAACACTCCAAAAGATTGAGCATTCTGGAGAGAAATTCTCGCCAATATATTCTTGTTCAATAACGAGGAATTGAATGCTGAGAAGAAACTGTTATTCACATTGTTGTTGTGATCGTCAATAGCAAGATACATGTACCGCGGACCACTCATATCCACTATTCCCTCGCTTACGTAGTTCTTATTACCCTCATACTTCCCGTTCCGGAAACCGAGCATCCACCCCAACTTTAATGGCAGCGGCGTGTTCTTGTCTTCATTGTCGTTCTTGTCCGTTTGGAAATCGAGAGAGAATGATGTCACCGAAGACCCTGGTTTCAACCCAACCATCATTTGCCCGCTACCGTTCCCACCCGACGCATTGATTTCGAATACGATGTCTGAGCACGATGCATCCAATAGCGAAATGCGCTCGTTTATAATTGCTGCGATGCCGCCATACTTGTAGTTGCCCGAAGGAAGTGTCACCATTCTCGTTGCAGTTCCCGTAGCAGGACCTGTGGCTGTTATAGAGAAGAAATTGTTGCCCAACTGTTTAGACACATTGTAGAAGGTTGTGGGAATCTCAGTGGCCGCGAGTTGCATCGAGAGAATATCGTTGAAATTCATCGGGAGTGTCATGTTGAAGTTGGTCGAAGGACTGCCGTAATAGTTCTCTCTAAATCGGGTGTCGATGTTCAAATTCTTTCGTGTAGTCCGCTTTTTCAGAGGATTAATTACGCCCTGGAAGTACTCGCTTGGATATGACGAGAGGTAGGGTTTGTCGGGTCTCTTTTGGACCATTGTGTCGGGTGTTATCGATGTCGGTTTCAGTTCAAAAGATGAAACGATGAAATCGCGAGCATTCTCTTTCAGCATGTTCTTGGCCTGATTGATGAAATACAGGGTCTTGGCTTGGACTTCATTCGTTATGCTTCGATCGTTGGTTATGCTATCCTTCAATTTCATCTCTTTCATATCCACCATATCATTGTCGTAATTGGGAGGAAGTTCGAACATATCGGCCAGCTCTTTTATCGTATAATTATCAATCTTCAAATCAAAGTTCATTTTTCTATATATATATATTGTTTTACATAAAATTTTACTTACTTACTTACTCACTTAGTTATCATTCGTCCGAAAAGTTTATTTCGCCTATAGATTCTATTTGCATACAATAATATACAACGCCATGGAATTCGAAATCTACAAAAAAGGTCCAACGAAATATAATATCGTATTTTCCAATTATAGCGAAGCGTTGATAAAATCAATTGTGCATAGCCGTCAGATTCCGGATATTAGCGTGTATAAGGATTATCAGACTATTACATTTAGTGCCACATCTGTGCAAACTTATACTGAATTCCGTGACCGGAATTTGTTCGATCGGAACGGTGTGAAGTGTTTGAATTACGATGAGACGATGCATCTGGTATCATCGTTGGCGAATCAGTTGAAGTACCTTATCGAAACCCATAACTCTTGCTTCTATTTATTCGATACTGATAACTTGATCGTGATCGACTGTAACAAGTTTGTGTACATGTCGAATGATCACATTGCAAATTTTACACAAGGTGGCAAAACTATCATGCTTATTCAACCCTTCGTGAGAAAGAGATGCAAGACTTTTGTTTCTCCCGAATTGGCGCGCATTATCTGCATTCCGTCGAATATTGATTACCGAACAGCATATTATAGTCTTGGAGCTCTCGCACTGCACTGTTTAAGTGACAACGAAGATGCTGTATTGGGGCCACTAAAAGGGACCAAATTGTATGCCATGCTGCAGCGGTGTTTAGCCGAAGATCCGTGTAATAGGTCCATCCTGTTTATTTAGTCGTTGGAAACCACACGCGAAGAGGCTTTACAATAAAATCTCGGTGTTATATATATGTCGTTAGTCGCTTTTAAAAAGAAGTCTTTTATTCAGTATGGTGGTCAGCGGTCGGGGAAACCACCTGGCGGTTTCTGGATGATGCGCGGCCCATTTGGTAATACGAAAATGCCAGATGGTGATACTTATGGTTCCGAGGGGTTCTCCATTAATGGTGGTCGTCGTTCGAACAGTTACATTGGAAAGGATAATAAGTTCTCGACCAACGGCACACCGTTTCGAGGTATTTACCCGATTGGTCATGGCGGATCCAGTGGCACATATGTACAGGCACAACCTGTGTATAATGCGGGACCAGCAATTGTTGAAATCGAAGGCAACCAGTACAAGTACATTAAACCTTCCGTCTTATCGACGACGGGATTGATCGCGACCAAGTATCGTTGGATTCGCGGTGTTTATCCAAATGTCTGGGTCCAGCCCTTATACACCGGAAACCAATCCGATTCGAGCAGTCAAGGTCTGTATGTCCATACCAAGTCCGCTGCCAACACTTGTGTTACAGACATCAACAATCCGGCGAAGTATTCTGATTTTATTGTCAATAGAGGCCCGACGCTGTGCAGGACATCTGCGGCCAAATTCACTTACAATCAGATGGCGAGCAACGGACCTTATACGAAGAATCTTCGGGTTGCTATGTCATCTAGCGAGCAGACTCTCAGGGTTCAGCGCCGGTGTGCGAACCCGACGGCTGCGCAGAAACCATTCCCTTATGCGGTCCAGACGGGCGTCAGTCTCGGAGCGGCGGGAACTCGCATCAGCACCGGTGGAAACGGGTGCGGCACTTCGGACCCGGTGTTAAGAGCTCCAACCCAACAAGCTCGATGATTATATTTTTTTACCATTGTATAATAAACGATGAAAACAATGAAAAATCAAGGAGCTTCTATGTTCGGAATCAACGATTGTCACAGACCCAGGAACAATACTCGTAAGCGAAAACTAAGTTCGAAGCCCGTTATGTTGTCGAAAAAGGAATACAATTACCCAACTGTCATTTTGTTTCCGCATAGTTTAGGTCAAACTAAACATGGGACTGAAAAGTCTCCAGCATTCCTCGCAAAGTACATCAATCAGAATAAGCACGAGATCAAGAAGGTAAAGACAACGAACAATTTGTTCAAGAACATAAAGCTCTTGTATGAAGCGAATAAAAAAACATCCGGTAAAATTGTGAATATTGGCGGCGATCATTCCATGTCTATAGCGACAATCGCAGATACGCTGAACAAGTTCGCTCAGGCCAAAGTCGTTTATTTTGATGCTCACGCAGACATAAATACATACAAGAGCTCCAACTCGAAACATTATCATGGAATGCCACTGAGTTTCGTTACTGGTTTAGATAAGGATCCAAAGTTCAACTTCATTAAGAACAAACTCCCGTTTGAAAATATACTTTACATCGGGAGCAGATGCTGGGATATTTTCGAAGTGGATGAAGTCTATAAACAGAAGATCCAATTTATATCTCCGGCCGAAATAAATAACAATTTTACGGCATCCATGAATAAAATAATGAATTTTGTTGGAGATTCTCCAGTCCATGTGTCATTCGATGTTGATTCGATAGACCCCAAATACATCCCTTCCACGGGAACACCTGTGAAAAACGGACTCGAATTAGAAAAGGCGATCGAACTGTTGGATAATTTGAACAATGCGAATATTGTAAACTTAGATATAACGGAATTAAACATGAATCTTGGCAGCAAGAAAGATGGTGCTCTGTCTGGGAAAAACACTGAGAGGTTGTTTCGTAAATTTCTTAGATAGATGATGATATATTACCTACCATAATATGTAAAGTAGTTGCTCGATCGATGATATAGAATTATTCAATGCATAACATAAACAGGGTGTTTCAAATGATAAAAAGTGTAAAAGTGGAAGGACTTAAATACATTCTCACTATTTTTATAACAATGTCTAACAACAATTTGACAGATAAATTACTCGATACTTATGATCGCTACATGCATTTGCGTGTCTTAGTACAACAAGATCAATCAGAATCATCGAATATTCTGAAAAACCTGTATTTAATCGCCGCCGACAAGCACCATAAGAAAATGATGGAGTCGCCAAATTTCATCGATGCTGGGTACGATCTAATGATTCCCATGGAGACGGCATTTGGTTCCAACTGCGTGAACAAGGTCGATTTCGGAATTATATGCGCGGCAACAATTGTGACTTCGGCGGGCAAGGAGTTCAACGCCGGCTACTACATTCATCCACGGTCCAGTCTCTCCAAGTCGCAGCTCCGTTTGGCGAACTCAACGGGTATCATTGACGCTGGATACCGCGGGAGCCTGATTGGGATGTTTGATGCTAACGTCGATTGTAATGTCGAAAAGTACGAACGCCTTCTACAAATTTGTGCGCCTGGGTTGATCCCGATTGTTGTGACCGTCGTTGATAAGCTGATCGACTTAGGGGGAGAGACCGTGAGAGGCAGTGGTGGATTTGGATCCACTGGTAAGTAAAATAATATTTTTGGTATTCATTATACTATATGTATAATGTATAATGAATACAACGTGTGATTATGAAATACTACATTTATCTGATTACGATCTTGAAGAAATAAAATTCCCAAAACACGATGATTTTGTAGAATCGTGTTGTTTCCAGGGCAATAAAATGTATATTGCTATAAATAACAAACAGAATAGCACCCTATATGAATATGATTTGGAAACAAATACATACGTTATATTGTCACTGTTCAATTCATCTGTTATATTGGGCAGTTGTTTGCACAAGGATAATTTAATATTGGCGGATACACTAAATCAATCTATAATTCACTACGATATAAAAACACACGTTGTTAATAAATTTCACATAAATGCATATCCAAATGACTTGTGTTTTGGTGATAACAACTGTATTTATTCGGTTAGTAATATAAATTACAAATCAAAGAATGGTATCGTTCATAAGATCAATATTGATACAGGTGATGTAAGTGTTGTATTGAATAATCTTTATTCTGGCAGCGGTATAAATTTTAAAAACAATAAACTTTATATTGCAACGATCATGAATGTAGTTTGTCACGATATCGAAACAAATGAAACAACCGAGCTTATATGTAATAAAGTTGATTATCCCATGTATGATAACATAACAGTAGTTGATGATATTTTATGTATTTCTATTTTCGATAAAAACAAACAAATAGAGTATAAAGCTATACAAAATAATTTCATACGAACAATCGGGATTTTTTTAATGAGTTTGACACTTGGTGTAGCATATTATAACATTCACAACCCTAATAGGAAGTCAAACAATCAAAAAATATCATTCATTAAACACAATACAGTATTAAACAATACCCAATATATAACATTTGATGAACCGATCAATGATTTTGACTCCACTGTCACTTGTATAAATGATTACAATGGGTGCTATTATTTAGTGAATTGGAAAACAAATTATATGATCAAACTAACACCAAAAAATACAAATGCAACTAAAACATAATATAGTTATTTATTATGTCAAGTCTTATTTCTATGACAAATATAATACTTGTAATATTTGTGATAACAGCGTTCAGTTTCTTATTAAGCAAAAAGTATTTGCAAGCACTTGTTTCGGTGCTAGCATTTCTTGTAATCAACCAATTATTTTCTATATATGAAGAAGAAGGATTCACTACCGAATCGACCAAGGAGTTCTTGGATTTGCAGAGCACCATCAATCCGAACATGAACTTTGATATGGACGAGATCGGTCGCCAAGCGACCCAAGAGGAACTTGATTACTATTTAAAGCATAAAATGTGGCCATGGTCCAAGGAGTTGAAAGAAATCTATAAGAGCGCAATCATTTCGAATCCGTATGTCCGATTGGAACCTGGACTGGCTGTAAATAGGGCGCGCGTAATTTACAATGAGTCCATCATGTGGCAGATTCTATCTTGGCAGACCAAGGAGGGACAATTTCTTATGAACGGAGTGATCGTCAAGGACCCATCGTCTAACGAGTTTCCAAGTGGGTTCGGAGACTTCCCTTACAGCTCCGAGCTAGCGAAGCAGCGCCAAGATGTAATTAAATGCGCCGACCACAAAGGGAAACTTGTTTTGATGCGAACCAGCAATGTTGGTATCGATCAAAAAACTGGGGCGTATATCACAAAAAAGACGCCGGTTGATTTGGAAACGCTTGATAAGGTGATTCCAGGATTTTCCACTTTAGCAGCGAACCCAGGATCAAGCGCCTCCGGCTCCACCTTTCCCAAAGGTGGATGCAATCCGTGTGTTGCACTATACGATCAGCCGGATTACTCGTGCCCATTCAAGTTGGACATCATCAATGTACAACCAGGGATCAGCAATATATGGGCTAGGTTATGGGGATTAGAAAGCTCGTAGAACATTTCAAACTGAAATAAATTCATTAAGTCGCTTTTCAACATATTCGCTGGCTTCAAAATAACTTTTGAACGATGTGGTGTATGCAAAACTGCTATTTCTTAGAGGCACAACGACATGCACATGGGTCTTGTCGATCCTAATATCGAACTGATCGGATTCGTGACCTACCTTTGTGAAGGTCATGTGATCAGGTTCATTCTTTACCTTATGCCACCCATTTTCGGTGAATACTTCATCTATATCGGAAAAACCCTTGTTTTTGGTTGGCTCATTGGTCCTTCGCTGCTCACGGGCTAAATTCATTGTATTATATATATGTAACAATAAAGCTTTAAATGTTTTTTTATGTAAAAAATACTTAAAAAAAAGTATTTATAGTATCTATATATGGAGTCTGAAAAGGTTACTGTTAGCGAGAAGCCCGAGGTTCGGTTGGTTGATGTTGCTGTCTCCGACCAGAATGTAGCGCTGAATTTGTTGGTTTCGTTCTTGTCTATGGCTCAGAAGCGAGGTGCTTTTGGGATCGATGAATCGGCGAAGATCTGGGAGTGCATCAAGATGTTTGAGATCCCTTCCACTCCTCCTCCTGTTGATGCCCCTTCTGCTTAAACTATTTTAGGATATATATATATAAATAATATGCATCATATGCTTACTAAACCTTCGTTCTACTCTCTCTTGATAACAGGTATAATATGGTTTGTTCTCGTTATAATATTCTTTAAAAATTACTCGTTCTTCAAGAAGTCTCGCCCAGACAAGATGATTGAGATGATCTCTCTCATTGGCCTGGTTATCGGAGTTCATGGACTGCTTCATTTGGGATTGGAAAGCGTGTATGGTTTTAACCCGATGGAATAATCCACCTTTCGTAAGCTTCGCTGAATAAAGCGTTAAAGCGAAGCAAGAGCCAAAAGCATCGCGTTTCACAGTTGAAAAAGGTAGATTTGACTCCACCTTTGAAAAAGGTGGATGCTTAGCACCGGAATGCAAATGCCATCATTCCCACTGCGGCAATTCCCAGAACTAATCCAAAGTGGTAGTTGTATTGCATCTCGCGATACATCTGCAACCACATTTTGGTCTGTTCCGGAGTGTTCAAATGATTCAACATCCAATCCGATTTGGGAGAGAGCATGTAGTAGAAATAATTGGTAAAGAAGCAGGTCGCAGCAACTGTGCAAACCAGCGATTTAGTTCCAAGACGATTGCCCTTGATCTTCGTATTGTAAAAGATGATGATGAGAGAAAGAATGAACCCGAGGACATATCCATAGGCACTTATTGACAACCGCTCCTTGGAAATCTTGTCGTATAGCACTTTCAAGTTTGAAGGCAGTGACTCCTTGTAATGTTTCACGACCTTACTATTGACAGTGGCATTGTTAAAGTAAATCATTGCAATTAAGAAGATGGCGGAAATTGAACAACTGATTGAACAGGGCATTTACTATACATTTATATTTATTTGATTCCACTTTTCATAAACTTCGTTAAATAAAAGTGGATGAAAAAATAAAATTCTGAGATTTCGAATAATAATCGTATCTATCTATATCTATTTTTGATTCCACATTAGAAAAATGTAGAATCAAATAAGTTTATCGTTTTAACGAAGTATGATTACAAACACAATACCCCAAAATAACAAAAATACACTAATCAAAATCAGTATAGCTAAAATGCTCATTTATAGTTATTTGACATAACAAAAAAATTGATTTACTTTCACAACAAATACTTAATCTACAATTAACCAACAAAACAAAAAACAAGCA
>TBL_comb47_HYPODRAFT_10004927_pt1 | contig 15169 bp, 11 predicted proteins | sample TroBogypolimnion_40_FD_10682 | JGI IMG/M metagenome (IMG submission 10682)
AACGGAGAAACAATTAGCAGTGTTACTATTGACTATGGAAGTGGGGGAGCTGCATCTGCTGTGGCCGGAACCTATCCGAATTCTGTAACAGTTTCTAATCCTGTGGGTGGGGGTACGTTCAACCCGGCTAATTACACAATCACCTATAATCCGGCAAACCTGACTGTTACCAAGGCGCCGTTAACCATCACAGCGCTTGATGTAAGTAAGCCTTTTGGCTCTGTACTGACCAGTGGTGTTTATTTGGCTGCCGGAAATATAACCTCTTCCGGTTTGAAAAATGGCGAAACGATTGGCATAGTCACTATGGGTTATGGTAATGGTTCATTGGCCAGTGATCTTCCTGGAGACTATCCGCTACAGGCTGAAGCATCAGCACCTTTGGGCAATCCTCCGTTCAATGTCAACAACTACGAACCTCATTTCATTAACGGGACTATTCATGTCGGGACAGTAACGCTTACAATTACGGCTGATAATAAGAGCCATTGTTTTGACAGCAAACCTTATAGTGGCGGTTACACTGTGACCTACAGCGGGTTTATGCCTGGCGAGGGTCCCTCAGTCCTTGGTGGTGGCTTAACTTTCGGTGGAACGGCAATTTTAGCTACCGCTCCCGGGAATAATTATACGATCATCCCGGGCGGTTATACGTCATCGAAATATTTGATTAATTATGTCAATGGCAGTTTAACGATTAATTCGGCGCCAGCTGCTGTTGCAGGAGACTCCAGACTTATTTGTCAGGGTAGTCCGACTACACTTGGTGCTGCTGGCGTTGCAGGGAATACCTATTACTGGACCTCCTCTCCGGCTGGATTTACATCGAACCTTCCTAATCCTACGGTCAGTCCTTCGGCAACGACCACTTATACGGTTACCGAAACTGTTGTGGCCACCGGTTGTTCCAATACCAATAGTGTTTTGGTGACAGTTAACCCGGTTCCTGCAGCAGTTGCAGGTGCAGACAGGGCGATCTGTCTGGGAAACAGTACTACCCTTGGAGCAGTTGCAGTACCTGGCAGTACTTACAGCTGGAGTTCAAATCTTGGAGGATATAGCTCGGCATTGGCGAATCCGTCGGTAAGTCCGACGTATACGACTACCTATACGGTAACTGAGACTATTACAGCTACCGGTTGCAGCAATTCTCATCAGGTTGTTGTTACGGTCAATCCGGCAGCCGCAGCGGTGGCAGGTACCTCCAGGTCAATTTGTGCGGGTTCCAGCACAACTCTTGGTGCAGCAACTGTTGCCGGCAGTATCTATAGCTGGAGTTCTGTACCAGCCGGATTTACATCAACGTTAGCTAATCCAACAGTTAGCCCGTCGGTAAATACTACCTATACGGTTACTGAAACTACGGCTACGGGATGCCAGAATACAAATAGTGTGACGGTTACCGTTAATCCGCTTCCTTCGGCAATTGCCGGAAATGATGTGACGATCTGTTTAAATGGTTCTGTCACTCTTGGGAGCACAGCAGTGGTTGGAAATAACTATTCCTGGAGTTCACTGCCATCCGGATTCAATTCGTTTTCAGCGAATCCTTCGGTATCTCCATTGGTGACTACAACCTATGCGTTAACAGAAACCATTGCAGCCACAGGATGCAGCAATACGCACAGCGTTAAGGTAACGGTCAAATCTGCCCCTGTGGCCTATGTAGGCGCTGACCAGGCCATTTGCTACGGTGCCAGTACAACAATTGGATCCAGTGCCGTTGGCAGTAACACCTACAGCTGGAGTTCGAATCCGGCAGGATTCACATCGGCGGTTGCAAATCCTTCGGTTCATCCTTTGGTTAACACTGCCTATACGCTGATCGAAACTAATACGGTGACCGGTTGTTCGACAACAAATACTGTAAATGTTACGGTTAATCCGGCTGCGGCTGCTGTCGCAGGTGCTGACCGTCCAATTTGTGCCGGTTCTGGCACAACAATCGGGGGGCCTTCCGTTTATGGCAGTACCTACAGCTGGAGTTCAGTTCCGGCCGGATTTAGTTCATCCATGGCAAATCCAACGGTGAGTCCTACAGTGACAACAACTTATACTGTTACGGAAACCACCGGTTCGGGATGTACCAATTCGAATAGTGTTAAGGTTACGGTAAATATATTGCCTGCCGCAATAGCGGGATCTAACCAGACAATTTGTTACGGTTCAAGTGTTACCCTGGGAGCCGCCGCAGTGGCCGGAAGTACCTATAGCTGGACGTCTACTACCGGATATACATCTACACTGGCAAATCCGACAGTTACTCCTTTAGTTACGACAACCTATACACTGGTTGAGACTAACACGGCAGGTGGATGTACGAATCAAAACAAGGTGACGATTACTGTTATTCCTCAAGCTGTACCGACAATTTCCACTTCCGGAGGTACAAGTTTGTGCCAGGGAACAAGTACTGTCTTTACTACTGAAGGTCATAAAAACGCCTATAAATGGGTCGTAACTGGCGGATTATTAACTTCCGGCGGAGGTGTGGCCGATTCTACTGCTACCGTTACCTGGAATACGGTGGGTAGTCAGTCAGTTTCTGTTACCTATTCCAACGGGAACAATTGTGCCGCTGGTGTGGCTGCAGTTCAGAATGTAACCGTAAATGCCTATCCTGCTGCTGCAGGAGTGATCACTGGAACTACTGTTGTATGTACGCCGGCCAATAGTTTGACCTTCTCAGTTCCGACCATTGCTAATGCTAAAACATACGTCTGGACAGTTCCGAAGGGTGGCCAAATTTTATCCGGGCAGGGGTCCAATAGTATTACGGTTAGTTTTGACTCCAGTACCCGTTCCGATTCAGTTTCGGTATATGGTGTGAACGATTGCTCTTCCGGTAAAGTATCCAAATTTCCGATTGTTGTTACTCCTAAGCCGGGGGCTGCCGGAACTATTACCGGTCCGAGGACATTTACCCAGGGAAGTACAGGTGAAACCTTTTCGGTGGCGCCAATTGATAATGCCACCAGTTATGTCTGGACTTTCCCGACAGGGGGATCCATCGTGACAGGTTCAGGGACCAACAGTGTGACAGTTGCTTTTAGTGCAAATGCTGTTCCGGGTACGGTTACCGTTCTTGGAAAGAATATCTGCGGAGATGGTGCTGTTTCTGATACACTTGGATTAAAGATACCAGGTAGGAATTTCAATATCTATCCGGTGCCTAGCAATGGTATTTTCACGGCTGCAATCTCATTCCCGCAGGAAGAGACCTTTACGATTAATATTTATGATCATTTGGGAGCTAAGATTATGGAAATTACCGATGCAAAAACCGTCGGCGGATTCTATTCGAAAGTAATTAACCTTGAATATTTGTCAAATGGCCTCTATTTTGTTGAATTCACCAACTCAACATTCAGGGAGGTTAAAAAGTTACTCATAAGTAGATAAGAGTCGGTAATCCGACAGTTTATAAATTAATACTCGCTGAACATCATGATCAGACGGGTAAGAATCAGATCAGAAGAGCTTAGGACGGAGTGAATACACTCCAACTAAGTTCTTCTTTTTGATTGAAATCAGCAATCATCCTACCTTGACAGAATATGGCTTCCACAACCCGGGCCGGAAAACTGCTGGGTATGGTAAGCACCTATAAATTGTCAGGTTTTCCTTTAAAGTCATAGAACTATTTTTTCATAGTCCTATTAAAGATTTCTTATCTTTGTAAATAGGACCGAACTAATAGGATTTATTTATTGCTTTCAGGGTATATTTCTATTTTTTTACGGCCGGGGGTATAACGAATACTAAATCAATTATTATGATTAATGCAGTAATCATAGAAGATGATCCGTTGTTAGGTAAGCACCTGGTAATGATGATTGAGGAATATTGTCCAGAAATTAAAATTGTGGCATTAATTAATTCCGGAAGGATGGCGCTTGATATTATGCCGGTCCTGAAATATGATCTGGTTTTTTCGGATATTCAGCTTGGCGATACCGATGCCTTCTCCCTGTTTGAGCTGCTGGAAAATAGTCCTCAACAGATCATCTTTATTACGGCTCACGATGAATTTGCGTTGCATGCTTTTAAGCTTGATGCCACTGATTACCTTATTAAACCAGTACAACCTGAAGACCTTAGGCGTGCTGTCAACAGGGCGGTTGATCATTTCGGCAAAGAGCAACCCTTGTCAACTTCAGAATCTTATTCGGTTCAAAAAAGCGGGAAAATTCTGATTAAGAGTAACGATGAGCTTCATTTTCTTATGCCTGTCAGAATCGTCTATTGCGAGGCTGACGGTGCCTATTCCAAGGTTTATCTTTCAGGGAATATGAATGAATGCAAGATTGTGACAATGCACCTAAAGAAGTTAGGACAAGTTCTCCCTCAGGATTGTTTTTACAGAATTCACGATGGATATATCGTCAATGTTAATTATATTGATCATATTATATATCATAAGAGATTATGCGTTTTAAATCACCTCTCGTCCTCAGGGAAAACCCAGCTTAAAATCTCTGAGCGGAAATATATGTCTTTTATTGAATTCCTTAAGAATGCCTGATTTTACGCTTATAGGGTAAATTCTTACACCTATAGGGAATTCATGTGCATCTGTCAAATCAGTTGTAAATACCTTTCTAACCCGGTATCAATCTGCCTTTTATTTTAGAGATTTGCATTGGTTATCGAACCGCCCGGCAGTCATTTTGATTGTGCAAGGACCATGTGAACCCTAATCGTTTATATATAGCTGAATCGATCTGGCAGGACAATTGCTCCTGTCGGAGCTCTAAATATTTTCCAAATCCTACGGCTTTCATGAAATAACAGGTTATTCTGAATAATTTTATTCTATCCCTTATAACCTTGGAGCTACGAGAAATATTTAAGTTATAAACCGTATCGGCTATATTTCATATTACTGTAAAAATCTAAATAGTTATGCATTAAATCCTGAAGATTGATTAACTTTACGGTTAGTAAGTTACGTTATTCTATCTTATTTGACTAAAATGTTTATATTTGACCCACAAGTTTTAACCTGGTGATATGGCAATTGATAATAGCAGCACGAAGAGGGATGCAGTACGGGAGAATATTCTGAAAATCGCACAGGAGATTTTCAGCAAGTTCGGGTATAAGAAAACCACCCTTGATGACATTGCTAATGCCGTAAGGAAAGGAAAAAGTTCTCTCTACTATTATTTCAGCAGTAAGGAAGATCTTTTTCAGGAGGTGATTCAAAAGGAGGCAGATATTCTCAGGGAGGAGCTGTCAAAAGTGCTTCAGAAAGATATTGATCCGGCTGAAAAGTTAAGGGATTATGTGATGACTAAGATCACAACCTACCGCCAACTGGCAAATTTTTACAATGCCATTGAAAATGATACAGCTGCTGTTGAATTCATAGATAAAATCAAGTCGCAATATTATCAGGAAGAGATCCGCATGATGAAACGGATCCTCCTTGAAGGGGCTCGTCAACGGAAGTTTATTGTCAAGGATTTTACCCTTGTGGCAATTGGAATTACAACGGCAATCCGTGGACTTGAAATGCCACTATCTGCAGGACCTTACCGTTCCACCGATCTCGGAAAGAGTGTCGATTCTATCGTAAAGATTATTTGTTACGGGATCATGAAAAGAGAATGATCTTTGCAGCCAGCGACTGGCAATTGGCGCTTTGTGGCCAGCTAACAACTGCCAGTAGCTTTTTATAATTTGCTTCTCGGTATGATTCTCATTTAAAATTCGACACTTCCTCCGCTTGATTTCTGAACACTGCGTTCCTTTGGATTTCCCATAACCTTAATGTTCCCGCCGCTGCTTGCCTGTGCGCTGATTTTTTCAGTAGCATTCACTTTGAGGTTTGCACCGCTTGAAGCTCCGGCGTTACATGTTTTTGCTTGCAAATCCTTGGCTTTGATATTTGTGCCGCTTGATCCTTCCACTTCAAAACTTTCGGCTGATCCGGAGAGTTTTAAATTCCCGCCGCTGCTTCCGTCCACATTCAGGTTTTTAACAGACAGGTTAAGGTCAACATTGGCGCCACTTGAAACAGAAACCTGAAGCGAAGGCATTTTAAGTTCCATTTTTGAAACCACGTCTGAACCTGAACTCGCTTCCAGAGAGTGGATGGTTTTAAAGGTGACGTACACTTTCTTAGCCTCACAGGAACTGATTCGTTGTTTAGGATAGATTTTTAATTCTCCGTTTGAAACTTCGGTTTTAATAATTTCCTGAAGGTTTTCATCGGCTTCTACAATCACTTTGGCTACTGAATCCTGGCTTAGGATCACTTCGAGGCCTGCGCTTGCGGAAATGGCTCCAAATGCGGCAACCGGGCGTTCTTTTCTGACCACTTTACCACTCCCTTTAATTCCATACAGACAAGAATTAAATAATAAACCAATAATCAGATAAGCTGCAAAAACGGCGATAAATCTTTTGTTCATAATGAGAAATATTTGGGTTACACTGATATTGGATATTAGACGTTTGACCGGTCACTTTGGTTACATATTTTAAATTAATTAGTGAGAGTCTGATTTAAAGTCTGGTCCTTGCTATAAAATTTAAGGTCAGATCTTAGCTATATAAAAATCATGCTCATGCAGAATAGAGTCAAAAAGCCCCGAACATGTTCATGCTCGGGGCTTCCGGAAATTGTAAACAACAAGTGTTACTCTTTCAATGGCTCTTTTTTATTTTCTGCTCTCGGAGCCTCTTTGGGAGGACCTGCAGAAGGTTCGTCATCATCTTTGATCGCTTTTTTAAAGTCTTTCATCCCTTTCCCAAGACCACCCATGAGTTCCGGGATTTTTTTGCCGCCGAAAAGCAGTAACAGAGCTACTACTACTATGATGACGTGTGCTGCTGAAAGTGCCAGTAATATCATTCTTTCATGTTTAATTTGTTCAGATACAAAAATAGTATTTCCAATGATAAATTATTCGGTAACAGGTTAAAATATTTTGATCCGGGAACCAGCTACAGATAATTAAAATTTTGGCTCCGGAATTAAGACTTCTGACTTATATTTAATCAGTTAAATCATTAAAACTTTCCCTGATACCATTTCCAGAAATCATTTCCATTGGCATAAATAAGCAGGGAAAAAAGGATGACCATTCCAACAATCTGTGCATATTCAAGGAATTTGTCACTTGGTTTCCTTCCGGTGATCATCTCGAAAAGGAGAAACAGGACATGCCCTCCATCGAGTGCCGGAATCGGAAGAATATTCATAACTGCCAGAATAATAGATAGAAATGCAGTAAGGTTCCAGAATGATTCCCAGTCCCAGACACTTGGGAAAATATTCCCGATTGCGATAAATCCACCCAACGATTCGTACGCTTTTGTTTCCGGGGCAAAAAGGAGCTTAAATTGCTTTAAATAATTTCCAACCGCATTGTAGCCTTTGATAATTCCGGCAGGGATCGATTCTACGAAACCATAGGTAATGGTCTTAAAATCAAATAATCCTGCGATATTTTGCTCATGTTGAATACCGAGCATTCCGCTTTTACCGATTGTCACCGGAACAGTTTTCTCAACTCCTGCATGTTTTACCAGCAGCTTGATGGTTTTCCCTTTCGATTGGGCAAGTGTATCGGTAAACTGATCGTAGAATTTAAAATCGTACGAATTGATATTCACGATCTCGTCACCGATCTGAAGTCCTGCATCACGTGCCGGCGAGTCTTTGGCAAATCCCACAATTTTGCAGGTATAGGGGACCCTTAATCCCAGGATGAACTTATCCTTTAGCAGTTTAGGGATTATAGATTCTTTTACAGGGATGATTACGGTTTCCTGATTACGTTGAACCTCAATGGTTTTGGCTCCATTAAGAACGATGTAAGGAATTATCTTGTTAAAATCTTCGATCTCTTTTTTGTCAACCGAAATTATCCTGTCTCCGTTGCGAAGACCCATTTCCTTTCCGGTTTCACTGACCGCGATACCGAATTTCACATTTTTAGTAGGAAGATACTGATCGCCCCAGGTAAAAAGGACCGCCGAGTAAAGTACGATAGCCAGGATGAGGTTGAAAAGGACTCCACCGATCATGATGATCAGCCGTTGCCACGAAGGTTTGGAACGAAATTCCCAGGGCTCGGGAGGTAATTTCATTTGCTCTTTATCCATCGACTCATCAATCATCCCTGAAATCTTCACATAACCACCCAGCGGCAGCCACCCGACTCCGTATTCGGTCTCCCCTTTTTTAAATTTGAACAGGGAGAACCAGGGATCAAAGAAGAGGTAAAATTTTTCTACTCGGCACTTGAATGCTTTGGAAAAGATAAAATGACCAAACTCGTGGATAATAACTAGTATTGAGAGGCTAAGAATTAACTGTGCAGCTTTTATAAGAATAACCATATTTATAACTATATCAATGTTTTAATTGTAACGTACCCACCATTTCCAGGGCGTAGGCACGGGCATCACGATCTGTATACAAAAAATCATTAAGGGTAGGTTGTTGAATAAATACCGATTTTTCCATCATCCGTTCATTAATTTGCCAGATTTCCGGAAAAGAGATTCTTTTTTTCAAAAAGGACTCTACGGCAATTTCATTGGCTGCATTTAAAATACAAGCCAGGTTACCCCCTTTTAACAGAGCTTCGTAAGCGAGTGCAAGATTACGAAAAATTTTTGGTTCAGGGGCTGAAAATGTTAACGATGGGAAATCTGAAAATTTCAATCTCGGGAAATCGTTGCAGATCCTTTCCGGGAAGCTAAATGCATACTGGATAGGCAATCGCATATCCGGTAGCCCAAGCTGTGCCTTTATGGAACCATCGCAAAACTGCACCATCGAATGGATGATACTTTGCGGGTGAATCACGACCTCAATTTGCTCCGGTTTTAGGCCGAAAAGCCATTTTGCCTCAATAACCTCAAACCCTTTATTCATAAAGGTGGCCGAATCAATGGTTATTTTTGCCCCCATATCCCATCGGGGGTGCTTAAGAGCTTGCTCCGGGGTCACTGAGGCAATCAATTTTTCATCCTTTCCGTGAAAAGGTCCACCGGAACAGGTGAGAAATACTTTATCCACCGGATTCATAGTTTCACCGGCCAGGCACTGAAATATAGCCGAATGTTCCGAATCGACCGGCAAAATATCCACTTTGTTTTCGATAGCCAGCTGCTGAACCAGCTCTCCGGCAACTACGAGTGTCTCTTTATTGGCAAGAGCAATCTGCTTCCCTGCTTTGATGGCCTTAATGGTCGGAATCAAACCTGAAAAACCTACCATGGCTGTTAATACCAGATCGATGGTTCCCATTTCCACCACCTGACTAAGAGCGGCAGATCCGGCATAAACCTTTATCCCTTCGGCGGCAAGAGAATGCTTTACCGTTTCGTATTTCTCCTCATTTCCGATTACAACCACATTGGGATGGAATTTTTTAGCCTGGCTGATTAATAATTCAAAATTATTATAAGCGGTTAAAACCTCCACAGAGAATCTATCGGGATTATTCGCAATCACCTCTAGTGCCTGCTGTCCGATAGACCCTGTTGAACCTAATACTGCAATATTCTTCATGACCGATTTTTAGAACTTGATGTACTCTTCCGGATTGACCGATACTCCGTTCAGCCACATTTCGAAATGCAAATGAGGCCCGGTAGTCTCCTTCCCGGAATTGCCCATTATTGCTATAGCTTCACCTGCTCTGACCTTGTCCCCCTGAATTTTAAGAAGTTCGGCATTGTGGCGGTAAACAGTAACCAGATTTTGTTCGTGTTGCAAATAGATGACGTACCCGGTATCAATTGTCCATCCCGCAAAGATTACGGTTCCATCCAAAGCTGCCGAAATCCGTGAGTTTAGTTTACCTACAATATCAACCCCAAAATGGCGGTTGCTTAAATCGTGCTTTCCGGTAATCATTCCGTTAAGCGGCGGGAAAAACAATAAACCAGCAACCCCGGTTTTAGCTGAGGGTGATGAATTGAATCCAAGATTCATCTGCTCCTGGGCGATCTCCTCTTTAAAAAGACTATCATGGTCATATTTTCTGAACTGGACCTGATCGGTTTTCACAGCTGTTCCCCGTTTAATAATCGTATCAGATGGAGTTTCCCCTGCCAGCATTGCCCTGAAATTTTTAAAATAGAGCTCTCTCCTTTGGGCCTCCTGTTCCAGGGAATCAATTACCAAAACATTATTGATCAACATCTGCTTAAACTTTCCGGTGGGATAGCCTGGAATATACTCCCGTAATGGGGTAAATGCAATCAGTATCGTTACCCCGAAGATAATGGCTATAACTGCAAGAATGAGGGCTCCGAGCAGTGTCTTTGCATTAAACCTCACCTGCCTCATAATATGCAGATTGCTATCGTTAAATATGACAATCCGGTAGGGATTCTGAAACAGTTTTTTGATTTTATCCCGCTTCCTTTCTTTCTCCATTCCTTATGATTTTCAAGAGTGTCAAACTTACATGAAAATAAAGAGATACACAAATTAAGGCTGGCTAACTGCTTCCTCCAAATGGTCAAATTCTGCGGGGCACATTGACCGTCTGGGGAATAATAAATAAACTTCGGATAGCCAGCCGCCAGTTAAAGCTTGACTGAAAAACTAAAATTTGAATTCAGTCACCTTGCATTATCGAAGTCGATTTTAGTACCTTTGTCGTTTAACATCTCTTAAAAAATCAGTAAAGATGAAGTTTCAAAAAATGCATGGTCTGGGGAATGATTTCATTTTATTCAATGATCTGGATCCATTGAAATTTGATTTAAGCGCTCTGGCTATCAGGTTGTGCGACCGGCATCAGGGGATCGGTGCTGACGGGATTATCTTAATCCTCTCCTCTGAGGTTGCTGATGTTAAAATGAGAATAATCAATTCGGATGGAAGTGAAGCGAATATGTGTGGAAATGGCATCCGCTGTTTCGCCAAATATGTATATGAAAATCATATAAACAGGTCTAAAACTTTTAAAATTGAGACTGGCGCCGGGATTATGATCCCTGAGCTGATCATTGAAGATGGAAATGTTTTGTTTGTTAAGGTGAATATGGGTGCTCCGGTATTGGAGCGGGGAGCAATTCCAATGGTTGGTGCCCCGGGAAATGTTATCAATGAGGATTTCCGGATTGGCAGCAATCAATTTAAAATTACCAGTATGCTGATGGGTGTTCCGCATACGGAGATTTTTGTTGACCATCTGAGCCAGACGGATATCGTTACCATCGGAAGGGAAATTGAAACAGATCCGTCTTTCCCGGAAAAAACAAATGTCAATTTTGTGGAGGTCATCAATGACAAGGAGATTAAAGTGAGGACCTGGGAACGTGGTGCAGGAAGCACATTGGCTTGTGGAACCGGGAGTTGTGCTTCAGCGGTCGCCTCAAATCTGATCGGAAAAACAGGCAAGGCAGTTACTGTTCATCTTGCTTTAGGTGATTTGTATATCGAATGGATTGACGGAAGTGTTTACATGACAGGTTCGGCAAACCATGTTTTTGAAGGGGATCTGGATATGAGTAAGTTTTCGTAAGGAGGTCTGTGAGTGCTGGTGGCCAGTAACGCAGTTTAACTGATGCGTGGGAGAAATTCACCCTGCTGTAACCTTTAAATCTCATAACACATGGTGGCGGAGAAGAAAAGAGTAGCTTTGATATCTGTTTTTGCGGCGGTTTTCCTGACAGTTTTTAAGATTATTATAGGTATCCTGACCGGGAGTTTGGGTATTTTATCGGAAGCCCTGCATTCAGGTCTTGACCTGGTCGCAGCGGTTATTACCTACTTTTCAGTCCGGCTATCCGACAAACCTGCAGACAGTGATCACCGTTATGGTCATGGGAAGATTGAGAATCTTTCTGCCCTGATCGAAACCTTCCTCCTGCTGATCACCTGTGCCTGGATTATTTATGAAGCCGTAAGCCGGCTTCTATCGGGCAATACCCATATTGAAATAAATAAATGGAGTTATATCGTAGTAATCAGTTCAATTATAATTGATTATAATCGCTCCCGAATGCTCTTTCGGGTAGCAAAAAAACACAACAGCCAGGCCCTTGAGGCTGACGCGATCCATTTTTCTACCGATATCTGGAGCTCAGGGGTTGTACTATTTGGACTTCTGTGTGCAAATTTCGGTTGGTACTTTGCCGACCCCCTTGCCGCCTTGGGAGTTGCAGCTATTGTCCTTTATGTGTCTTACCAGCTGGGTAAACGGGCAATTGATGTATTGCTGGATAAAGCCCCAATGGATACGATAGCCATCGTGGAACAAACCTTACTGAATTATCCGGAAGTAAAGCAATTTCATGATCTTAAGGTTCGTACCGCAGGCGCTGATACCTTTATCAAATTCAATATACATCTTGAACCCGATCTGAACCTCCGGCAAGTCCATGAACTTTGCGATAAGATCGAGAATGAACTGGGGGAACTCATTTCAAGGAGCGAGATATATATTCATGCAGAACCTCAGGAATAAGTTGGGAAAGATTGCTGATCACATTTGATCATCCTTGCTTCCTTTTCCCAATCTTATTAATTACACAAACACGTACTGCTTTATGTGCAAATACACACAAACACATACAATTTTATGTCTGGATACGCAAAAAAACCTTGCAACGTTTAGGCAGGACTAGAAAATTAAAGTTTTTCAGGATTCTTTCCGGTGATCTTTCAAACCGCAGATTTTCTGCGGCTGTTGAATTTTAGATTTTCACATCTCACAGCAACACCTTAAGTAATTTGGAAATTTACTTTCTTCAAATAAACCGGTACCTGTGCCTTTGGTGCCTAAATCCTTATCTTTGCAAAAAATAAGAGATTTCCAAACAGATTGTCATGAGCGAAAGAAAAGTCAGGGTACGTTTTGCCCCGAGTCCTACGGGACCACTTCATATTGGCGGGGTGCGTACCGCATTATTTAATTATTTGTTTGCCAGAAAGCACGGGGGTGATTTTATTCTCCGGATTGAAGATACCGATCAGGCGCGTTATGTTCCGGGTGCCGAAGAGTATATTCAGGAATCTTTAAAGTGGTGTGGGATTACCATCGATGAAGGACCGGCACAGGGAGGTCCGTTTGCCCCTTATCGTCAGAGCGAGCGCAAGGAGCTCTATCGCCAATATGCCGAACAGTTGCTGGATAGCGGTCATGCCTATTATGCATTCGATACTCCCGGAGAGCTTGATTCGGCCCGCACAACTGCTGAAGCGAAGGGGGAAACCTTTACCTATAATGCCCTGTCCCGCGGTCAGATGAAAAATTCGCTTTCACTTCCCTCTGAGGAATGGAAAGCATTGCAGTCTGCTTCATCGCATTATGTGATCCGGTTTAAAATGCCGGATAATCTGGATGTGACAGAGGTCGATCTGATTCGCGGAAGCGTTACTTTTAATACCTCTTTACTCGATGATAAAGTACTGTTTAAGAGTGACGGTATGCCAACCTATCACCTGGCCAATGTAGTCGACGATCATTTGATGGAGATCACCCATGTGATAAGAGGCGAGGAGTGGCTCCCTTCAATGCCTTTACATGTTTTATTATATCGTGCGTTTAGCTGGGAGGCTACGATGCCCAGGTTTACCCATCTCCCTTTAATTCTTAAACCTGAAGGGAAGGGAAAGCTCAGCAAACGTGATGGTGACAAACTTGGATTCCCGGTATTCCCACTCCTCTGGAAAGATAAAATTACCGGAGAACCGTCGCGGGGATACCGTGAAGACGGCTATTTCCCCGAGGCCTTTATCAATATGCTGGCCCTGCTGGGCTGGAATCCCGGCACCGAGCAGGAGATCTTCTCAATGGACGAGCTTTGCCAGATCTTTTCGCTGGAACGGGTCGGAAAATCAGGAGCCCGCTTCGATCCTGAGAAAACAAAATGGTTTAATCATCAGTACTTTATAAAAAAATCGGACTCAGAGCTAGGGGAGTTGTTAATTCCATTCTTAAAAGAAAAGGGAATTGCCGCTGGACTTCCAATGGCGACAACAGTTTGTGGGATGGTGAAGGAGCGGTGCAACTTTGTTTCGGAAATCTGGGATCAGAGTTACTTCCTTTTTCAGTCTCCGACAACCTATGATGAAAAAATTGTGAGTAAGCGTTGGAAGGATGACGTCCCTGAAATTATGCGTGATCTGACCCGGTTTTTAGGTTCGGTTGAACCGTGGAATGCCCCGTCAATCAAAGAGCCTTTTTCGGCCTATGTGACCGCAAAGGGGTGGAACTTCGGCACGGTTATGAATTCGCTGCGTCTTTGTCTTGTTGGGGGTAGCTTCGGCCCGGATATTTTTGAAATCTGCGAAATTCTGGGGAAATCAGAAACGGTGTCCCGTATCCTGAAGGCGGTGGAAACGATTAAAAACTAATTTGCTAATTTGGGAATGTGACAATGTGATATTGGACTAATTAATTCATAATAGGCCTTAATATTTAGAATGAGCGAATGCAAAAGAGCATTTCCTGTCCTAAGTTGTCAAATTTAATAGCGAATAAACGGTTGGTTAACATGGTTTTTGAACCTATTTTGCCCGGAGGGCATCAATATCAATAGAAATAAAATCCCCGATATTTTGAATAGTATCCAAAATATCGGGGATTTTGTATGAAGACGTCAGCGGGTGGCTGAGTCAGTGCATTTATTTTAATGCACCTAAAGCCTCGTCATAACGCCGGCTTACCTCTTTCCAGTTAACAATTTTCCAGAAAGAATCCACATAATCCGGGCGACGGTTCTGATATTGCAGGTAATAGGCATGTTCCCACACGTCAAGTGCAAGTACAGGAATCCCCTTGACCTCGGTGGTGCTCATCAGCGGATTATCCTGGTTCTGGGTTGAGCTGATCACCAGTTTGCCTTTTTCATTGACCGAAAGCCAGGCCCAGCCGCTTCCAAATTGCTTCTTTCCGGCATTGCTGAATCCCTCTTTGAATTTAGCCACACTTCCAAATGACTCATTTATTGCCGTGAGCAAATTGCCCTCCGGCTCCTGTCCGGTACTGTGACTCATTATCGTCCAGAATAAGAGGTGATTATAAAATCCGCCGGCATTATTCTTTAGAAAAACCGGGTATTTTTCCATTTCGGAGAAGACCTGAAACAATGGTTTTGTCGCATAATCAGTGGTGGCCGAGGATTCATTCATATTTTTCGTGTAAGCTGCATGATGCTTGGAATAGTGGATCTCCATGGTTTT
>TBL_comb47_HYPODRAFT_10004928_pt1 | contig 15167 bp, 9 predicted proteins | sample TroBogypolimnion_40_FD_10682 | JGI IMG/M metagenome (IMG submission 10682)
CCATTCGCGCGGCCGGGTTGTCAGAGCAAGAGGGCGACCTGCGCCACTACGGCATGTCCAAAGAAGGCGTGGTGGCTCGCCAGGTGATGCTGGGTGTCGTTCAGACGGCCGAAGGTTTGCCCCTGTACCACGAGGTGTTTGACGGCAACACGGCAGAGGTGACCACCATCAAAGGTGTCATCGAGAAGATTGTTGCAAGGTTCCCGATCAAGCGCGTCATTGCGGTGGCCGACCGGGGCCTGCTGTCCACTGACAACCTAACCAACTTGCAGGAGATTGTTCTGCCCGGTGGCAACAAGCTCGAATTCATTCTTGCGGTGCCTGGGCGGCGATATGGCGACTTCGTTGAGCTACTGGAGCCGTTTCATTCACAGCAGTGTGTACCGGCAAAAAGTGAAGTGCTGGGAGAAGTGGTTTGGAACAAGCTGCGCTTGGTCATTGCCCATGATCCCCAGGTAGCGCTTGATACAGGCGCCAAGCGCGATGCGCGTATTGCTGAGTTAAAAAAGCAAGCAGACCAGTGGGTTGGCAAACTAGATTCTCAGGATGATGGCAAGAAGCAGCGCGGGCGCAAGCTATCCGATGGCGGGGCGCGGGCCAAGTTTTATCACGAGGTCTGCGAGTCCCATTTGGCACGCATTGTGAAGGTGGATCTCAAGAGCGAGTTGTTCAGCTACGACATTGACGAGCGCGCTTTGAAGCACGCGCGCCTCATGGATGGCAAGCTGCTGCTGGTGACCAATACCCAGGACCTCCAACCTGATGAAGTGGTGAGGCGCTACAAATCACTGGCCGATATTGAGCGTGGGTTTCGGGTGCTCAAGTCCGAGATAGAGATTGGGCCGATCTATCACCGCCTGCCCAATCGGATTCACGCCCATGCGGCCATTTGCTTTATGGCGTTGATCCTGTACCGGGTAATGCGTGCGCGGCTCAGAGACAGCGACACAAAAATATCCCCGGAGCGGGCACTGGCAAAGTTACGCCGCATTCAGCATCAAAAGGTCAAAGTAAACGACCTGGAGCCAATCGCCGCGCTCTCGAACATGACCCAAGAACATACGGATATCTTGCAGGCACTGACAGTCAAAAAGCCGACCCTTCCAGCCCAGTTGACCCTCTTGTAGTGGCGCGACAAAGTCGCAAACCTATATGAATCAACGTTCTTTTGCACTTAGCTGTCGAACCCGGGGGTCCAGTTAGGCAAACTCTCCCCGGAGAATCCAACCAATCCGTCAGTTACTGAAAAGTTCGGAGTGAGTTCCAGATCGTACGAAATTGATCGTATTTGCCTCAATCTGGTAAATCAATAAGAAATCACCACCGATGTGGCATTCCCTATGATCGGCCCACTCCCCTTTCAATGGGTGATCCAGCCATTCAGGGCCAAGTGGTGCTTCATTGGCGATCAACAACATCATGGCCTCTTTGAGCCGCACCAAGTCGAAACGCACGGAATGCGCAAGCGCTGCCAATCCCTCAGGAACGCCTTAGCGTAGTCGGCGGCGCGTGGCGGCACCGCACGTTTACTTGCCGNTGTTTTTTTCAAGATCTGCAAACAGTTCGTCAGCAGATGCAAAACGGGCGCGACGTTTTGACATCATGGCACGCGACTCTTCCACGGCTGCAAGGGTTTCGGAGTTCGGCACCTTGAGTTCAAGGGGAAAATAATGTGATGTTCAATACGGGTTCGCAGTGTTTCGGCGCGTCTGGCGGTAATGCCAGTCGGTAGCGCAATCGGAATCTTCAGTAGCGTTCTGGCACGTACATTTCGCCAGGCACAGGCAGGCGGGTGTAGTCCTCGTTGCGCACACGCTCTGGCAGCACCACGGGGTCGTGTTCCACCTCGGTGTAGGGAATCTGGTCCAGCAGATGCTGAATGCAGTTCAGGCGTGCCGTCTTCTTGTCCACCGCCTGCACCACCCACCAGGGCGCTTCCGGAATATGGGTGCGCTCCAGCATGATTTCCTTGGCCTTGGTGTACTCTTCCCAACGCACGCGCGATTCCAGGTCCATGGGGCTGAGCTTCCACTGCTTGAGCGGATCGTGAATGCGACCCAAAAAGCGCGAATGCTGCTCTTCGTCGGTGATGGAGAACCAGTATTTGATGACCTGGATGCCGGAGCGCGCCAGCATCTTTTCAAACTCGGGCACGGTGCGGAAAAACTCTTCGTATTCGTCGTCCGAGCAAAAACCCATCACGCGCTCGACTCCGGCGCGGTTGTACCAGCTGCGATCAAACAGCACCATCTCACCGGCCGCCGGCAGGTGCGACACATAGCGCTGAAAGTACCATTGCGTGCGTTCGCGGTCATTGGGGGCGGGCAGGGCGGCCACGCGGGCCACACGCGGGTTCAGGCGCTGGGTGATGCGCTTGATCACGCCGCCCTTGCCGGCGGCGTCGCGGCCTTCAAACAGAATCACCACCTTGTGCTTGCTGGCTACCACCCAGTCCTGCAGCTTGACCAGTTCGCCCTGCAGACGGAACAATTCCCGGAAGTAGTTGCGCCTGGCCAAACGTTCCACTTCGCTGCGCGGTTTGCCGGTGGCTTCCAGCTCTTCCATATTGCGCTCTTCGAGTTCCATCTCCAGCTCCTCGTCGTAGCTGTCGAGCAGGTCTTCGCGCATGCGGCGCATCATTTCTTCTTGTTGCTGTCGTTCGGTATCAGTGGTCATGGGTGGTGCCTATTTTTTGGGTTGCAGCATGGTATTCAAGCATGCTGAATGAGTATTTCAAAATTATGACAAATCACTTGCGCTATCGTCGTGTACCCATTGTGGGTAAAAGTTTTTGGTGCTCCATTCCATGAACACTGGCTTGTCGACGCAGGGCTCAGCTTCTGATGGTGAAGCGCGAGACCAGCTGCACCAATTCCTGGGCCTGACTCTTTAAGCCGCTGGCGGCGGCGGCCATCTCTTCCACCATGGCAGCATTCTTCTGCGTGGCCTGATCGATCTGGGTCACCGCCTCCCCGACTTGCGCGACTCCGGACGCCTGTTGGTGGCTGGCAGCACCAATTCCGCCCATGAGTTCAGTGACCCGTTCAATGCTGCTAACTATTTCCATCATCGTGGTTCCGGCCGTGTCGACCAGCGCCGTTCCCTGGGCCACGCGCTCCACACTGGTATGGATCAGGCTTTTGATTTCCTTGGCTGCCTGCGCCGAGCGCCCGGCAAGAGAGCGTACCTCCGATGCGACCACTGCAAAGCCCCGCCCTTCTTCACCCGCTCGGGCGGCCTCCACTGCGGCATTCAGTGCCAGTATGTTGGTCTGGAAGGCAATGCCGTCAATCACGCCAATGATGTCGCTGATTTTACGGCTCGACTCATTGATGCCCTTCATGGTTTCCACCACTTGACCCACCACCACTCCGCCAGACTGGGCCACCGTAGTGGCGCTGGCCGCAAGCTGATGGGCGTGGCGGGCGGCTTCAGCATTGTGTTGCACGGTGGCCCCCAGTTGCTCCATGCTGGCCGAGGTCTCTTCCAGGGCGCCCGCCTGTTGCTCGGTGCGGGAAGACAGGTCCATATTTCCCAGCGCAATCTCGGCGCTGGCAGCAGCAACAGATTCCGAACCTTGACGCACATGGGCCACCAGCTGGGATAAATTGGATTGCATGGTGGCCAGGGCGTTGAGCAATTGCCCGATTTCATCGGAGCGATTGTGGGCGATGTCGTGCGTCAAATCGCCGCTGGCCACGCGGTCGGCGACTTGCACCGCTACGAGCAGGGAGTTGCTGATCCTGCGACTCAGCCACGCGACTGCCAGCATACTGAGCGCAGTGATCGTCAGCATCAGCGTATAGGCGAGCGTGCTGGCCGACCTTGCCCCTTCACTTGCCGCCTGGGAAACGGACTTTTCTTCCAGGGCCAGTTGCTTTTTCAGCTCTCCCAGCAATTTGCCAGTGCCGCGATCCGCGCCATTGGCGGATGTATCGCCTGCAAGATAATCATTGCCTGCGTCCTTGTAGGCAGCAAAGGCTGTGACATAGCGGGCTTCAACGGTTTCAAGTTCTTTGGCAAGTTCTGCCACCATGTCCTTTGCGGGAGCCTGGGTGACCAGCGATTGCAGCGTTTGCAAGTCCTGCCTGACTTCCTTTATTTTGGCCTCATGCGCGTTCCAGTAGTCTTCGCGTTTCTTTTCGTCCTTGCCACGCAGCAACACGTTTTTCCACTCCTGAACCGCGGAGGCGAAGTCTGTTCCGGACAATGATGCGATGCGGTGCGATTCCGTGGCATTGAACACATCACGCGCGTAGACGTCCACCGCGTGATTGAGTTTGAACAGGCCGTACATGCTGCTTGCAAACAACAGGCCAAGCGACAAGGCAAATGCCAACGGCAATTTCAGACGGATTTTCATCGCTTGATTGATTTGATGGTTCCACTGTGCGCTCTGCAGGAGATCCAAGAGCGCGTCAGACGCTGAGTTCAGCGTGGGTAAAGGACGCAACGCAGGATGTGGTGTTCAGTTCCGGATACCAGTTCTCCCACCTCTTCGGCGACCACGGAGCTGCCTTCAAACGCAAAGCCGCTGCGCGTGTTGATGCCGTCCGGACGTGACCAGATCAGTTGCACCCCGTAGCGCTTGGCGCTGCCGACCCGCTCGCCGCTAACCAACTCCAGCTCATATCGCTGGGTGTCCAATAACTGCGCGGTCAAGACCTGCAGGCCACCGTCGCTCAGGTCGACCAGCAAGGCGGGAGTGGCTTCGACGGCAGCTTCAGGGCGGAAGGAAAAGTAAGACAGCAGCTCTCCTCCGGTTTGCAGCAGGAAGAATTGGGAACGGGGGTGAACCCGACTTTCGGATGGTGCTTCGGTCATGGGTGTGAATATGTTGAAGCCAAATCGGCCTTTTATTCGGCGATTAGTTTGTGACATGGATATGAAGGGTGTGAGGCTAGACGGCTTCAGTCGAGGTGCGGCACATGTTGCGGGGCGATGCACGGAATGCGCAGCACAAACGAAGTGCCCACGCCCACGGTACTGTGCAAGGTGATGGTGCCGCCCTGGTTGCGCCGCGTGGTGTAAAAGGGATCGAACACCCGACTCCCATGCTGGGCGGCGATGCCGCTGCCGTTGTCGCGCACCGTGATCTCGACCTCGGGCATGGCTGGCCTGCGCGATGCCAGCACCTCGATCTGACCTGCAGCCCCATCCTCAAAAGCATGCAGCAGTCCGTTAAGTACCAGGTTGGACAGGATCTGTGCCAGCGCGCCGGGGAAGCAGTCCATCTTGATGCCTGTCGCCACTTGATGTACCAGCTCGACTGGGCTGTGCTTAAAGCTGGGCCCCAGATTAAGCAGGATTTCAGCCACGGTCGCCGGCGCGTCCGGTTTGCTAGTCGGCAGAGGCAGCATCTTCGGCGTCGTCCGTCAGGTCGGCGTGCAGGCCGCGGATTTCCACAAAGCGCTCCAGGCTGTCCATCATCAGGCTTACCAGCAAGGGGTCGAAGTGGCGGCCTGACTGCTCGAGAATCTGTGCGACCACGCGCTCCAGGGGCCAAGCGTCTTTATAAACCCGCTTGCTCAGCAAGGCATCAAAGACATCCACCAAGGCCGTGATGCGAGCCGCGATGTGAATGCCTTCGCCCTGCTTGCCCATGGGATAACCCGAGCCGTCCCACTTCTCGTGGTGTTCCAGCGAGATCATTCCGCCCAGGCGCAGGATTTCGCGCTCCGAGCCCTGGAACAACTCGTAACCGATCAGGGTGTGGCGCTTCATCACGATCCACTCCTCAGGGGTCAGACTGCCACTCTTGTTGAGAATGGAGTCCGAAATGCCGATCTTGCCGACGTCGTGCATGGGCGACGCATGCTTGAGAATGGTGGCATCGTGGTCGCTCAAGTTCGCCAGTTTGGCCAGCAGCCGTGACATCTCGGCCACGCGTCGCACATGGCCACCGGTTTCCTTGGAGCGCGTCTCCACCGCACCGCCCAGGCGATACACCAGCTCACGCTGGGTTTCCTCCACCTCTTCGCGCAGGCGCAGGTTTTCGAAGGAAATGCCCACATTGCGCGAGAACAGCTGGATCAGGTGGTGATCAAATTCATGCATGGGGCGCACACCCATGAGGTAGACGATGCGGTCCAGGGTGTCGCCACTGCGAAAGATGCCGATGAACTTGTCATCCCAATATTGGCCGACACCGGTGTCCAGCGCCTGCTGCAGGTGTGCATGGGCGTCGGATGGCAGCAGCTCCAATGCCGGTCGTCCTTCGCTGCCGGCAAAAGAACCGGTAGCGGCCACCACATTGATTTCACCCTCGCCCTTGCGCAGCAGGGCGACGACGCCATTCGGGCCGACGCGCTGGGCAATCGACCGGGCAAAAAATCCGCCCCGCAGATTCAGCAGCGTATCGAGTTGGCGCAGCACACCGGTGGTGAGTTGGGCCAGCGATTCGGTTCGAAACAGGTCGGCCGAGGATGCGATGATCTGCTCGAGCCCGCGCTTGTTCTCTTCGATGATGCAAATGTCGCGATAGCCGCGCAGGCAGGAGTGCATGAGCGTGAACAATTTGCGCGAAGTCAGCTCGGTCTTTTCCTTGTAGTCGTTGATGTCGTAGCCGGAAATGATTTCCTGTTCCGGCGCCGAGCCGGGCTGACCGGTACGCAGCACAATGCGGATGCGGCGATTCTTGAGGGTTTCGCGCACGTATTGGATGACGCTCAGGCCTGAAAACTCGTCCTCCATCACCACATCCAGCAGCATCATGGCGGCATCCGCATGGGCCAGTGCCAGGGTCTTGGCGTCCTTGGCGCTGTAGGCGCTCAGGATCTGGAGGGGGCGGCCCTCAAAGCGGAATTCACGCAGTGCCATGTGCGTGAGGTCGTGTACCGAGCTGTCGTCATCAACGACCAGCACCTTCCAAGGCTCAAGCAGCACGGCTGGCTCTGCCGCCTCGTGGGGGTCTTCCGTGAATACGAGAAAGTCATCTGCGTCGTTGGAATTCATGGGGTCCCATCATGCTGAAAAATAACGCACTTAACCATGTTGCGCTGGCGCTCGCCCAGCCTCACACCACCACCTGCGGCGCGGTGGTCGGCAGGTTCAATTCAAAGCTGGCGCCCTGGCCCGGCGTGGACCGGATGGTGATCTGGCCGCCCAGCACCTTGGTCACAATGCGGTGCGACACCGATAGCCCCAGGCCCGAGCCGCCGCGGCCCAGTTTGGTGGTGAAGAAGGGGTCAAAAATTTGCCCGAGATGCTCGGGCGCAATGCCTACTCCGTCATCGCTGACCGTCACCACGACACGCTCTGCATCCAGCCTGTGGGCGTGGACCGTGATCAGACCAGAACCTCGCTCATCGAAGCCGTGTGTCAGGGCATTGGTAAATAAATTGATGATGACCTGGCCCAGCGGGCCAGGGTAACTTTCCATGGCAATGCCAGCTTGAAGGTCCAGGCTGAGTTGTGAGCCAACGTGTTTGAGCTTGGGTTTGAGCGTATCGATCAGCTCATGCAGCACCTGTGCCAGATCGAATCCCCGTCGGCGCTCAGATGCCTGGTCTACCGCCACTTGCTTGAAGCTCGAAATCAGCGTCACGGCCCGATGCAGGGAGCGCATGGTCAGATCCGAGCCTTCAGCAACGCGCTCCATGAAGTGATCAAAGCTTGAGCGCTTCATGCTGCCTGCACGTACCGTTTTCTGCATCTGCGAGACCTCTTCGGCCAGGCTGCTGGAGGCGACCAGCGCATTGCCTATGGGCGTATTGAGCTCATGCGCCACGCCCGCCACCAGGCTGCCCAAGGAGGCCAGCTTGTCAGACTGTATCAACTCATCCTGCGTGCGCTGCAGCGTCTGCATGGTGAGTAGCAACTCCTGGTTGCTGTGATCGAGGTCGCGGGTTCGTTCCTGCACCCGATGCTCCAGCCGGGTGTTGAGCAGTATCAGTTCGGATTCCATCGCCTTGCGCTCGGTTACATCCACCGACATGGTCAGCACGCATGCTTCGCTGCCGTAGACAAAGCGCTCGGACGACAACACGAAGACCTTGGTCTGGCCATCACGCATGCGGAAGCTGACTTCATAGCTGCTGACACGGCCCTCGGCATTGAAGCGCTCAATCCAGCCCTGGCGTTCATCCCTGTTTTTCCAGAATCCCAACTCAACCGAAGTCTTACCCAGTACATCCGGCTCAGGGTATTCAAATTGCCGCTCCCAGGCCGGATTGACGCGAAGGTAGGCGCCGGTATGCAGGTTTCCTACGGTGATGGGCAAAGGGCTTGCCGTCATGATTTGGGTGACGCGCATCTCATTGAGCCTGGCCGCCTGCTCTTGTTCAGCCAGCTGGGTCGACTGTTGCTGCAGCCCGGCCAGCCTGGAGGCCAACAAGCCGAGCATGCCTTCGATGGCCAGACGCAGGCTCTCCAGCTCGCCATGAAAGCGCATGCCCCGCATGCCTTGCAGTTGCTCATCGGCGCCAGCCAAGGCGGCAAAGCGCTCCATGCGTTGCAGCGGGCGCAGGATCGAGCGCCACAGCACATAGTAGATAGACACCACCAGCAGAATATCGAGCACCAGAATCGACACCAAGGTTTGGACTAGAACCCCTTGCAGTTGCGCATCGATGAAGCGCGTGCTCGCAAATACGCGAATACTTCCGACCTGCCGCTGCTGTATGAGCACGGCACGCTCGGCACGCACCATGCCACTGCTATCGAACACCGTTTTGCTGCGTACCGACTCCCAGTTGCTTCCCCTCACGCGCACGTCAAAAGTTTGCGCGTCTTTGGCGCTGCGCGCCAGCACCAGGCCCGAGACCGACTCGAACTTCATGGCACTGTCCAGAATGGAGTCGATCTGTTCCTTATCAAAGTTCCACAAGGGCAGGGCCACAGCCGCCGCCATTTGCTCGGCGCTGTAGTCCAGCTCCTGCTGCAACTGCTGGTATTGACGCGACTGTTGCATGTGAAAATTGATCAGGCCAAAGGCCGCTGAAAAAACCGTGACCACCATCACCAGCGCAACGATGACAGTAAAGGCGACCGATAGGCGGGTGGGTTTCATGGCGAAGGCTGCTTAGCGCTTCTTCGCCGCTGGGTTGGCGGTGTCGAAATATTTCCTGCGCAAAGCATTGGTCTGGCCGGATTTTTCTGCCACAGCAATCGCCTGATCAATTTCAGTTAGCAGCTCAGCGGCCCCGGGGAGGCCCCGGCCTATCAGGAAATGCACTTGCGGACCCCTGGCCCAGACGGGTCGCATGGATTTCAGGTCGGATTCGTCAGGCCAGTTTGCCGCCGTGTTTCGGCCACCGACGATGTACTCCAGTTCTTCGATCGCATAGTCGCAATGGCCGGCCTTGAGTTTGAGCATCATTTGCAAATCACTCGCGGCGCCTCTGTCCAGTTTGGCGGCATCCAGGTCATAGTGCTCGTAGGTGTAATCATGCACGCCACAACCCTTGAAGCGCTCAAGGTCACGGACCTCCTTGATCTGCAGCGTGTCCAAGAGCGAATGGGCCTTGTAAAAAACCTGCGGCGTGAGCGTGTGATAGGGCGTTGAATAAAGGAATGTCTTGCGCCGCTCGGCATCGTCATAGGCGTCAATCGCCAGATTGATGGCACCTGACCTGACGTCCTGCAGGCAGTGCGCCCAGGGCAGTTCGCTGACCCGCAAGGGGCGGCCGATTTTTTTGGACATTGCCTGGAGCAGTTCCAGACTGAAGCCGCTCACCGGCTCTCCTTTTGCAAACAGGACGAAGGGGGGTGTATGACTGGCGCAAGCACTCAGCACTGCGTTGGGTTGGGCCGAGGCGGCCCCAGCCAGCAGGGAAAGCACCCAGACCATGGCGCGCAGAGCCTGGGTGAGGTGATGGATTGGCATGCCTGGGTCCGCCTTCATGGGTAGTAGGATGTCAAGCGTATTCCCGTTGAGTGTCATTTGCATGTCGTCGTCCAGGGCCGGCAGTGCGCAGGATTTGCGCCATGACCTGCGTGACATGGACCATCTTTAAGCCGGTGCTCGCCGCTCAACAAAATAGCTGCTTCCCGGTGTCTTCTTGGCCTGTTGCTTGGCTTCCACCAGTCGGCTGGAAATTTCGGAGGGCAGCTCATAGTCACCGGGTGCAATGCGCACCAGACCGGCCGACAAACTCACCAGGGAGTGGAATACCTCCACACCTTGGCGGTTGTTGGTGATCAGGCCGCCCGCAGCCAGATGTTCGGCTCGGAAGTGAAGCCGAACTGCACGGTCAAAGTGCTGCAAGGCGCTTTGCACCCGGCGTTCCCAGTCCGCCGAGGAACACACCATCACAAAATCGTCGCCACCAATGTGGCCTAGAAAGTCACAGGGATCAAGGAGCTCGGTCTTGAGCACGGTGGCTGCCAGACGTATCACTTCATCGCCAGCGCTGTATCCGTAAACGTCGTTGAAGGGCTTGAAGTTGTCCAGGTCGAAATAGCCCACCACAAATTTTTTTTGCGTCGACAGACAGAGCTGGATGTGCTGGTCTATGGGAACATTGCCGGGCAACAGGGTCAGCGGGTTGGCATAGCGCGCCGTCGTGATCTGCTGTTCGAACACGGCCTTGATCAGATCGGTCATGCGTCCCACGCCCAGGTAGCGGCCGTATTCGGTGACAAAAAAGCCATCCATCAGATGCCGGTCGTTGAGTTCGGCCACTGCCTGGGACATGCCCAGCAAGGTTTGCGAGACATCGAAGACCAAGGGGTGGGGATCCATGATTTCGATACAGGAGCGGCGTCCGGTGAGTTCATGGAAGAAGCCTTCGGTGCCCCGGCGCAAGATGTCCAGGGATCGCAGCACGCCAATGATGCGTTGGTCCCGGTCGACGACTGCCAGGCAATTCAGACCGGGGTCATCGTGAAATTTGCGCACGATCTCGTTCGACGTGAAGCTCCGCCGTTACCGGCGGCAGTCGGCGTGTCAGGGAGCCTGCGTCCAGGTTCTGGGCAATCACCGGCACAGCCTGTGCGGGCTTCTCCAAAGTGCGTGGCTTGGCTTGCGTCATTGGTTTCAGGCCGCAAGCGCTGCGCGCGCCAGGCTGCCGCAGTAGTTTCTGATCCAAGGCACCAGCAGCGCCAATTCCATGGGTTGGGCGATAAAAAATCCCTGCCCTTCGTGGCATCCCATGGCCTGCAATGCATCCCAGCTGGCACGGTCTTCAATGCCCTCGGCCAGTACCCGCAGGCCCAGTGTCTGGCCCAACTCGGCAATCATTTCGGCGATGCGACCGGCGCCGCCGCCGAGTTGACGCACAAAGGCCTTGTCAATTTTCATGCGGTCCAGCGGCAATTGCTCCAGATGGCTGAGCGAGGAATAGCCGGTGCCAAAATCATCGATGGAGACGGCAATCTGTTGGGCACGCAATTTGTTGAGCACTTCCCTGACATGGCCCGAACCCAAAATGGCGACGGACTCGGTGATTTCCAATTCCAGCCGACATCCGTCCAAGCCTGAGGTTTGTAGCGCATCCATCACGGTGTCAAAAAAGTCCGAGGTCTTGAACTGTTCCATCGACACATTCACCGCCATGCGCAGTGGCGACAGGTCTTGCGCGATCAGCTCCTGCATGGACTGGCAGGCGACGTGCAGTGCCCAGGCCCCCAGGTGAATAATCAAGCCGGATTGTTCAGCCACCGGGATAAAGCGGTCCGGCGGCACCAGGCTACCATCACTCAAACGCCAGCGCATCAAGGCCTCCAGACCAATCAGCGCGCCGCTGGCAAGATCAATTTGCGGCTGATAGACCAGGAACAAATGGTGCCGATCAAAGGCCGTATGCAAGTCGGCCAGCAACTGGGCGCGGTTGCGTGCCATTTCTCCCATATCGGCCGTATACATCACATGCTGGCCGCGGGCCTGGCGCTTGGCCAGCTTGAGGGCAATGGTCACATTCTTCAGGCAATCCGCGCCGCTATGCGGCTGGGCTTCCAAAATCACCAGGCCGCTGGTGATGGTGATGCGGTGGGGTCGGCCCTCGATCATCAGGGGCCGTGCAACGGCCGCGTGAATCTGCTCGGGGCTGATGCTGTGTAGCGGCCCAAACAGGCCGAAGGCATTACCTGAAACCCTGGCCAGCATCACATCGAGCCCCACCGCCTGTTGCAGCCGCAGCGACAGGGCCTTAAGCAACTGATCGCCATAGAGATGGCCCATCAACTCGTTGACAGAAGAGAAATCGTCCACATCCACCAGAGCCAAGGCCAGGCCGGTTTTCTGTTCAGCTTGGCGTTGATCTATTTCGGTAATCAGTCGCGCTCGGTTGGGCAGCTTCAGCAACTCGTCGACAAAGGCTTGTGCGCTCAATTGCTCGATCAGGCTTTGATTGTGCAGGCAGGCACTCAGTTGGGCACAAAACACCTTAAGCAACTCGGAATCCATGGGCGCGCACAGGCTGCTGGTATCCACATAGGCCGCCATATCCAGCCCGTCTTTCTGGCCGAAATACAACACGAAGTAGTCGGCGCCGAAATCACTTTGGCCCAGGGAAAATGCCTGGGTCAGCCGCTCCTGGATGGCGGGGTCGTGTAACTGGCCCACGGGCAGATGCAGTTGCTCGGCAAAGCGTCCACAAGCCACCAGCACCCTCGGCTGCCCGGCCAGCAGCCCGGCTCTGGCGCAGACCATGCCGTCCGGATAGCTGCCCAGTAGATCTGCCAATTGGGTGACAACGCCAATGGCAAAATCATCGAGTCCGCGCATGTGCATGAAGGAGGCGCTGGCCTTGATGATTAGCGACAAGCCCTGTCGGTTGGCGCTGAGCGAGCACAGTTGCTGGTAGGAGCGCAAGGTGGTCGTGAAAAGAGTCAGCAGCTTGATCGCACTGAGTTCCGACTTGGACTTGTAGTCATTGATGTCGTAGCGCAATAGGGTTTCCAGCTCGGGCGCGTAACCCGGCTGCCCGGTGCGCAGAACGATGCGGGTGTGGTCCAGCCCGGCGGTCTGGCGTATGAAGTCCACCAAATCCAGACCGGCGGTGTGGGACTCCATCACCACGTCCAGCAAGATAAAGGCCAGGCCTTTTTCCGACAGCAGGATCGATTTGGCCTGGGTCGCGCTATAGGCGTGCAAAAAGCTCACGGGCCTGCCGACAAAATGGTGCTGGCCGACAGCGAACACTGTGGCCTGGTGCACATCCAGATCATCGTCCACCAGCAGCACACGCCAAGGCTCCTGTGCGCCGCCGGGGCGCACATCTGCTTCGTTGTCAAATTCAAATACCGGCTCTGGAAGCGGTATGTCACTTGTCATCGTATTTCCTAGCCGAACATTTTTTTAGGCCTTGGCATTGCGGCTCAGGCCTGCAAACCGCGTGTCCATGCATGGTTCCAACCGCCCCCATGCCCTCCCATTCTCGACAAGTATGTGACTCATTGATGACGCTTGTTGTAACTCCCGGATCAGTGTTTGGTACACAAAAATGCCTTGAAATCGCCATCGGCATGCCATATGCGCCGCCAACACTAGTCCCTGATAAACCGTTGGAAGCATCCATGAACATCCGCCACCGCATCACCTTGCTGGTTGTATTGACCTTTCTGGCCATTTCACTGATTGGCGGATTCGCTGTCTACCAGAGTCGGGGCAGCGCGCTCGAGGTCAAGTCCGTGACCCAGGGCGTGGTGCCCAGCGCCTTGGCGTCCGCCGAACTGGTGGGACAGCTCAAGGATGTGCAGTTGTCGGTGATGGCCATCGTGTCGGCATCGGATCTGAAAATTGCCGCCCAGGCCGAGGACCGTTTGCAGTCCACGCAAAGCCGCTTGCAACGCGCCTTTGATGCGCAAATGCAGCAGGCCAGCAGCGAGGCGCAACGAGGGCTGGTGGCACAGGCCAAGGAAAGCCTGAGCAATTACTTTGCCGCCATCAAGGACACGGTGGATTTCAAACTCAAGGGCCAGAACGCCATTGCCGAGGCCAATCTGGCGGCCAATGTGGGCGGCTATTTACAAGAGATGGAGTCGGTGGTGGATACGCTGCAGATCGAGAAACGCCGCAGCAAGGATGACGCCATTACGGCATTGAATGACAACCTTACCAATACCACCGGCACCATTGCCGCAGTGACCTTGGTCGCCGTCGTGCTGTTGACCAGCATCGGCGTGCTGCTTTACCGCCAGATCATTCATCCCATCAGCGACATGGAAACCAAGATGACGGAAATCGCCGTCAATCAGGACTTTAGCCAGCGCCTGCCGGTCAACCGCATGGACGAAATCGGGCACTCGGTGGTGGCCTTTAACCTGATGGTGCAGAAGATCGAAGAGAGCACCGAGTTGGTCAAGCAAAAGACGGCCGATATCCGCGCCATGATGCACTACATTCCGCAGGGCATTTTGACGATAGAGGCCGGAAATCGCATCCATCCAGAGTATTCCGTGCACTTGGAACGCATTCTGGAGACCCGCGACATTGCCGGGCGCGATCTGATGGAGGTGGTGTTCTCAGACACACAGTGCAACTCCGACCAGCTGTCGCAGATTGAGACCAGCACCAGTGCCTGCATTGGCGAGGACGAGATGAACTTTGGCTTTAACGCCCATTTGCTGGCAAGCGAAGTTTGTAAAAGAATGCCCGATGGTGGCAACAAGATTCTGGACCTGAATTGGTCACCCATTACCAATGAAGCAGGCACCACGCAGCGCCTCCTTTTGTGTGTGCGCGATGTGACCGCGCTGCGTGAACTGGAGGCCGCCGCCCATGAGCAAAGGCGCGAACTGGCCATCATTGGTGAAATTCTGGCGGTCAAGCAGGAAAAGTTCTTCGAGTTTGTGCACAGTGCCATCGACTTTTTGGAACAGAACCGCCGCATCATTCAGGAGACCGAAGCCGCCGAGTTGCAGGCCAGCCGCCAGGGGATCATCACCCTGTTGTTTCGCAACATGCACACCATCAAGGGCAATGCGCGTACTTACGGGCTGCTGTACCTGACCCATGTGGTGCATGAGGCCGAGCAGACCTATGACAAACTGCGCCAAAACGAACAGGCGGTGTGGGATGGTGCGCTGATGCTGTCCCAGTTGGAAGATACGCGCCGGGTGCTGGACGAATACGCCCAGATCAACGAGGTGAAGCTGGGTCGTCGTGGGCCGGGCAGGCGTGGCGACGTGGATCAGTTCCTGATGGTGGACAAGCAGCACATTGCAGCCACATTGGACCTGATCGATGCGGCCGATGCGGCCAGTCCGTCGGCACTGCGTGATAC
>TBL_comb47_HYPODRAFT_10004929_pt1 | contig 15163 bp, 13 predicted proteins | sample TroBogypolimnion_40_FD_10682 | JGI IMG/M metagenome (IMG submission 10682)
ACAAATTTGAGCTTTTCATCCATCTTCGTACTTTCATTCCACGGCATAGAGTGGTCCCTCCTATGCCAAAAACTGTAAAGTATGTGTCCGGTATAAAGTGTTAACTATGTGTCGAGTCGTACATCAATGACTTAGCGTGAGAACGCTAGGTCATTTTTTATTAATGTGTAGTCGGTGTGTAGCAAATATCACCGCTAGACCCCAATAGATATATGACTCTAGCTTGGAGCAATCAACTGTTAGTTAACCTAAAATTGCGGCAATTCCTGCTCTTGCAGTATTGCCGTCTTCTCCATTCTTTACTCCAGAAACCCCAACAGCTCCAATCGTATGTCCATTAACTACGACATTGATACCGCCTTCTAACATCATTGAGATATGAGGGGCAGATAAAAAGGCATGTCGTCCTTTATTAATCATTTCCTCATATGTTTGGGTCTCTCGCTTGCCCATAGCCGCGGTTCGCGCTTTTTCTTGTGCGAAGTATGAAGATACTGGTTGGCAGCCATCACGACGAATAAGCCCAAGAAGATGGCCCCCATCATCGCAGACTGCTATTGCAACAATATGACATTTTTCAATGGCGTATTGGTTTGCAGCGTCCAAAATCTTTTGGACATGTGCTTGGGTTAAATAAGGTTTAGTGGGCAGCATAATGATTTAGGTCACAGGGGCAGGGTTAAATAAAGAAATAGCGTTGTGTAATTTCCACTGCTCTGCAAACGTTTTTTTACGACCACTAGCAACCTCTAACATCATGTGAAACATTTCCCAACCAATGTCTTCTATCGTTGCGGTACCATCCGCAATCTTGCCAGCATTGATATCCATTAAGTCATTCCAGCGCTTCGCTAAATCAGTACGGGTGGCAACTTTAATTACTGGAACGGCGGCTAGTCCATAAGGAGTTCCGCGACCGGTAGTAAATACATGCAAATTCATGCCTGCTGCTAACTGCAAAGTCCCGCAGATGAAGTCACTTGCTGGTGTAGCGGCAAAAATTAATCCCTTTTGCCTGAGTTTATTGCCTGGAGCTAAAACACCAGAGATTGGCGAAGTGCCAGACTTGATTATGGAACCCATAGCCTTTTCAACGATATTTGAGAGGCCACCCTTTTTATTTCCTGGTGTTGTATTGGCGCTTCTGTCTACCTTGCCTCTTTTTAGGTAAGCGTCATACCAGGCCATCTCATCAATCATGGCTTGAGCTACCTCGGGAGTAGTAGCGCGAGATGTAAGTTGATCAATACCGTCACGCACTTCAGTTACTTCGGAGAACATCACGGATGCCCCGGCGCGAACCAATAAGTCTGTGCAAAATCCTACTGCAGGATTTGCTGTTACACCTGAGAAGGCGTCGCTGCCACCGCATTGAACGCCCACAACTAATTCGCTGGCAGGCACAGTCTCGCGTTTACGAGCATTAAGCCTTTCAAGATGAGATTGCGCGGTCTTCATGATTGAATCAATCATGGACATGAAACCAACGTGAGCTTCGTCTTGCAGACAAACTACATCTAATTCTTCAGATGGATTATTACTATTAATGGGTATGCTGCCTGGTGGAAGCAGCCTTTGAGGTTGGAGCTTTTCACAGCCAAGACTGACGACCATCACTTCGCCGCCAAAGTTTGGATTAAGACTTATGTTGCGTAGGGTGCGAATGGGAATGTCAGCGCCATCAGCATCAATTGCTACGCCGCAACCGTAGGTGTGTTCAATGCCAATTACATCATCAACATTGGGGTACTTAGGTAGTAACTCACTCTTAATTCTTTGTACGGCATAGTCAACGACGCCTGAAACACATTGAACAGTGGTGGTAATGGCTAATATGTTTCTTGTGCCAACTGAGCCATCGGCATTTCGGTAGCCCTCAAATGTGTATCCTTCCAGTGGTGGCATTAGCGTTGGCTTCACTGTGGCGATTGGAAGATTGTCTAGTTCGCGTGCATCAGGCATCCTCAAAATTTGTTCACTCACCCAGCTTCCAGCGGCGATATCTTGAGCCGCATACCCAATCGGTATTCCATATCGAATTACGGGGGAGTTCAAAGGCAGGTCCACTAAAGCAACTTTGTGACCTTGTGGCACATGTTCGCGCAAAGTAAGTCCCGAGGAAAGCTTAGTCCCAGCAGGCAAACCACCGTCGTTGGCAACAATCGCTACGTTATCGCGATCATTCATGCTGATTGTGAGCGGTATCATCACTAGATCCTATTAGTTGGCATGAAATACATTTTGTGAGATTATGGCATTAATGATAGCGCTATCAATTTTAGCTTGCAAGTACCCATATGAGTGAAAACGAGATTAAACGCAGTCGCCGTAGCAGTGGGGCAATTACGCTCCATGACGTAGCTCGTCTTGCCGGCGTTTCCCCAATTACAGCTTCTAGGGCTATTAATAAGCCAGAACAGGTTTCGCCTGAGCTATTAAAACGGGTGGAAGAAGCGGTAGCTCGGACTGGTTATGTTCCCAATAGAGTGGCTGGAGGATTGGCGTCCTCTAGAAGCAAGCTCATTGCTGCGGTTGTGCCTAGCACGGTGATTTCAGTATTCAATGAAACCATTGAGGCTCTCAATAACACTTTATTTGATGCTGGCTACCAATTAATGCTTGGACAGTCAGCTTACTCATCAGCACGCGAAGAGTTACTCTTAGATTCAGTGATAGGTCGACGCCCTGATGGGATTTTCTTGACCGGTGTAATGCAGCCAGGAAAAGGTCGAACACGACTTATGGCATCCGGAATTCCTGTAGTGGAAACCTGGGATTTAACGCCTACTCCAATAGATATGTTGATCGGCTTCTCCCATACAGATATTGGCCTAGCGGTTGCTAAGTATCTAATGGGTAAGGGTAAAAATCAGTTTGCCATTATTCGGGCAGAAGATGAGCGTGCGGACCGAAGAACGGTTGCATTTAATGCTGCTGTTGCTGAGGCAGGTTTGCCAAAACCGTATGTAGTGAATGTTGGTGATCAGCGCTCCATACGAAGTGGTCGAGATGCGATGACTCAGATTCTAATGAATGCCCCGCAAACAGATGCAATTTTTTGCAGTTCCGACTTGCTTGCTTTGGGTGTGTTGACAGAGGCAAGAGCGCAAAATATTGATGTTCCAAATAAAATGTCTGTAATGGGATTTGGTGATGTCCCATTTGTTGCCGATATGCTTCCTTCTTTGACTACTGTTCGCATTAATGGTGGAAAGATTGGTCAGTTAGCCGCCCAATATCTCATGGATAGGGCGGAAGGTAGAGAAGTTTCTGAGCCCATCGTGAATGTCGGTTTCTCCATCATCGAGCGCGATACGGCCTAGTTCTAAGTAAAAACCCTAAGTTAAATGATTTGACAATTTCCCTTGGTATCGCTAACATTTAATCTTAATTGGTAGCGCTACCATTTAATTCAATGAACATCCATTTAAAGGAAAAGTATGAATCCGCAAGACTTAAAGTCGATTGTTTCCCAAGGTTTGCTGTCATTCCCAGTGACTGACTTTGATCAGCAGGGAAATTTCAATGCAAAGGGCTATGCGGAGCGTCTTGAGTGGTTAGCCCCTTATGGAGCATCAGCATTATTTGCCGCTGGCGGTACGGGCGAATACTTCTCATTGGACGGTAAAGAGTATCCAGAGATTATTAAGACTGCAGTGCAAACATGCAAAGGAAAGGTTCCAATCATTGCGGGCGCTGGCGGCAGTACTCGTTTTGCAATCGAATGCGCTCAAGAAGCCGAGCATCAAGGGGCACACGGCATTCTGCTACTCCCGCATTATTTGATGGAGACGGGACAAGAAGGGTTAATTGCTCACGTCGAAGCTGTTTGTAAGAGTGTGAAGTTTGGTGTGATTGTTTACAACCGTAATGTGACCAAGCTAACCCCGGACTCATTGGCTATCCTAGCTGATCGCTGTCCTAATCTGATTGGCTTTAAAGATGGTGTCGGCAATATTGAAATCATGTCTTCGATCTTTTTAAGAATGGGCGATCGCTTCTCTTATTTGGGTGGATTACCAACTGCTGAAGTCTATGCAGCGGCCTATAAGGCTTTGGGTACACCTGTGTATTCATCGGCAGTGTTTAATTTCATTCCAAAAACTGCAATGGATTTTTATCATGCAGTTGCCAAAGATGATATGGCTACACAGCATCGCATTCTCAAAGAATTCTTTATGCCTTATCTTGAGATTCGCAATCGTGATCCTGGTTATGCGGTAAGCATCATTAAGGCGGGCGCAAAAATTGTGGGACATAATGCTGGCCCAGTACGCGCGCCATTGGTTGATCTCAAGCCAAACGAAGTTGAAGAATTGGCCGCATTGATCAAAAAAATGGGCCCTCAGTAAATAGGAGTAATGAATATGTCGAACGCAAGAATTGCATTAGTCACTGGCGCAGGAAGCGGTATTGGTAAGGCGGTTGCTCTGGGCTTACTCGCAGATGGATTTAAGGTAGTACTGGCAGGCAGAAGGTTGGAGCCTCTCCTTGAGGTCGCGCAATTAGCTAAAGAGATGGGGCAAGAAGCCTTTCCTGTCTCTGTTGATGTGCGTGATCCCACCAGTGTTGAAAACCTATTTTCTGAAATCGAGAAAAAATATGGTCGTCTTGACGTGGCTTTTAATAATGCGGGCGTGAATGCTCCTGCAGTAACCATTGACGAGCTGCCTTTAGAGAAATGGCAAAATGCGATTGATACCAATGTCACTGGTGTATTTCTCTGCGCGCGCGCTGAGTTTGGTTTGATGAAAAAGCAAAACCCACAGGGTGGCAGAATCATTAATAACGGCTCCATATCTGCCCACACCCCACGGCTCTACACAACCCCCTATACAGCAAGCAAGCATGCTGTGACAGGAATCACAAAAGGGATTGCATTGGACGGCAGAAAGTTCAATATCGTTGCGAGTCAAATTGATATTGGTAATGCCTTAACTGAGTTATCAGCGCGCATGACTAAAGGCGTTCTTCAGGCAAATGGAGATCTTGCTCCAGAGCCCATGATGGATGTGAAGCATGTTGCTGATGCGGTTCGATATATTGCCGCATTGCCACTCTCGGCAAACGTACTCAATATGACGGTGATGGCTAGCGCGATGCCATTTGTTGGTCGTGGTTAAGGAGAAAAAATGAAGCCTATAGTCTTGCAATTAAGTCCAATTCTGATTCCATCAGTAAGCCAGAAGCTCAATGAGCTTTATGAGGTGCATAAATATTTTGAAATTGACGATAAAGATTTATTTTTAGCTAAACATGCAGCTGACGTTCAAGGCGTAGTTAGTGGCGGCCATACTGGGATTAGTAAAGCTTTAATGGAGAAGTTACCAAATCTAAAAGTGGTTGCTGTTAATGGCGTTGGTACTGATGCAGTTGATATGGCGTATGCAAAGAGTCGCGGTATTCATGTCACTGCAACCTTTGGCGCATTGACAGAGGATGTTGCAGATTTAGCAATTGGCCTTTTGCTTGCAAGTTGTCGTGGGATTTGTTCAGGGGATCGCTTTGTACGTGAAGGTAATTGGGTGAAATTTCCATCTCCAACTGCAATACCCTTATCACGTCGCTTTAGCGGCATGCGGGTTGGCATTGTTGGAATGGGTCGAGTAGGGCGTGCTGTGGCTATACGTGCCACTGCTTTTGGCTGCCCTATTCAATATACCGATCTCAAGAAGATGGATGATTTGTCCTATGGCTTTGTGCCAGATTTAGTAGAGCTTGCTCGTCAAAGTGATGCCTTGATTCTTTGTGCTGCAGCAGATAAAGCTGAAGGTATTGTGAATTCAAAAGTTCTAGAGGCATTAGGCAAAGATGGATTCTTAATCAATATTGCCCGCGGCAAGTTAGTCAATGAGGTAGATTTAGTTGAGGCCGTTAAAGCCGGAAAAATTGCTGGCGCTGGTTTAGATGTGTTTGTGGACGAGCCCAATGTTCCAGAGGTCCTGCTCGAGAATGATTCAGTAGTCATGCAGGCTCATCGTGCAAGCGCTACTTGGGAAACCCGAACTGCAATGGGTAATATGGTTCTCGATAGTCTCGCCCAAGGCATTTCAGGGAAGAGGCCTGAAATGAGTCTTACTACTTAAAGGCGCGCACTGAAATGAATGCAAAATTTCTATTTGCTCTATTTTTTATTTGTGGTCTAGCTCAGGCTCAGCCTTATCCCAGCAAGCCTATTACTATCATCATTGGCTCTACTCCTGGTAGCACAAGCGATGGCTTGGCACGAGCCATTGGCTTTGAGATTACCAAGGAAACAGGGCAGCCCGTCATTGTGGATAGTAAGGCGGGCGCTTTTGGCGGTATTGCAGCTCAATATGTTGCTAATGCTAAGCCAGATGGTTACACCTTATTTATAACCACAAATACTACTCAAGCAGCAAACCCGCACTTAATCAAGAAGTTGCCATACGACCCAATCAAGGACTTCAGTCCAATTACTAAGCTCGTACAGGGTTATATGTTGTTGGTGACTAATCCCTCCTTAAAGGCAAATTCAGTAAATGAGCTCATCGCACTTGCAAAAAAAGAGCCGGGAAAATTAACTTTTGGTGCAGGCAGCTCTTCAGCACGTGTTGCAGTTGAATTATTTGAAAAAATGTCGGGTACAGAAATGGTGTACGTACCGTATAAATCCAATCCTTTGGCGGTAATGGATTTAGTTGGCGGACAAGTGGATCTAATGATTGTGGATTTAACAACTAGTTTGCCGCAAGTAAAAAATGACAAGCTTAAGGCCTTGGGTGTGAGTAGCTTAACCAAATCCCCACTGGTTCCTAAATTGCCAACAATCGCTTCTGCTGGTGTTCCTGGCTATGAGTTCTCACATTGGAACGCTCTGTATGGTCCCGCAGGTATGGATACGACTACGATTAAGCGCATCAATGAGCTTTTTGTGTCAGCTATGAAAAAACCTTCCGTCAAAAAGTTTGTTGAAGACAATGGCATGGAAGTTTCTGTAAGTACGCCTGATGGATTGTCAGTCTTCCAAAACGCAGAGTTAAAGCGTTGGGGTCAAATTATTAAAGATGCTGGTATACAACCGGAGTAAGGATAAGAGAATATGAGAACTCTATTAAAAGCCTTATTAATTACTGCCTCTTTATTTATCGCCACGAGTGCAATGGCAGTATGGCCTGATAGAACAATTACTATGGTTGTTCCATTTCCACCCGGCGGCTCAACCGACCAAATGTCTAGGGCTATCGCTCCTAAGATGCAGGCTTCATTGGGTCAGAGCGTCATCATCGACAATAAGCCTGGTGCAACTGGCACAGTTGGTGCTGGCTTTGTAAAGCGTGCCGCCCCTGATGGATATACCTTGCTTGTAACTTCCTTGGGTCCTTTAGTGATTGCGCCACACTTATACCCAAGCGTTCCTTACAATGCTGCTACAGACTTTGACTATATTACCGTAGGGTTACAGTCGCCGAACGTATTAGTAGTTCCCGCTAATTCACCATACAAAACATTGGCCGAGTTAATTGCAGCGGCTAAGGTAAATCCAGGAAAACTTTCCTTTGGAAGTTCTGGAAGCGGATCTTCTGATCACTTGGGAACTGAAATTTTCTGGCAGCAAACAAATACAACGGGAGTGCATGTTCCTTATAAAGGCGGTGGCCCAGCAATTACCGATGCTATTGGAGGTCAATTAGATGCATTGTTTGCCAATGTGAACTCAGTAATTCAATACATTAATGCTGGCAAGCTACGCCCACTTGCTATTGCTGGCACAAAGCGTTCGCCAGTGCTGCCAAACGTACCGACTTTTGCCGAGCTGGGATATAAAGAAGTTGTGGCCTATGGTTGGCAGGCTGTTGCAGCGCCTAAAGGTTTGCCTGCAGATGTGAAAGAAAAAATCTACAAGTCTGTGATCGCAGCCCTAAATGATCCACAAGTCAAAAAGAACTTTGTTGATCTGGGTTATGAGGTAGTTGCAAATTCTCCAGAGCAGTTTTCTCAATATCAAGCACAAGAAAGTGCGCGTTGGAAAAAACTAATTGAATCCCGCCAAATCACTGCCAACTAAGCGATCACGATAAAAATATGATTCATACCGGAACCCCAAAGATTGTTGAAGTAAAGGTTATTCCTGTTGCTGGTGAAGACAGTATGCTCATGAACTTGAGTGGTGCTCATGGACCTTATTTCACTCGCAATATTATTATTCTCAAAGATAGCTCGGGCAATATCGGTGTGGGTGAGGTGCCTGGCGGACAAAAGATTGAAGATACCCTTAATAGGAGCGCTGAGATCATCACTGGTTCTTCTATTGGCGCATATAAATCGGCATTAAATACAGTCAAAGAAAAATTTGGAGCCTTAGATGCTGGCGGGCGTGGTCTACAAACCTTTGACCTTCGCACAACCGTGCATGTCGTCACCGCCCTAGAGGCAGCATTCTTAGATTTACTCGGCAAGCACTTGGGTGTCCCTGTCGCAGAGTTGCTTGGTGAAGGGCAGCAACGCGACTCTGTTGAGATGTTGGGTTATTTATTCTTCTTGGGAGATAAAGCTAAGACGGATTTAGGGTATCGCTCCGAAAAAGATTCTGACGATGCCTGGTTTAGGGTACGGAATGAAGCGGCGATGACAACCGAAGGAGTTGTGCGCTTGGCTGAGGCTGCATACGACAAGTATGGCTTCAAAGACTTTAAGTTAAAGGGTGGCGTATTGTCGGGTGAGGCAGAAGTGGAGGCGGTGACAGCCTTGGCTAAACGATTTCCTGATGCTCGTGTCACCTTAGATCCAAATGGTGGCTGGTTATTAAAAGATGCCATACGCTTGATGCGTGATATGCATGGTGTATTGGCATATGCAGAAGATCCTTGTGGTGCTGAGGGTGTATTTTCAGGTCGAGAGGTGATGGCTGAGTTCCGCCGCGCTACTGGCTTACCTACTGCTACAAATATGGTGGCTACCGATTGGCGTGAGATGCAGCACGCAATCCAATTGCAATCCGTCGATATTCCATTAGCGGATCCGCATTTCTGGACCATGGCTGGTTCAGTGCGAGTTGCACAGATGTGTCATGAGTGGGGTCTAACTTGGGGCTCCCATTCGAATAATCACTTTGATATCTCTTTAGCAATGTTTACCCACGTTGCAGCTGCAGCACCTGGCAAGATTACCGCAATTGATACCCACTGGATTTGGCAAGATGGTCAGCGTTTAACGAAAGAACCATTCCAAATTAAAGATGGCCATGTTCAAGTTCCTAAAGCGCCTGGTTTAGGCGTAGAACTCGATATGCAAGAGATAGAAAAAGCTCATCGCCTCTATAAGGAAAAAGCATTGGGCGCACGTGATGATGGTATCGCAATGCAATATCTTATTCCAGACTGGAAATTTAATAACAAGATGCCATGCATGGTTCGCTAAGAGCCAGACATATAAAAATATTTAACAGTATTAATAGAAAGAGCAAGATGACAATCGCAGGCAATATGATTATTGGGCAAGAACTGGTTAAAGGTTCTAAAAAAGCAATCTACGGAATTAATCCTGCTACTGGTGAGAATCTAGAGCCAGCCTATTTAGGTGGTGGCGTACTAGAAGTAGAGCGCGCTTGCGCTTTAGCAGAACAAGCTTTTGACATTTATCGTGAAACAGATATAGAGAGCCGGGCTAAGTTCTTAGAGCAGATCGCTGCTAACTTAGCTACCAATGGTCCCGCTATTGTTGAGCGCGCTGGCTTAGAGTCCGGTTTGCCAAAAGCTCGCCTTGAGGGTGAGTTAGGTCGCACCATGAATCAACTTAAGCTATTTGCTGAGGAGGTGAGAGCAGGACGCTGGTTAGGTGTGAAGATAGATACCGCAATGCCAGAGCGCACACCGTTACCACGTTCTGATCTGCGTTTGCGTCACATTCCGTTAGGTCCAGTGGCAGTATTTGGTGCAAGTAATTTCCCATTAGCCTTTTCTATTGCTGGTGGAGATACAGCTTCTGCATTGGCTGCAGGTTGTCCGGTAGTTGTTAAAGGACACTCTGCTCATCCGGGAACTTCAGAGTTAGTTGGTAAAGCTATTCAAGCAGCCGTGAAATCTTCCGGCCTGCCAGAGGGAACATTCTCACTATTGTTTGGTTCAGGCGCTGATATTGGTTCTGCATTGGTTGCCGACTCTAGAATCAAAGCCGTTGGATTTACAGGTTCACGCTCTGGTGGTGTAGCGCTGATGAAGATTGCAGCAGCGCGTCCTGAGCCTATTCCAGTCTATGCTGAGATGAGTAGTATTAACCCTGTTTATTTAATGCCTGAAGCACTAAAGAATCGCGCTGATTCAATTGCAACTGGATTTGTAAACTCCATGTTGATGGGCTCCGGCCAGTTTTGTACCAATCCAGGTCTCTTGATTGTGAAAGAGGTGGAAGGGTTGGATGCATTTCTAGGCAAGGTAGTTGACCTCGTGACAGTTGCACAACCAAGCACTATGTTGACTCCGGGAATACATCAAGCTTTTGAATCTGGAGTAAAAAAGCTTCAAGCTAATTCAAATGTCCAGCTGTTGGCACAAGCTCTCGATGCTAGTGGACCAAATCAATGCCGAGCACGTTTATTTGTTACTACAGCTAAGGCTTTTTTGAATGATCATGCTTTGCGGGATGAGGTCTTTGGATCAAGTTCATTGGTCATTCTCTGCAAAACTGATGAAGAGATACTTGAGTTAAGTAATGGCTTTGAGGGTCAGCTCACTGCTACAGTTTTGATGGATCCAAGTGATAACTCTGTATTTGTAAGAAAGATTTTGAGTATTCTTGAGCGTAAAGTTGGGCGAATTCTATTTAATGGCTATCCAACAGGTGTAGAGGTATGCCATGCCATGGTTCATGGTGGACCATTCCCCGCAACATCAGATAGTAGAACGACTTCAGTCGGCACAGAAGCAATTTGGAGATTTTTACGCCCCGTCTGCTACCAAGATTTTCCAAGCGACTTGCTTCCAGAAGTATTGAAGGATGGCAGTTCAGTCCCTAAGTTGGTTAACGGGAAATAATTGATAAGAGTTAATGCTGATGAAATCTAAATTACTTGCTTATCTAGTTTTGGCATTTGCTTGTCTTGGGGTTCATGCTCAGAGTCCTTCTGCAATTAATTTCCCAGCTAAACCAATTAAAATTATTGTTCCTTTTCCGGCCGGAGGCACATCTGATGTGCTTGCTCGCTTAATTGGGCAAAAGCTTAGCGATGCTTGGGGCCAAATGATCATCGTTGAGAATAAGCCTGGTGCTAGCGGTAATCTCGGCGCAGAAATAGTTGCCCATGCTGCACCTGATGGATATACCTTGTTGCTTATGGATGTCGGCACATTGGCAATCAGTCAGACGCTGTACACCAGCCTGTCATTTAATGTGCTGAAGGATTTTTCACCAGTAACCATGGTTGCATACTCTCCTCATTTATTGGTTGCTAGCAACAAAACTTCATTTAATACGGCGGCAGAGTTAATTGCTTTTGCGAAGAAGAATCCAGACAAGCTCAATTTTGCATCTGCTGCAGGTAGTGGAAGTGCCAACCATCTTGCTGGGGTCATTTTTGCTAAACAAGCCGGGATTGAGTGGGCATACATTCCCTACAAGGGTGGGGCACAAGCTATTACGGATCTAGGGGCTGGTCAGGTTGATGTGACCTTCAATGGCATGACAGCTACATATCCTCATGTTAAAAGTGGTTTGATTAAGTTAATTGCTGTATCAAGCCCTAAAAGACTTGATACCTTGCCAGGCACGCCAACTGTTGCAGAAACCCTCCCTGGTTTCTTAACGGGGAGTTGGCAAGGCATTTTGGCGCCAGCAGGAACACCAGCGCCCATCATTGAGAAGCTCAATTTGCAGATTCTGAAGATTCTCAAAACACCAGAAATTAAAGAAGCCTTAAAGACTGCAGGAGCGGATTCAGCACCGACGACTCCCCAAGAGTTTTCGCGTTGGTTGCAGCAAGAAGTGCAGCGCTCAGCAAAAGTCATTAAAGATAACAACATTAAATTAGATTAACGAATTAGATTAGTTGCAGCAATGGAGACGGTAATGCATCAATTAGGTAAGCTAGCAAAATACTTAGGTATTGCAATAATAGGTTTATTGACAACAGTGAGCCATGCGCAAAACGCATCTTTTCCCGATAGACCGGTAACGATTGTTGTGCCTTTTCCTCCGGGCGGTGGAACTGATGCTGGTGCAAGGCTAATTGCACAAAAGTTATCTACCCGCTGGGGTCAGTCCGTCATTATTGATAACAAGGCTGGTGCGTCTGGAATGGTTGGCTCCGAGTACGTTTCAAGAGCCAAGCCTGATGGATACACTTTATTAATCGGCAATATCGGAACATTCTCTATCAATCCATCTTTATATAAAAAGATGCCTTACGATCCAGACAAAGCATTTGTGCCGGTGAGCATGATTGCAGAATTACCATACTTTCTCTTGGTTACCCCAAGCATGAAAGCCAATAATGTAAAAGAATTCATTGCTTTTGCAAAAGCCAATCCTGGAGCAGTTACCTATGCAAGCTCAGGCAGTGGAAGCGGTCCACACCTCGCGGGTGAGATGTTTGAAAAAGCGACTGGCTTAGATATGATGCACGTGCCATACAAGGGCGGTGGTCCAGCAGCAGCTGATGTAATGGCTGGACACGTCAATATGTACTTCTCAACCGTGCTCGAATCAATTGGTTCTGTAAAGTCTGGCAAGCTCAAAGCATTAGGCGCAAGTTCATTAGTACGCTCACCAGCAATGCCTGAGTTACCAACTATTGCTGAGTCTGGGGTTCCTGGCTTTGATGCTGCTTCATGGATTGGAATCGCTGCACCAGCAGGCACTCCTCCTGCACTCGTAGACAAAATTGCAGCAGATATCAAAGCAGTGATCTCTGAACAAGATACAAAGCAAACCCTCATTCAGCAGGGCGCTACACCAATGCCGCTAACGCCAACAGCATTTAAAGCCAGAATTGAAAGTGACCGTATACGTTATGCAAAAGTGATTAAAGAAGGTAACGTGCAAGTCGACTAACTTTACTAACCATTTCTGTCTCCTGACTTTAGCCGCCTTCGGGTGGCTTTTTTGAGCGTTACTTAAAGTAACGCCTGTCAATTTCATGCAAAAACCACCTTGGAGCAACGAAGTGCTAAACGGTTGCTCCAAAATTCCTGTAGTTTTCAAAACCAAAGAGTGACCCCGCACTTCATTTAAATCCCTGAATTTGCTTACACATTTGCTTACACACCGACACTGACCACCCGCAGACCCCCTGTTTATATGGCTCTATCTTGGGTGTCTGCTCTCATAACCAGAGAACCTAGACTAGACCTAAAACTAACAAAAGGTAGGCCAGAGAAGGGAATGGTGTGGTTTAGTCATTTGAGTGTTACTTTAAGTAACGCTGGTGAGGCGAATGAAGTGTGTAGGTAATTACTGCACATTTTTTGAATGCAACCCCAGTAGATTGATGTCTGAGGGGCTGCTATCGGCCAATGAGAGCCACTCTATTGTTTGGCTTAAACCCACCAGGACATCACATCTCTATATGCGCCCTTAAGCCAAAGAAATTAACTGGACCACGAGATGAGTTGTAGGCTGGATTAGTAATACGTTGATAGTCAGCAGATAGGTATAGATCTTTGTAAACCTTGGCGCTGTAAAAAGTCTCCAAAATTTGTTCTGTTTTGTAGCTTAGATTGCCATCCCCAATGAAAGGGGACATGCCGCCCATTTGTAAATACGTTCTTTGTATTGGAGCAATGCCGTTTACTGCAAAGCCCATACCTAGTGTGTCGTTTGGTCTAGACCAAGTACTCCCTTTAATGCTTACTCCGCCAGATAAAGAGCGGCTAATATCCACCGTTTGTGTTTCAGTATTACCAGGATTCCAGCTCCAGCGACCAAAAATGCCTACATCTTCATTGATTGCTTGCTCAATATTAATTCCATATCCCCAAGAATTTTGGGCGGCAAGGCGTGTATTTGATACGTCGGGTGTTGAGCTGGTTTGTTGCCCAAGTGCAACCGCACTTTGATAGTTACCCATATAGGCATGCTGTTGATAGTAAAGGGCTCTCACTGCACCAGGTTTACCCCACAATTCATGCTCGTGCGTTAACTCAACTTGATTGATGTAATCTCGGGTCATGCTGTAATCGAGTTGAGCGGTATTGGGAATTGTTGGCATTGCTAACCTTGCCGCTTTTAAGATCCAATCTCCTTGATACCACTCAGCAACAGCACCATAGGTATAGCCTTTGGTATCGGCAGCATAGCTATAAGCGCCCATGGAGAAAATGGCAAAGTTTTGGAATTGTGTTCTAGGATCATGGCTATAGCTGTTTTGATCAAAAAAATCTAAAGTTGCAAATTTTCCGTAGCTCACTACGACCCTATTTTTATCTAGATTCCCCGCTAATTGATTTGGGGTGCCCTCAATATGTTCTTTGCCGCCGCCAAGTCCAATGGTTTGCCGAATAAAGGCTCGAGCGGTGTAGTAGACGGGTGGAGCATAGGAGCCCTTTTGTAGCTCACCATTCTGAAATCCACCTAGACCAACAAGCTGTCCATTAAAAGGTGTTCCCTCGAACATTTCTGGATTCCAATAAACTTCAGCACCTTCCCAAAGCCTTGCACCTAAAAATGCAGTTGCACTCAAGGTATAACTTTTACCGCCACCACCTTCAGATCTATTTAAAAGACTGTTTTGTCCATAGTAGGGTGAATTGAAATTATTTTTTTGCTGAACAATATAAGTTGACTGTCCGTGGATGCTCCACTGCTCAGTATCGCCCTCTACAAAAACTTTACTGTCAACCTTAGGCGAGTCACTGACAGGGGATTCAGCTAAAACGATAGGGGTATTGCTTACGGGGGACTCGGCATAGACAGGTAAAGATAGCCCAACCAAGCAAAGGGCGCTAACTGGGATGAAAGAGACTGAGCGGTCAGTAATAAATGAGAAAAACATCAGAAATGCCAAATACTCTTAATGAGAATTGTTCTCATCTTAGCATACAATTGAGAGTCATTCTCAATTGATAAAGTGGCCGATTTGGTTCTTGATTTCAACCCGTCGATGCAACACACTACAAACTGCGTAAGCGCAAGGAGTGTTGCTCATGAAACAACGACCTCGAATCTATTACACAGCCACCCAGAAGGATTTAATGTGGGAGCGCTGGAA
>TBL_comb47_HYPODRAFT_10004930_pt1 | contig 15161 bp, 14 predicted proteins | sample TroBogypolimnion_40_FD_10682 | JGI IMG/M metagenome (IMG submission 10682)
GATATTCAAGACGAATCATTTCAGAGATAGAATCGTCATCAAGCATGAAAGGAGGTGTTAACGATGGATTTAAAATCTCAATGGTAGACGCCAACATTTCGACTTCACCGGTCGGAATATTTAAATTAACCGTACCTTCCGGGCGAGCTCGTACTTTACACACGACTTTTAAAACGAACTCGTTACGAATCGATTCAGCAATGGCAAATGTTTCTTTCGTATCAGGATCAATCACAATTTGCGCAATGCCTTCACGATCACGAAGATCAATAAAGATCACACCACCATGATCACGTCGACGGTGAGCCCAGCCACACAAAGTGACCGTCTCTCCAATGTGTTTTTTATTTAAATCACCACAGTAATGCGTTCGCATCATTTTTGAATATTCTCTTTTTTAAAAATTAATTAAGTTTTTTAGATTTTTTGGAAGGGGGAACCACACCCATCGAAATCACATATTTCAGCGCTTGATCCACACTGATATCAAGTTCCACAATATCTTTTTTAGCGACCATCAGAAAAAATCCAGAAGTGGGATTGGGCGTTGTAGGAACATAGACACTGACATGTTTCCCTTTTAAATATTTTGCGATATCAGGGCTAGGCTCCCCTGTTAAAAAGGCAATTGTATGAGCATCTCGATTGGGGTAGGGAATAAGCACTGCTTTATTGAAAGCGCGACCTGACTCTGAAAATAAAGTATCAGAAACTTGTTTGATGCTTGAATAAATCGAATTTACAAAAGGAAGTTTGGATAAGATTACCTCCCATAATTTTAAGAATTGACGGCCAAATAAATTAGAAGCTAAAAGTCCTATACCTAAAATGACGCCGACTGTTAGTACAACACCCAGACCTGGAATATCAAATCCAAAAAGATTTCTTGGTTGGTAGTCATAAGGCAACCAAATAAGTGTTTGATCTAAGAAATGAATAAGGGAAGTAATGACCCATATCGTAATCGCTAAAGGGACAAGAACAAGTAATCCGGTTAAGAAGTAACGTTTAAACATGATTAAAATTAATTCGAGGTTGAAGATGCACTCGCATCTTTTTTGGTTTCAGTTTTAGTATCTGTTTTGGCAGCGTCTTTAGATTTATTTTTAAAGTCTGTGACATACCATCCAGTACCGTTAAGTTGAAAGCTGGGTGCCGAGACTTGTTTTTTAAATGTCTCTTTATGACACTCGGGGCATTCCGTCAAAATAGGATCTGAAATTTTACGGAGTAATTCTTTCGAACATCCGCAAGCTTCACATTTAAAATCAAAAATAGGCATTGATTAAAAAACTCTATTTAAAATTAAAAAGGAATGTCGTCTTCAAAATCATCAAAGTTAGTGGCTNCTGCCTGTGGTGCGCCAGTGGTTCTTTGAGGTGCTTGATTAAATTCATCATTACCTTGTGATGCCCCTTGGCTTGGGGCTGATGAAGCACTACCTGATGATCCACCACCGCTATCTCTTCCNCCTAACATTTGCATACTTTCTGCAATAATTTCTGTGGTGTAACGGTCTTGACCTTCTTTGGTTTGCCATTTACGCGTTTGAAGTCTGCCTTCAATAAAAACAGGACGGCCTTTTTTTAAATATTCGCCCGCGATTTCAGCCAACTTTCGATACATCACGATGTTATGCCATTCGGTACGCTCTTGTTTTTCCCCGTTTTTATCTTTCCAATTATCTGTCGTTGCAATACTAAAATTACACACCGCGTCCCCATTAGGCATAAATCGCACTTCAGGATCTTTACCTAAATTACCCATCAAAATGACTTTATTAACTGACGCCATGTTTTCCTCCTAATAACCGAATAATCGATGCTTCATGAATGGTTTCGTGTTTGTTGACTTTGAGCATCACCTTGCCCTCTTCAAGCAAGATCATGACGTCACGCACACCTTTAATTTTTTTTAATTTAAGTTCTATCAAAGCTAATTGTTTAGGGTTTTTGAGTAATGATTTATTTTTGATCATAAACATAAGCGTTTTAATTGCAGGCGGAGCCTTCATTGATAATGCAAAACTTACCCACAATGTCATCAAAATGGCACAAAACGAAAATACTGAAAAACTGCCACCCCGATCGGCTAAAAATCCGCCTAATAAACCACCAAAAAATACTCCTAATGACTGACATGTATTATACACCCCAATCGCTGTCCCTTTAGCGCTTGGCGGGGCAATTTTACTAATCAAACTGGGAAGACTTGCCTCTAAAACATTGAAGGCTACAAAGTAGATAAAAAGGGATGCAACTAACCCCCAAAAAACGTTAATCAAAAGACCAAACATGACTTGAGCGATAAGCATCAAAACGATGGAGCTAATAAAGATGAGTTTAGATTTATTAAATTTTTCAGAGACGATAATGATAGGTACCATAAAAACAAAAGAACTTAAGAGCACAGGCAAATAGACCTTCCAATGCTGATTCACATCAAGTCCACCTGAGGTCGCTAGCGCTAAAGGTACGACAATAAACATCGCCATTTGAGCCGCATGAAGCGCAAAAATCCCAAAATTTAAACGTGAGAGCTGGGTATTTTTTAGTATTGATTTAAATGAGGGAGGTGGTTCTTTTAATATTTGAGAAGTGTTTGTAGTCAAAGGTGTAGGCACTACAAAACGCACAACTAGAATTGCTGTTAGGGATAAAAAGCCTGTGAGCATAAAAATCCCAGGCACACCAATAAGTCGATTAAGGACTGGAGCCCCCATCAAAGATAAGGCAAAAGTAATACCAATGGTGGCCCCAATCATAGCCATCGCTTTGGTGCGATGCTCATCCCTTGTTAAATCTGCCACAAGCGCTGTGATAGCAGCTGAAATAGCCCCTGCGCCTTGAATGGCACGGCCCAAAATAATGATATTAATATCGTCTGAATAACCTGAAACGAATGAGCCTAAAGCAAATAAAAGTAGGCCGATATAGATCATATTTTTGCGCCCATAGCGGTCAGATAGCATTCCGAAGGGTAGCTGAAAGAGTGCTTGGGTTAAGCCATAAGCGCCAAGCGCTAATCCCACCTGAAAAGCCGAAGGGCTTCCAGGCAACCCCTCCGCATAGATCGCAAAAATAGGCAGGATTAAAAACATGCCTAACATCCTTAAGCCGTAGATCGATGCCAAACTTAGGCTGGATCTTATCTCGAGCGGGGTCATACCTTGTTCTATTTTCATAAACTTGAATTAGATATTTCTTATTTTCGAATAATTTCGTATATTAACAGGTTACCTTTAAAAAGCTTAAAGCGACATGGATACGATTAAGATTCGCGGGGCCAGAACCCATAATTTAAAAAATATTTCACTTGATCTGCCGCGCAATAAATTGATTGTGATTACAGGCTTATCCGGTTCCGGTAAATCATCTTTAGCTTTTGACACCCTTTATGCTGAAGGACAGCGTCGTTACGTAGAATCTTTATCGGCTTACGCACGTCAATTCTTGGAGCGCATGAATAAACCCGATGTCGATTTGATTGAAGGCTTATCGCCTGCGATTTCAATTGAGCAAAAATCAACCTCACATAACCCAAGATCCACTGTCGGCACCGTCACTGAAATTCACGATTATTTAAGATTATTGTATGCAAGAGCCGGTGAGCCTGAATGTCCAACACATGCACATACCTTGGAATCACAAACGGTATCCGAAATGGTGGATGCACTTTTAGCGTTACCTCAAGACACAAAAATTATGTTGTTAGCCCCTATCGTGAATAGCCGCAAAGGCGAGCAACAAGATTTATTTGAAGATTTAAAAGCACAAGGCTTTATTCGTTTACGTATTGATGGTGAGATTTATGAAATTGATGCCTTACCTAAACTCACGAAGACAAAAAAACATCAAGTGGATGTTGTCGTAGATCGCATTAAAATCAATCCAGAAATAAAACAACGGATTACAGAATCAACCGAGACTGCTTTAAAACTTGCTGATGGCAAAATGATTGCGATTGAAATGGATAGCAACAAATCGCATCTCTTCTCAGCAAAATTTGCATGTCCTCTTTGTGATTATTCGCTAGAAGAATTAGAGCCTCGAATTTTTTCATTTAATAATCCAATGGGTGCATGTCCCGAATGTGATGGCATTGGCAATATTAATTTCTTTGATCCAAAGCGTGTAGTTGCATTCCCCCATTTGTCTCTAGCCTCAGGTGCTATTAAAGGTTGGGATAAGCGCAATCAATTTTACTTTCAGCTTTTGCAATCGCTAAGCGATCATTATAAATTTGATTTAGAAAAAGCTTTTGAAGAGTTGCCAGAAAAAATTCAAGACGTAATTTTGAATGGCAGTGGATCTGAACAGATTAATTTTTCTTATATTAATGAGCGCGGCCAAATCATCAAAAAGATGCATAGCTTTGAAGGCATCTTAAATAATTTAAAACGTCGCTATCACGAAACGGATTCAGGTACTGTCCGCGATGAACTTGCAAAGTATTTGAATATGCAGCCTTGCCCTTCATGTGAAGGCTCACGTCTTCGTATTGAAGCAAGACATGTCAAAGTGGGCAAAAAAAATATTCATGAGATATGCAATACTCCTTTAAAAGAAACCGTACATTTTTTTGAGTCCTTAAAATTAAAAGGGGCTAAAAAAACCATCGCCGAAAAGATCGTTTATGAAATTACCAGCCGTTTAAAATTTTTAGTGAATGTGGGTTTAGATTATTTATCGCTATCGCGATCAGCTGAAACTTTATCAGGAGGTGAAGCGCAACGTATTCGTTTAGCCTCACAAATTGGTAGCGGCTTAACCGGTGTGATGTATGTATTAGATGAGCCATCGATTGGCTTACATCAACGTGATAACGATCGCTTACTTGAAACCTTAAAAAGATTACGTGATTTAGGCAATACCGTCATCGTGGTAGAGCACGATCAAGATGCAATTATGAGTGCTGACCATGTGGTCGATATTGGTCCAGGGGCTGGCGAACATGGTGGACATATTGTTGCTGAAGGTACACCTAAGATGATTGCAAAACATCCCAAGTCTCTCACGGGTCAATACATCAGTGGTCGCAAAGAAATTAAGTATAAAAATAAGAGAGTGTTACCGCGTACTTTGAAATGGCTGGAATTAAAAGGTGCGAAAGGAAACAATTTAAAAAATGTACATTTAAAATTACCGATTGGATTGCTAACTTGTATTACGGGTGTATCAGGGAGTGGTAAATCATCTCTGATCAATGACACGCTCTATCGTGCCGTCGCACATCATTTATATGGCAGTCATACCGAGCCTGCGGAACATGCATCCATTAAAGGCCTAGATTTTTTTGATAAGGTCGTCGATGTAGATCAAAGCCCTATTGGAAGAACGCCTAGATCTAATCCTGCGACATACACAGGACTCTTTACACCTACACGAGAACTTTTTGCGCAATTGAATGAAAGCCGAAACCGGGGTTATGGCCCAGGCCGTTTCTCATTTAATGTGAAAGGGGGTCGTTGCGAAGCATGTGAAGGTGACGGCGTGATAAAAGTGGAAATGCATTTCTTGCCCGATGTCTATGTGCCCTGTGATATTTGCCAGGGCAAACGTTATAACCGTGAAACCTTAGAAATTCAATTTAAAGGAAAAAATATTCACGACGTGTTATCGATGACCGTTGAACAAGCGCATGAATTTTTTAATGCGATCCCTGCAGTAGAAAAAAAATTACGTACTTTAATCGAAGTGGGCTTAGGCTATATTACTTTAGGTCAAAATGCGACAACACTTTCAGGGGGTGAAGCGCAGCGCGTTAAGTTGGCATTAGAGCTTTCAAAACGAGACACGGGCAGAACACTTTATATTTTAGATGAGCCCACCACGGGACTTCATTTTGCAGATATTCAATTGTTGCTTGATGTCATCCATAAACTTCGTGACGCAGGAAATACCATTGTCATCATTGAACATAATTTAGATGTCATTAAAACATCCGATTGGATTATTGATTTAGGTCCTGAAGGTGGTGATGGGGGCGGAGAAATTATTGCAGAAGGCACGCCTGAAGAAGTCGCTAATAATAAAAAGAGTTACACAGGCAAATATTTAAAGTCTTATTTAAAATAAGTCTAAAGATATAACTAGGGCACTTGGACTGAATTCATGCGAGATAAAATAATCCCGCTTCGCTCAATCAATCCCGATGTATCTTGATGTCGTTCGTAATATTTCGGATTAGGAATCATAGAAGCTAGTTTGGCTGATTGAAAACTATTTAATTCTTTTGCGTGTGCTGAAAAGTAATGAAGGGAAGCCGCTTCAATACCGTAAACGTTATTCCCCCACTCAATGACGTTTAAATAAATTTCTAAAATTCTTTCTTTACTTAAAATGGTTTCAAGCATAAGAGTGATAATCGTTTCCTCTATCTTTCGCCAAGGTGTTCTTTGATTAGATAAGAATAAATTTTTAGCGAGTTGCTGGCTAATGGTAGAGCCGCCTGCGACAATTTTTTTACGTCGCTTATTTTTTTCATAAGCTTTTTCAATGCCCTCCCAGTCAAAGCCTTCGTGATCAATAAACTTAGCATCTTCAGCTGCAATCACGGCTTGTTTGATATGAATCGAAATTTGGTTGTAATTGACCCACTGATGACGGAGGGTTGCTTTTTCATCTTTTTCTTGCAAATGTTCTAACCTTGTTTCCATGAAAGCACTCTCACTAGGATTTACAACAGTCCACAATAAAATATGAAGCAAAATCCATAGCTGATAGAAAAAGAAAGAAAGAAAAAGAAGCGATACAACTTTTCCTTTAAAAGAGCGATTGCTCCAAAATAGATTTGTTAATTTTTGACGCAATTAAGTTTTTCTTAAAAGATCAATGACAGATTTTGTTTGAGGTTTAATGTGATGCCAAATATAAAAAGCTTCAGCTGCCTGTTCAACCAACATGCCTAAACCATCGGATGTTTTAGATTGTTGCGATTTCGCTTGTTTGATGAATGGTGTTTCTTTTCCATACATCATGTCATAGGCTAAACTTTTTTCATGAAAGACTTTGTTATCTATATTTAAATCAGCATCACTTAAACTTGCTGATGTGGCATTGATGATGAGATCAAAATAGCGAAGTGGCAATGCTTTAATTTCAATCACATTAAGATGCACATTAAAACTTTTTGCATACACATCCATTTTATTTTGGATCACATTTGATTTTTCAATCGTGCGATTGGTAAGTGTTAATTCAGAAGGTTTTTTTTCTAAGATTGAATAGATCACACTTTCCGCAGCTCCACCTGCACCAATAAGTAAAATTTTTTGATTAGATAAATTGATATTTAGATTTTGTTCGAGATCTCTTACCAATCCAATGCCATCTGTATTGTGCCCAATGATGTCATGGCCTTTAAATTCGAGTGTATTCACCGCTTCAGCGATGCTAGCCTGAGGAGAATGTTTGTTAGCTAAAACATAAGCTTCTTTTTTAAATGGTAATGTGACATTTACCCCACCGAATTTCTTTGTCATTAACGTTTTGACTGTTTCTTGAAATTGATCGAGAGCTGATAGAACCGCTTCGTAATGAATATCAATCCCAGTTTCTTTAGCAAACGCTGCATGAATTTGAGGTGATAGGCTATGGTGAATGGGATTACCAATCACGGCAAAATTTTTTTTAAGTTCAGTCATGGTGCGCTACTACATCGATTTGATTAAGGTTTTGAGTATAAGTGTTTTTTAAAAAACTGCCATCAGCGTCATTTATGCACTTATAAAGTGCATAAAACTTATATATGCTTTTTTTTGGTGCAATTTTAAGAGTTTTCCTTTTAAAAAACGAATAATAACAAAGCCTTACAACATTATTCGATTGGCACAATTTATGCTTACTATTAATATGTTGAAATGCATTAATGAACAACAGATTGAATCACAATTGACGCTTTTAGGAGAATGAAATGGCAATCGCTGATGTAATGAAAAAGATTAAAGATAATAACGTTAAATTCGTGGACTTTAGATTCACGGATACACGAGGCAAAGAACAGCACGTCAGCGTGCCTGTCTCAGCTTTTGATGAAAATAAATTTAAACAAGGTCACGCATTCGATGGTTCATCGATTGCTGGTTGGAAAGGTATTCAAGCCTCTGACATGTTGCTTATGCCAGACCCAGAAACAGCTAATATTGATCCGTTCATGGAAGAGCCCACACTTATCCTCACATGTGATGTGGTAGACCCTACAGACGGTAAAGGTTATGAGCGTTGCCCACGAAGCTTAGCACGTCGTGCAGAAGCTTATTTAAAATCAACTGGTTTAGGCGACACAGCTTACTTTGGCCCAGAACCAGAATTCTTTATTTTTGATTCCATTACTTGGTCTCAAGGCATGGAAGGCTGTCACGTTAAAATTAATTCAGAAGAAGGTGCATGGGATTCTGCAACACAGCACGAGGGTGGCAATATTGGTCACCGTCCAGGTGTTAAAGGTGGTTACTTCCCAGTGCCTCCAGTCGACTCGCTTCAAGATGTGCGTTCAGCAATGTCTATCACTTTAGAAGCGATGGGCGTGCCTGTTGAAGTGCATCACCATGAAGTGGCCACCGCAGGTCAATGTGAAATCGGTACTAAATTTAGCACGCTTACACAACGTGCGGATTGGACACAGCTTCTTAAATACGTAGTTTTAAATACAGCACATAACTACGGCAAAACCGCGACATTCATGCCAAAACCGATCGTAGGTGATAACGGTTCAGGTATGCACGTGCATCAATCGATTTGGAAAGATGGTAAAAACTTATTTGCAGGTTCAGGTTATGCAGGTTTAAGTGAATTCGCATTGTTCTATATCGGCGGTGTGATTAAACACGCGCGTGCACTCAATGCGATTACTAATCCGGGTACAAATTCATATAAACGCTTAGTGCCAGGCTTTGAGGCTCCAGTGAAATTAGCATACTCAGCTAAAAATCGTTCAGCATCGATTCGTATTCCATTCGTGGAAGGTGATAAAGCACGTCGTATCGAAGCGCGCTTCCCAGATCCTACAGCGAATCCATACCTTGCATTCAGTGCATTGATGATGGCAGGTTTAGATGGCGTGCAAAATAAAATTCACCCAGGTGAACCAGCAACAAAAGACTTGTACCATTTAACACCCGAAGAAGATGCACAAGTACCAACTGTATGTTCATCGCTTGAGCAAGCGCTTGAGTATTTAGATAAAGATCGCGAATTCTTAACACGCGGTGGTGTATTTACTGATGACTGGATTGATAGTTATATCAGTCTTAAGATGGAAGAAGTGACTAAGATGCGTATGACACCTCATCCAATCGAATTCGGTATGTATTACAGCTGCTAATTCGTTTGAGTGATTTAAAAAAGACGGCTTTATAGCCGTCTTTTTTTATGCCTTCATTTTTGGCTATTTCAATATATGCACTATTTTAGTGCATTAGACATTAATATTCCTTAAAATAACCTCATAAAGCTTCATAAACAGGCCGCAAGAACATATATCAAAGTTGGCTTAAGTTTTGCTTATATATAAATGAAACGGAATATTCATGAAAAAAACCACCATGCCATCATTAGCCCCAGAATTAAAGGGCATCGAACACTTAGCCAGTGCAGTATTGCTATGTGATGTCGAAGGTCATATTTTGTTCATGAATCCATCGGCTGAAATTTTATTTGGGTTAAGTGCTAAACACATTTATAAGATGACTTTAAATGAAGTATTTCCTAATGCTGACATTTTAAAGTTAGCGATTAGCCAAGCACTCAATAGTGACTCTCCTTATCGCGAACATGAATTTTTGATTACCACATTAAAACATCAATCATATTCTGTGACGTGCACGATCACACCGATTCATAGTCAAACGATTCGATACATTCTTGAATTCCAACAGATGGATCAGCAATTAAGAATTGCAAAAGAAGAACGTATGCTGATCCAGCAGCAAGCAAACTCAGAATTGATTCGTAACTTAGCCCATGAGATTAGAAATCCATTAGGGGGCTTAAGAGGGGCAGCACAGCTTTTAGAGCATGAATTACCCGATATATCTTTAAAAGAATATACGCAAGTCATTATTAAAGAGGCTGATCGCTTGCAGTCTTTAATGGATCGATTGCTTATCCCCCATCAAAAACCAAAATACGAAGCGACTAATATTCATGAAGTGCTAGAACGTGTTCGAAGTTTATTATTAGCGGAATCCCCTGACGAAATAAAAATTCAACGTGATTACGATACGAGCTTACCCGACATTATTGGTGATCGAGAAAAACTGATTCAAGCTGTTTTAAATATTGCACGCAATGCGGTGCAAGCGATGCATGAAAAAAAACAACAAGGCCTCATCATTTTTAAAACACGTGCGGAGCGACAAATTATGCTCGCTAAAAAACGTTACCGTGTGGGAATTAAACTCGACATTATTGATAATGGCCCAGGTATTCCTCCAGGTATTCGAGACAAAATATTTTACCCGCTTGTCTCGGGTCGTGAAGGTGGCTCAGGTTTGGGGTTATCACTAGCACAAACTTATGTAAGTCAGCATCAAGGGATGATTGAGTGTAAGAGTGAGCCAGGACAAACAACTTTCACAATTTTATTACCGATTAAAGATTTAGATACAAAAGAAAATTCTATTCACAATCAAGAATCACAAGGATCCTCACTATGAAAGCCATTTGGATTATCGATGATGACAAATCCATTCGATGGGTATTTGAAAAAGCCCTCGCACGTACCGAATTAAACTTTAAAGCTTTCAGCTCTATTAAAGATGCACTTCAAGCGATTAAAGATGAAGAGCCACAAGTGATTGTAAGTGACATTAGAATGCCGCAAGGTTCGGGTTTGGAACTCCTTCAAGTCATTAAAGAAAAATATGCGCATATCCCTGTCATTATCATGACAGCCTATTCTGATTTAGAAAGTGCAGTAGCCGCATTCCAAGGGGGAGCTTTTGAGTATTTAGCAAAACCTTTTGACGTTGATCAAGCAATCGAAATTATTCATCGTGCGATTGATGAATCTTTAAAACAAAGTATCCAAGAAGTTTCTTTTGAAAATTCAACTGAAATGATTGGTCACGCACCATCGATGCAAGAAGTTTTTCGTGCGATCGGACGCCTTAGCCGTTCTCATGCAACTGTTCTGATTAATGGTGAATCCGGGAGCGGTAAAGAGCTNGTTGCAAGCGCGCTTCATAAACATTCTCCTCGCGCTGACAAACCTTTCATTGCGATTAATACCGCAGCGATACCAAAGGATTTATTNGAGTCAGAATTGTTCGGTCATGAACGCGGTGCATTTACCGGAGCTCAAGCTTTACGTAAAGGTCGTTTTGAACAAGCGGATGGAGGCACACTTTTCTTAGATGAAATTGGTGATATGCCAGCAGATCTTCAGACAAGACTTTTGCGTGTTTTAAGTGATGGTCAATTTTATCGTGTCGGTGGACATAATCCGATTAAGGTCAATGTGCGCGTCATTGCAGCGACTCATCAAGATATGGAAGAGCGCGTTAAAGCAGGACTTTTTCGTGAAGACTTATTTCATCGATTAAACGTCATTCGTTTACGCTTACCTGCATTGCGTGAACGCGCAGAAGATATTCCCGATTTAGCGCGTCACTTCTTGCAACAAAGCGCGCAACAATTAGGCGTAGAAACAAAAATTTTATCCGATGACACATTAAATTATTTATCGCATCTTCATTGGAGAGGTAATGTACGTCAACTTGAAAACGTATGCCATTGGTTGACTGTGATGGCCCCTGGGCAAAATATTGACATTGCTGATCTACCGCCTGAGCTCAAAAAAAATGATGTATATAAAGAAGCCTCTGCGGATTGGAAAGACGCACTCAAACAAGAAGTGCAATTAGCTTTAAATAAAAATCAGAAAGATATATTGACCTTCTTAAATCAAACTTTCGAAAAAATTCTTATCGAGGAGGCACTTCGCTTTACAAAAGGCAGACGTATTGAAGCAGCTGAGATGTTAGGTTTAGGAAGAAATACTTTAACTCGAAAAGTTAAAGAATTAAAAATCGAAAAATAAATTTATTTTTTTGAGTCAGGTATAGCCTGATTTTGCACTTTTGGGGCAACAGTCATTACGATCATAGATTTAGCAGCTAATGGGCCACCTTCGGTAATTTCTAAAGTAAGCGTTCGCGTGCTACTCGTAAACACTAAAATACTTAACTTTGCTTTAGTCGATGAAATAAGCTGCCAATTATGTTTTGGATATTCGGTAGTAAAAAAAGCACTCGCTTCTAAAGGCTCCATGCTGGATGACAATTCAATGCGACCAGCCCAATTATCTCCTTCACCTAAAATTAAAGATTTGTCAGGGGAGATGCGTGCATCTTTAGGAAGTGGCATTTGATTAAAAAGTAAAGTTTCAATCTTTTTAATTTCTTCGAAGCGTTTACTTAAGTCACCCAGATTATCTGTAGTAGCACAGCCAGATAAAATTAATAAAGTAATAATAAAAANGATTTTTTTCATGNGATGAGTGTAAATCAAAATTTATAAAATAGCCATTTTACAAAACGAAGCCAATTTCAAAGGCAATTACTGTTTAACATAACCTTCAAGCTCTTTGATTAAGTTTTTTTGATACACAATCATTTCTTTGGCGACATCGCCCAAAGACAACATACCAATGACTTTATGGCCATCCATAATCGGTAAGTGACGAATATGGTTTTCTGTCATGAGTGTCATCGCTTTTTCGAAAGTATCTTTACCATGCCCTACAAGTACATTTTTAGTCATCACTTCTTCAATAGTAGTGACTTTGGATGATTTGCCTTTTAAAACAACTTCACGCGCATAATCGCGCTCGGAGAAAATGCCTACCATTCTGTCTTGATCCATCACAACTAAAGCTCCGATTTTATATTCAGCTAAGATAATAAGCGCATCAATCACAGGACGATTGGGCGCAATGCTAATCACTTCTTTATGTTTTTTATCCTCAATAAGTTGAGCGGCTGTTTTCATAAATCACCTTTTTCAAAGGTTAAAGTCAAGGATACACTTTATAATAATGTCATCATATTAAACAAGTGTAAAAATGCTTTCTAAAAAAAATCAAAGTTTAATGGCTTTTTTAGCACTCATGCTTTTATGCCTTATTTGGGGATACAACTGGGTGGTTATGAAAAATGCACTTCATTTTTCAAGCCCTTTTGATTTTGCAGCGCTTCGAACTGTCTTTGGCGCGCTTTGTTTATTCATTGTGATGCTTGTCTTAAAAAAACCTTTCAAAATTAAAGAAATTCCAAGTTTGATTGTCCTAGGACTCCTTCAAACCGCTGGATTTACAGGACTTCTGGTATGGGCTTTAGTGGAGGGCGGTGCCGGAAAAACGGCGGTACTTACTTACACAATGCCATTTTGGACTATGCTTTTTGCATGGCCACTTTTAGGTGAAAAATTAAGTGGATGGCAATGGCCCGCGGCTTTTTTTTCATTCATGGGGATTTTATTTATTTTGGATCCCCTTCATTTAGGGACTGATTTATTCAGTATGGTGCTGGCGATTGTGTCTGGTATTTCATGGGCGTTAGCTGTAATCTTAGCTAAAAAACTTCAAGCACGCTCACCCAATCTTGATTTGATTTCGTTAACCGCATGGCAAATGCTTTTTGGCTCAATACCTATTGTAGTAGTAGCTTTAATGACACATACGACTTCGATTGAATGGAGTGGTTATTTTATTGGAGCGCTTATTTATAACTCAGTGTTTGGGAATGCTATTGCATGGCTTTTATGGCTTTATGCATTAAGACGATTGTCCGCAGGCGTTGCTACAATGACCACAACGATATGCCCTGTATTGGCTGTGATTGCATCATCGATTGAGCTTCATGAAATGATTAAACCTTTTGAATTATTGGGTATGTTTTTAATTGGAGCCTCTCTTTTAATGATCTCCTATGACCGCATTAAAAAACACGAAGAAGAGCTCGTCCAGCCGTGGCTTAAAAAAGAACCCATGATAAAATCAAGGGCTAGAAGGGGTTAGGCATGGCAGGACATTCCAAATGGGCAAATATTCAACATCGCAAAGGTCGCCAAGACGCTAAGCGCGGAAAAGTATTCACAAAAATTATTAAAGAAATTACGGTGTCAGCAAGACTGGGTGGCGGAGAAGTGAACTTCAATCCACGCTTAAGAGCTGCTGTGGCACTTGCCAAAGAAGAAAATATGCCACAAGACAATATCACGCGTGCAATTAAAAAAGGCACGGGTGAATTAGAGGGCGTGAGCTATGAAGAAGTAAGATACGAAGGTTACGGTATTGGTGGAGCCGCCATTATTATCGATTGCTTAACGGATAATAAACAAAGAGCTGTGGCTGATGTGAGACATGCGCTCACGAAATATGGCGGCAATTTAGGCACAGATGGATCCGTCGCTTTTCTATTTAAACACTGTGGTCGTATCTTTTTTGCGCCCGGTACCGATGAAAATAAAGTGATGGAAGTAGCCTTGGAGGCTGGTGCTGAAGATATTATGAGTGATGAAGATGGCAGTATTGAAATCATCACACCAGTTCAAGAATTCATTCAAATTAAAGAAGCACTTTTAAATGCAGGTTTAAAAATTGAGTTAGCCGAAGTCGCTATGCGCCCCACATTAGAAAATGCTCTAAGTGGTGACGATGGCATCAAGATGCAAAAGATTTTAGATGCACTCGATGATTTAGATGATGTGCAGGAAGTTTATACCACCGCAGTGATCGAAGATTAAATTCATCATTGAGTGAACCTATCATCATCCTTGGTATTGATCCTGGCTTAAGAATGACGGGATTTGGTGTTATTGAAAAAAGTGGTGACAAGATTCGTTATCTTGGAAGTGGTGTGATTAAAACTGTGAGCGCTAAAGAAGAAGCGCGTGATAGTTTGCCAGAGCGCATTCAAATTATTTTAGAAGGGCTCTTCGAAGTGATTGATCAATATAAGCCGAAACAAGTTGCCATTGAAAAAGTATTNGTGAATGTGAATCCACAATCNACCCTTTTATTNGGCCAAGCNCGCGGTGCTGCGATTAGTGCAGCCGTGATTAAAAAATTACCTGTCTATGAATATACAGCCTTACAAGTTAAAAAATCAGTGGTAGGTTCAGGACATGCAAAAAAAGAGCAGGTACAAGAAATGGTAA
>TBL_comb47_HYPODRAFT_10004933_pt1 | contig 15152 bp, 15 predicted proteins | sample TroBogypolimnion_40_FD_10682 | JGI IMG/M metagenome (IMG submission 10682)
GCCTGGAGCCGGAATGGGGGCTGGCAAGCCATATGCATCCGTTTATGTTCCGTCGCGCGGATTTTGAAAGACGGCTTGACTGGACCTATGAGATGGTTGACGCGATGAAAGAAATAGCTGCGGATGAACATTATCAGTTGACGTTCAACCAGCATATTTTTAAAGTTTTTCCATATTCGCAGCCGGCGGCTGAACTCTTTTCGGTAGAATTCACGGTGACCAATCCCGCGGAAACCGTGGCTGACTTAAATATTACGCCAGTTGTTCCGGATGGAATTGAGGCGGTCAATAAATCCGCTAAAATAACTGTTCCGCCGTCCGGCAAAAACTCTGTGCAGTTTGATTTCAAGGCGGATAAAACTGTGATGAAGTCCGGCGGCATGATTACTTTCGATATTGTCCGCAACCGCGAATATCTCGGACAAAAAACCGAATGTTTTATTTATTGACAGGTTAAAAATGATTTTCTGGAAGCCATATCTTATGATGGCAGCCGCGGCAATAATGCTGACCGGAAATGCGGCGTTTGCTGACGGCGCGAAAACCGGTTTTATTTATCATGAAGGCATGCTGAAACATGACACCGGGCCGACTCATCCTGAATGCAAAGAGCGTTTAATCGCTATTGAGAACCGGCTGAAAGACACTGGTTTATTTTCCAGCCTGACATTAGTTAAAGTCACCCCCGCGCCATTGGACTGCATTTTACTGGTGCATTCACCTGAATATGTGGCGGAAGTTGAGAAAAGCTGCCGGGAAGGCAAAACGTTTCTGCATTCCAGGGATACCGTTATTTCCGCTGATTCGTATGACGCTGCCCGTCTGGCTGCCGGCGGAGCGCTGCGCGCTATTGACGAAGTCATGGACGGGAACGTGAAAAATGCCTTTTGCGCAATCCGCCCGCCCGGTCATCATGCATCGAGCAATAAAGCAATGGGATTCTGCATCTTTAATAATGTCGCAATCGGTGCGCGTTACATCCAGACAAAATATAACCTGAAGAAAGTGCTGATTGTGGATTTTGATGTTCATCACGGCAACGGCACGCAAGCGATTTTCAATGATGATCCGAATGTGCTTTATTTCTCCATACACCGTTCGCCGTTCTATCCCGGAACCGGCGGCGCGGACGACAAGGGGATGGGGCAGGGGTATGGTTTAAAGGTTAACGTACCTGTTTCGAAAGGCGGCGGCGATAAGGAATATCTGAAGGCTTTTGAGGAAATATTGAAGCCGCGGGCACTCGCGTTCAAACCGGATTTTATCCTTGTTTCCGCCGGGTTTGACGCCTGCCAGGACGATCCGCTTGGCGGGATGAAAGTTACTGCTGAAGGTTATGCGGCAATGACTCGCATCATCAAGGAAATTGCGGAAAAATGCTGCAATGGCCGGCTGGTTTCGCTGCTGGAGGGCGGCTACAGTCTTCGAGGGCTGGCGGATTCAACAGAGAAACATATTTCTGTTTTGCGGGAATAACAGTTTCACAGTTTCACAATTTTACAGTTTTACAGTTTTACAGTTTTACAGTTTTACAGTTTTACAGTTTTACAGTTTTACAGTTTTGCGGTTTTACAGTTTTGCGGTTTTACGGTTATGCCGTTATACTGTCATACTGTTATACTGTTATACCGTTACACCGTTATACTGTTATACCGTTTCACAGTTATGCCGTTTTGAATTTAATTCACTCTTTATCGAGACCGAGCATTTCGATCAGGACTGGAGACATTTCGTCGAACCAGATATTATAGCCGCTTTCACTGAGGTGCATAAAATCCGGCATGATTTCTTCGCTGATCGAGCCGTCCGGTTCAAGCAGTTCCGCCCCGAAATCCAGAAAATGGATGTCCTTGCCGTCCGCCATCTTGGAGAGCTGCTCATTGATTTCCCGGATTTTGGCGCGGACTTTGGCTTCCGGAGATTTGGCGCGGGGCAGTACGCCCAGCAGCAGGATTTTGCTTTCCGGCAGCCGGTCAGTGAGCTCATTGAGTATTGCCGCGACGCCTTCGCTGATTTCATCCGCGCTGTACATATAAAGATTATTGGTACCAATCATCAGCACCACCACCTTGGGCTTGATTTTATCTATTTCTCCATTGGTCAGACGCCATAACACATGTTCGGTGCGGTCGCCGTTTACGCCGAGGTTGAGCGGTTTATAAACGCTGACATGCTTGCCCCAGATTGCTTTGCCGGCTTCCAGCCAGCCGGCGGTAAGCGAATCTCCCAGAAACAGCACGTCCGGATTGACTGCCGCCGCCTGGCGGATAAATTCCTCGTGCTTTTTCAGGAATGCCGGACTCGGTTTGCCGCCGTTCAGACGCTTTACCTCGGGGATGTCGGCCGGCGGTTTCACCAGATTCAGAGGCTCGCCCGGCTCTGCGCCGGAAGGCAGTATTTTCAGGTTAAAATCCAGATGGAACATATCTTCGGCGTCACTGCCATCCGGCCCGACTGCCACATAAATCGTGTCGCCTTTTTTAAGCGCGCCCAGATTTTGCTGAAACAGCGTCGGAGTGTCAGAAGTTGAAATATTGTCAGAGTATTTGGGAGTGTCATTTACATAAACTTGCAGTTCAATGGTTTCCTTTTCGCCGCCTATCGGCTTAATGATGTTGCCGTCAGTCAGCCAGACATTCCCGTTGCTGTCCGCCTGCATGGTATAGGCGATAATCACATAATGATCGAGTTTATCCGGCGCCGACACGCTGCCCTGTCCGGGATAGCCGGAAAGCACATCCAGCATCAGGCCTTTTGCCGGAGCTCCTGCCGGAAATTGCGAAGCCGGAGTGTAAACGCCGGATTTATTCCAGATCAGCGGACGGTAATGCGCCGCTTTGCCGACAGCGCCTGCCGCGTTCCACAGATAACGCCAGCCCGCGGCTGGACTTTCCGGCTTGAATGACTGTCTGAACCCGCCCAGAACAATCGCTTCGACGGCGGGAGTTTCCGCCTTTTTCTCAACTGCCGGAGCAGCGGCGGCGCTTTCAGTGGTTACAGGCTTTGCCGGAACGCTTTCAGCGGCTGCCGGAACAGCCGGAATACTTTCTGCTGCCGGTTTTTCCACGGTCGCAGGTTTTGCCGGAGCGCTTTCAGCGGCTGCCGGAATCGCTATAGTACTTTCTGTTGCCGGTTTTTCTATGGCCGCAGGTTTTGCCGCCGCGTTTTCAGCTTCCTGGGACCAGGCATTTTCTCCTGAAATCCAGATTGAGCCAAGGATTCCGGTCATTATCATTGCTGTTAAATATCTGATATTGCACATTTTATCTTACCTTAATTATTTGCATCCGCATGACTGCCCGATGCGTAATTTCGATTCTATATAATACGTTTTTTCTTCGACTTCCCTGCCATCAAGTTTCTGCATCAACAGTTGGAGTGTCTGTCCGGCAACCGCGCTTACCGGATGTTTTACCGAAGTCAATGACGGCTGAACGAGTTCGCAAATCATATCCATTCCGTCAAACCCGATTACCGCGACATCTTCCGGAACTTTGATTCCGGCGGCGTTAAGGCTTTTTATCAGATATCCGGCAATAAAGTCATTGGAGCAAAAAACTGCGCTTAAACCCGATGCCGTGATTTTCCCGACAGCGGCGGCGGTATCAAACTCACTCGGTATTTCAATGCAAAGTTCATTCGAAAATGGTATGCCGTGCTGATTCAGGGCAAGCTTGAATCCTTCAAATTTCTCCAGATTGGATTTTTTCCTGGAGGTGACAAAGCCTATTTTATGATGCTTATGAACCGTAATCAGATGTTCGACTGCCATAAGGGAACTGTCCCGGCGGTTCATCGTAACGTTTGCCCCGCCAAAATTTTCATGATTGAAGCAAACATACGGGACACGTCCTTTGATTATTAGTTCAAGTTCCTCTTTGGTCCGGCATGGTTGTATCAGCAGTCCGTCAACGCCGCGGGAGAGAAATTCATTTATCAGAATCTTTTCGCGGCTTGCTTCATGGCTGGAATCTGCCAGCAGGACAAAATAACCGTGCTCGTAAAGCAAGTTGCATAATTGCGCAACCAAACTGCTGGTGATGGGGGTTGCAAGCAGGGATCCGATCAGCCCGACTGTATTGGTCGGCAACCCTTTAATGCCGCGGGACATCCGGTTGGGTAAATAGCCCATTTCCTCGGCGGTTTCTCTGATAAGCTGCTTTTTTGCTTCGGAAACATAACAATAATTTTTGTTATTTAATACCGCCGAAACCGTGGATATCCCAAGTTCCAGGCGTGCTGCTATGTCTTTAAGTCTGACCATCTGTTGTTTCCCTTGCCGGGCTTGTATTTATTATTTTTCAAAATACCGGAAAATTATTTTATGCGAGCAGATAATTTAGATAATGGCAGAATGAATTTCAAGGCCGATTGCTGATTCTAACACTTTTTTAAAAATGCGTACTCAGGCTTTGTTATAGTTGCGGATGGCACGGTCGGTTTCCAGTTTATCCTGACGTTCCCGGAGAGTGTCGCGCTTATCACCGTGGGTTTTGCCTTTGCAGAGACCAATCTCGACTTTGACCAGTCCGTGTTTCAAGTAGAACTTCAGCGGAATTATGGTATAGCCTTTTTCCTTGACCTGCTGCGCCAGCTTGAGAATTTCGCGGCGGTTCATCAGCAGTTTGCGGACGCTTACCGGAGTATGGTTGAAAACGCTGCCGTGCGAATAAGCGGAGATATTGACGTTGTATAGAAACGCCTGGCCTTTCTCGATTTTGACAAAGGCGTCGGCAACTGAAATAGCGCGTTCGCGGCAGCTTTTGACTTCCGTTCCATGCAGCTTGATTCCAGCTTCCAGCGCTTCGATCACAATATAGTCATGAAAGGCTTTTTTGTTGGTCAGCAGCACTGGGTTGCGTTCATCGTCTTTTCTGGGCATTACCGGTTCCTGTTATCTAAGGTTCAACTGCTTTTTCAGGTTAATCTTCGGTCATGAACCGCTGGGCTTTACTAATAAACTGATCCCGGATCGGATGATTTTTTGAATCAACCAACTTTGAGGAGAAATTTTCCAGATCAATGCGTTGCTCCCGGCTCAGGTTTTTCGGCACTTCAATGAAGATGCGGACATGCATGTCGCCGCGGGCTCCGCCGCGCAGTGACGGAACGCCTTTGCCCTTCAGCCGCAGTACGACGCCGTTCTGGGTGCCTTCCGGAATTCTCATTTTGGCTTTGCCTGTAACCGTTGGAACCTCGACGATGCCGCCAAGGGTGGCCACGGCAAATGAAACGGGAACATCACAGATAATATCGTTGCCTTCGCGATGGAAAATGTCGTGAGCGCGGACATGGATAAAGACATACAGGTCGCCGACGCTGCCGCCCCTCACGCCGCTTTCGCCTTCGCCGGCGACGCGGAGCCTGGAACCGGTGTCAACACCCGGCGGAATATGAATCTGGAGCGTTTTTTCAGTCTGAACCCGTCCGGCTCCGCGGCATATTTTACATGGATTCTGGACAATCTGTCCGGCTCCCTGACACGAAGGACAGGCCTGCCGGACGCTGAAAAAGCCCTGCGACATTGATACCTGGCCGGAACCGCCGCATCTGGTGCAGGTGGTACGGCCGGAGCCCGGTTCGCAGCCGGAGGAGTTGCAGTGGTCGCAGCCGGAAAGTTTCGGAATCCTGATTTTCTTGTCGGCGCCGTAAACGGCGTCTTCGAAATCAATTTCCAGGTCATAGCGCAAATCGGAACCGTCGCGGGCGCCGTTGGAAGAGCGCCTGGAGCCACCGCCGCCGCCGCCGAAAAGGTCTTCAAAAATACTGCTGTTGCCTCCGCCACCGCCGCCGAATCCGCTGCCGAAGACCTGGCTGAAAATGTCGAACGGGTCGTGGAATCCGCCGCCGGCTCCGCTGGGGCCGCTGGCGCGTCCGGCGCTGGTGAAAGCTTCCGGTCCGAACTGGTCGTATTGCGCGCGTTTGGTTTTGTCGCTCAGGACTTCATACGCGTGGGAGATTTCCTTGAATTTTTCTTCGGCTTCCTTGTTGCCCGGATTTTTGTCCGGATGAAATTGGATTGCCAGTTTGCGGTATGCTTTCTTGATTTCTTCCGGCGAAGCAGTCCGGCTGACGCCAAGCAGTTCGTAAAAATCTTTTGTAGTAGCCATATTCTTCAACCTTCCTGCTTATCTGCGGCTTTTGCCGGGCCGCTGCTCACTACAACTTTGGCGGGGCGTAGAAGCCTTTCGCCCAGTTTGTAGCCGCAGCTCCACTGTTTGCTTACTTTTCCTTCGGGAATATCATTCGAAGCTTCGTGCGCCAGCGCATCGTGCAATTCCGGGTTGAATTGCTCTCCGACAGCGTTGACTTTCTCGATGCCTAGTTCATTCATCGCTTTCTGGAATTCGCCCATAATCATCTTCAAGCCCTGCCGGATGGCATCCAGGTTGTCCGAGGTTTCCGCCGCCGTCATTGCCATGTTCAAATAATCGGAAACCTGAAGAAAAGGCATGGCGGATTCAGCCAGCGCCAGGAATCTGGCCGTGGATATATCTTTAGTGACCCGCTTGCGGTAGTTCTGGTACTCGGCCTGTAAACGGAGATAGCGGTCGTGTGCGCCGGCAAGCTCTTCTTCCAGGCTAGTAATCCGCTGCTGGGGAGAGACTTCCACCGGTAAATCCAAATTGGCCTCGACGGCTTCCACCGCGGCTTCGGGGCTGCCGGTTTCGTTTTTCTGTTCCGCCGCGGCTTCGGTACTGCCGGTTTCATTTTTTGAATCAGCTACGTCCCATTCGCCGTTCTGATGATCCGGATTTTTATGTTTTGAATGATTATTCGTCATATAATGCGTCTCCTTAATATTTTTATCATTCACTCCCCCAAAGAATTAACAAGCTATAAGCCGGGGGAATTTTTTCAAACTATTAAGTTAGCCATTAATCCGGAAATTTCAATCCCGCGAGTATATTTTTTCATAAGCAGTACCATCCCATACGGATGGCGAAAGGGTGTCCGCTTTTAGCGGTCAAATAATTTGAATATCCAATATCCAACAAGGAATATCCAACATTCAAGGTAAAAAATTCCTTAAGCAGCAGGGAAAGCCCGGTTGAAAGTTGAATCAATATTTATGAAACGGTCTTGCAGATCGAAATCTAATATGATTGTCTTTTGTATTCTGCCTTTCCTTCATCAGTTGGATATTTCCCGCATCCGCGGGATCCCGCCTTGCGGGACGGGATATTGGATATTCGTTTCTTTAGCCATAAATTCTAGAGAAGACCCAAAAATATTCCTTAACTAAGGGACGCTATCGCGCTGCATTAGCTAAAGTTTCTCGACTGAAGCGCCTTCGCCAATGGCGCACTTGATCATCTCAGTATCTTTGCCGGTCTGAAGTTTAAATGCGGTGGCAAGGCGCTGACAGTATAAATCCGCCTCCGCCTCCGCGACCAGATGAATTGAAATGCCGCCGAAGCCGCCGCCGCTGAGACGGGCGCCGATGCAGCCGGGGATTGACCTGGCCTGTTCAACCAGGAAATCCAGTTCGGGGCAACTGTTTTCAAAATTCTCTATCGAACTGCGATGCGATTCAAACAACAGTTTTCCAAATTCTTCGATTTTCCCCTGTTCCAGAAACTCCACGCCGCGGAGGACGCGGTCATTTTCGCCGACTATGTGCAGCGCGCGGCGATATTCCTGACGGGTCAGCAGGTGAGCGTTTCTTTCCAGCATATCCGGGGTGACGTCCCGGAGCGCCTTGACCGACTTGACCACCATGCCGATCTTGGTGGCCGCGCTTTCGCAGTCTTTCCGGCGCGCATTATATTCTGAATCCACGAGATTGTGTTTGACCATTGAATTCGCCACCACCAGCACATAACCTTCGTGCAGGCTGACGGTCTTCAGCACTTCCACCGTGCGGAAATCCGAGAGAATCAGCGCATTGTGATGGCCGAAAATCGAACTGAACTGATCGAGCAGTCCGGTCGAAACGCCGAGATAATTATTTTCCACGCCCTGGCCGAGCCGCGCCCAGTCGGATTTGGGCAGTTCGATGCCGAACGCGGCGCTGAAGGCGAAGCCGGCGGAAACTTCCAGCGCGGCGGAACTGCTCATGCCGGCGGAAAGCGGCACCGTGCTCAGGATTGCGCCTTCAAAGGCTCCGACCCCGATTCCGCGCTTATTCAGCCCGACGATCATGCCTTTGACATAGTTGCTCCAGTCGCCGGGTTTGGCCTGGTCAATTTCATCAAGATTGAATTCCACCCGGCTGCCGTCGCGAAAATCGCAAAGGGTGCATTTTTTGCCGGGAACCGGAGCGATGGCAAATTCAGTGCTTTGGGCTACAGCGGCGCTGAGCACCAGCCCCTGATTATAATCCGTGTGGTTGCCCAGGATTTCCAGTCTGCCGGGAGCTCTGGAAACCGCAACCGGGGATTTGCCGTAAGTTTTTTTGAATTCTTCAATAATTAAACTCATTTCGCCGCGCTCCTTTTTTCAAGTCCGATAATTGCTTTTAAGATATGCCGTTCGGCCGGAGCAATGACTCGCGCATCATTCTCCGCGTTGGTCGTTTCAATGCACAACATGGTGTGATATTCTTCGTCGCCGAAGTCCGGCATCCGTTTGGATTTTTCTATCCACGGATTCCAGACGACGGTGGAGTTGCTGCCGCTTTTCGCGATTTTGATGCGGCGGCTGAAGCCCGGATCGTCAATCACGCAGGCCGCCTGCGTATTCAAGTAGACGCGGTCGGTTTCGGCGTCGAAATTAATGACGCCTTTCTGGACTTTGAAAATGTGATCCAGCGTGTCGAGATATTTACAGTTGTCCAGGCCTTCAACCGTCACCGCGGCAATGTCGCTGATGTTGAAATAACTATGCAGCGCGGCGGTAAAACACATTTTCTCTTTGCCGGTATTGACTATCGCCAGCGACACTTGCAGTTCGCGGCCGACCAGCACCTCCAGTTTGATATCAAACGGAAATTCGCGGAAGTTCGCCGGAATATCCTTTTCCGTCAAACGCAAAATTACCAGCGTTCCATTCGGTTTGGTGTCTGTTTCCGCGACATGCCAGTCGGCAATCCGGGCAAAACCGTGCGACGGTTTGTTTTTGTCGGAAGGGTGTCCGCCGAACCACGGCCAGCACACCGGAATGCCGCCGCGTACCGGCTTGTCCGGCTGGAAATAACTGGAACCGCTCATCCACAGTACCGGTTTTTCGCCGTTCGGAGTATAACTCATGATATGGGCGCCATGCAGCAGAATTTCCGCTGAAGCGTATTTATTATTGATGCAAATGGCCGTTAAACCGCCGGGGCCTTCTTTGAAAAAGAGTTCCCCCGGTATGCTGTGCCGGTCGTTTAATGTGCAGATTGCGTTCTCGCAATTCATTTTAAAAACCTCCGATCTGTATAGTCTCTTCGTTCTATTTTTTAGCGTTTATAAAATATCATGAGTTAGTATAAATCAGGAAGTCAGAATCCCGGTTATGACGGAGCATAACCCTCCAGTTGAAATAAAAAACACTCCTGGCTCCTGGCTTTATTCTCAGTTTTCAGGATTTATTCTAACTCCTAACTCCTAACTTCCGGCTGTTGTTTTCCGGCCCCATTCTGACTCCTGACTTCTGACTCCTGACTTCCGCGGACAACGTCCGCTCTTATTGTCACGCCTGAAATTTACGGCTAAAGAGTGAAAATTCAACATAACTTTACGATTTTATCCGGAACTCTTTGCCGTGCAGTTGAAACCGCGAGCCCTCCGCTTATATTTATGTTATTGGAAATTTGTTAGTTTTTACTTTATGATTGCGCAGCAATCTCTTGTCCGCAGCAGGAGGATTGGAGTGCGGCGCCCCTGCGCCGCTTTAGATTGTATTGTATTTTTTCTGATTGCGCAGCAATCTCTTGTCCGCCGCAGGAGGATTGGAGTGCGGCGACCCTGCGCCGCTTTGGATTGTATTGTATTTTTTATGATTGCGCAGCAATCTTTGGAGTGCGGCGACCCTGCGCCGCTTTGGATTGTATTGTATTTTTTCTGATTGCGCAGCAATCTTTGGAGTGCGGCGACCCTGCGCCGCTTTAGATTTTCCGTTTTTGCTTTTCGTGGTAAAAAAGGCTTTCTCTGTGTCTCTGTGTCTCTGTGGTTAAAATAAAAGGTTTATAGATGGCCAAAAAACCGTTCAATCCGGGAGCCGGAAGAGTATGGGAAGTGAATTTCGAAATTCCCGCCCGGCTGCCGTCGCTGCCTTATCCCGGCATTGTCGTTGAAGAAGTTCAGCGCGTCCCGGAATATAATATCCAAAGCAGGACCAGGAAAAATATGACCGGATGCCAACTGTCATGCACTCTTGAAGGCGAAGGCATTTTCCGTTATAAAAGACAGGAATATCGCCTGACTCCGGGCATGGCGTTCCTGCATAACCACAATGACGTCAATACCGCCTATTATTACCCGGCAAACGGGAAACAGCCCTGGCGTTTTCTCTGGTTCGCCTTCTTTTCGGAAACAGTCGAATCCATTGTCCGGGAAATGGTCAGCCGTTACGGTTATATCTACCGGCTGCCGCTGGACGGCGGAATCGTTAAAAAACTGAAAAGCTATAAGAATTACCGCGGCACATTGCAGATGCTTTCCCCGCTGGAAGCCGCCAGAATGGTCATGGATATCCTCACCGGACTGGATAAACATATCGAAGCAAAGTATGTGGAAACGGCGCAGTCTAACCTGATAAGGCGCGTCCAGGAATACATCTTTGAAAATATCGGCAATGATATCGGCGTGGATCAGATTGCGCGGAGCCTCGGGGTTTCGCGCGAACACCTCTCCAGGATTTTCCGTCAGCAGCTCAATGAATCGCCGTCCGAATACTTGATGAAAAGAAAAATGGAACTGGCCTGCAAACTGCTGATAAGCACCAATCTGACCTGCAAAGAGATTGCCGAACGCATCGGCTACGAAAATTCCGTAAGCTTCAACCGAGCCTTCAAGAATCTGGTAAAAATGCCCCCCGGCCAGCTCCGGGAAATAGGCTACGTCCCCGAAATCCGGTAAGCGGTTCCCCCTGGGAGCGCCGGCTTGTCCGTCCTTCGGCGTGATCGTCTGACCGGCATTATGTTATAACCGCGGGATACGCTTCACTATGAAGAACATGAAGGAAATGAAGAGGTATTTTTAAACTAAAACTTCAATTTCGTAATGCTTTTTATGATCAGTAGCAATGCAATTCCCCCTGGGAGCGCCGGTCGCCTGACCGGCATTAAAGAGTATCGCAAGCATCCTGCTTGCGATTTGCTCAAGCCGGAAGTTTACCCGCCGGAGGCGGCGCCACAGGCGACCAGGGCTTGAGGCGCTTAAGGAAATTATTCGGCAGATTTATTTTCTGCTTTTCCAATATTCGGGTTTCCTGTGTAAGTTCATTACCGCCATGATTCGGATTTCTTTTTCTGAGATGCGATAAAGAATTCCATAAGGAAATTAGCTTGTGAGGCAACGTTGTGTTTGGGAATCAATTGACTCCCATGCCAAAGGGAATTTACACACTCGATGAATCGCGGCATATACTTCTTCGGAAAAGCAAAAACCCAATCCAGGCTGGCAACTTTCATAATACTCTATTGCCGATATCAGTTCCTCTTCGGCAACTTCATGAAAACTGAATTTCATTTGCCGAACCTTTTCCTTATTTTTCTAAAAACTTCTTCTCCTGGAATCAGTTTTGCCTTACCGGTTTCAAGGTCTTTGCATCTTCGTTCAACTTCTTTAGTCCATAACTTGTCAATTTCCTGTTGCGTTGGCAGATTTGCGCTGTGAAGAAGCTTATCTATAAGAACCATGCGGGCGTCTGTAGGCAGATTGAGCGCCTGTTCATAAATTTTATTCGCCATAGTTGAAGATATCATTGCAGGCCTCCATTTTTTATAAGATACCACAGGTAAACTGATTTTCAATTATAGTCTTAGCGCGGCATAGCCGCAACCAAAACGGATCAAATAAAAGCAACTGAATACACTTTATCCACAAAACACACAAAATACGCGAAAGTCAAAATTAAACCTGGGAGCGCCGGTCGCCTGACCGGCTTTATGTTATGGAGATTTGCCGTTCCGGCGACCAATCCCGCGACTGCGGGAACGTTGGATCACGCCCGGCGAGCCGCCGGTGGCGAGTAGTTGGAAACAATTATTTGTTTGCAGTCCCGCAGCCGCGGGACGGACAGTTCCGGGTTCCCCCTCGCGACCCTCCTCCGGAACTTTTATTTGACGGCTAAAATGACGAAAATTCTCCTCGGCATTGCTGAACATTTTAAGCGTTGAGATTTAGAAACTTATGAAAACGACTGTATAAAAGTCTTTCTAAAAAAACAAGAAGATGACGGATAGTAGTATGAAGGAAATGAAGAGGGATTTTTAAACTAAAACTTTAATTTCGTAATGTCTCTTATGATGAGTAGTAATGCAATTCCCCTGGGATCGCCGGCTTGTCCGCCTCTGGAGTGATCGCCTGACCGGCATTAAAGAGTACCGCAAGCATCTTGCTTGCGATTTGCTTGAGGTACTTTCTTCAATACTATTGTCGTCTGGATTTTGAGGTTTCAATCCAAGTCAGGCACTTCCCCTCTTGGAATCAGTAACTGAATCGATCTGGCTTGTCCGGGAATTCTACTGATGAAACCTTTCTTTTCCAGGTTCAGTATCATTTGATGCACTGATGGCGGTGACACTTTGAAGTATCTTTCCATTTCGCATTCCGCCGGAGGTCTTCCGTTCATCTTCATGTAATAATGCAAAAATGCAAGGTATTGTCCCTGTTTCTTTGTAGGCTTAATCATCATCCCTCCTGAGTCTGAACAATTCAAAATCAACTACGCGTTTACGCTTGTAGCTGCATTTGTCTTGTCAGGCTTTTTTTCTGTAAAGTTATTGTGATAATTTCACTATAATCGTTTGGATACCGGAAATCAACAATAATAAACTTGCCAATCAGCTTGCCGCCGATTTTGACAGCTATTGCTTCATTTTGTGCTTGTGGCAGGATTGCCTGACGGTAAAGTTCCAAAGTTAAAAACACCGGCAGCTTTAAAACCAGAAGTTCATCTTTTTTCGCACATTGCATCTTATGCTTGGGATAACTCAAGCAAGCAACAGAGTTTTCATAATAAGGCATAAGAAGCATTTTTAACTCGTGAAGCTTGTGACCGTTTAATGAGATACTTTCCATAAAATTATTTTCATTCTTTATTATCGTTAAATTCAGGCGCTAGTTTCCGCGTCGGCTGCATTTGCATTGGTAGTTTTTAAGTATTTTGCCAGCTCAACCCATTCTGCGTTTATTTTTTTACCGTCAAAAGATAAAGCCATAATCAACCTGTCATCATCTTTGTGCCATTTCCTGATGTAGACAGAAAATGCCTTCCTGATTTCTTCGATGCTTTTGCAGTTGGCAACTCTGAAGATTGCTTTATTTTCGCCATTACACAATCTCCGGGCGATATCCAACATTTCAAAATTATAAGGAATCTGGAATCTGCGCAACCAGGAGTATTGAAAGTCGTTTAATAACGCAGCAATTGCCAGTTTGGGCAGTTTGGTAAACTGTCCCTTTGTGATCTCGTCCAATGCTGAATTAGCTATTTTTGAAAGTGGTTCCATTTATATCTCCTGAATTTAACGTTAAGTTCAGCCTCCGCGTTATTCGCGGGCGGGCGGAATGATTTGTTAGCTAATCTTTTCCTGTTTTTAATATCTTTTCATAGGTCTTTTCAGCCTTTTTAGCATCATTTGCCGTTGGAGTCCCTCCATCTTCAATTATGCCTTGCATCCACAGCTGAAGAAAAAGCTCTTTCCCATGACGGATCAATTCTTCTTTGACTTTAGCGCTGCTGTCAGAACCAATGCCATTCGCGATCAAATACTGATACGCCGTATCGGCAATTCTTTTGATTGCCGGGATGTGTTCTGAATTATCGACAAACGCCTCTGAAAAAAATTTATGCTGGCTTTCCACCAGCGCCATTCCCAATGCAGTTACTGTTTTAATTATGTCTTGATTCATTCATCTTTCCTCATTTATTGCAACTTCTCCGTTTGAACCGCTCAAGCTGGAAGTTTACCCGCCGGAGGCGGCCAGGGCTTGAGGTACTTTCAATTCCGGCTGATCAGTCAATACTATTGCCAAAACTCTACCAAAAGTTCAAAAATAATTTGCTCTTAATCTCAGCAAACACCAAAGATCAGGATTACCTCCGATGTCACAGAAAAAGTTATCAAGGTTATTTCGTTTGTAAAAAACTGAGTGCCTTATTCGCTACTTGCTTCACTTGTACATCATCATTTTCAGCCGCTTTGCGGATCCATTTTATTGCTTCGGATTTATCTTTGGCGATGCCTTCGCCTTTAGCATAACACAACCCAAGATTAAACTGTGCATTCGCATATCCTTGTTCTGCCGCCTTACGATACAATTCTATCGCTTTTGTCATATTTTTGGCAACTCCGAAGCCTCTTTCATAGCAAGCACCAAGATTATTCTGTGCGCCTGCGCATCCCTGTTCTGCAGATTTGCTGTACCATTCTATCGCTTTGGTAATATCTTTGTTGACACCTTCGCCTTTTTCATAGTACACTCCAAGATTATTCTGTGCCTCCGCATATCCCTGTTCAGCGGCTTTACGGAACCACTCTACCGCTTTGGGTATATCTTTGGCAACTCCATCGCCGCTTTGATAGCAAGTTCCAAGCAATAACTGTGCTGTTATATTTCCTTGTTCAGCAGCCTTATGGAGCCATTCTATCGCTTGGGTCATATCTTTGGCGACGCCATTGCCATTGACATAGCACCCGCCAAGCATAGTTTGCGCTTCCGCATATCCCTGCTCAGCGGCTTTACGGAACCATTCTATCGCTTTTGTCATATCTTTGGCGACACCATCTCCATTGACGTAGCAGCATCCAAGGATATATTGCGCCATCGCATATCCTTGCTCAGCAGCTTTCCTCCACCATTCTACACTTTTGGTCATATCCTTAACAACGCCATAACCGTTTTGATAACACACCCCAAGCATATATTGTGCTTGTGCATGTCCTTGCTCAGCGGCTTTACGGAACCATTCTACCGCTTTAGTCATATCTTTTGCGACGCCATCGCCATTGGCATAGCACACCCCAATCATAAATTGTGCTTGTGCATGTCCTTGCTCAG
>TBL_comb47_HYPODRAFT_10004935_pt1 | contig 15150 bp, 9 predicted proteins | sample TroBogypolimnion_40_FD_10682 | JGI IMG/M metagenome (IMG submission 10682)
CGTAAGCACGGTAGCATCATATTTTGGCTGAAGTTCCTTAAAGCTGACATTATCGCCCAGCTTCATGTTGTAGAAAATGTTAACACCAAGATCCTGGATATTCTGAACTTCCTGGTCAATGATGTTGTTTGGAAGACGGTATTCGGGAATTCCATAACGCAACCAGCCGCCTGATTTTGCTGCACCTTCATAAATGTCAACCTGGTGTCCGAGGATCTGCAGGAAATAGGCTGCAGAGAGACCTCCGGGTCCGGCACCAATGACCGCTACTTTTTTACCGGTAGGTGGTTTCACCTCCGGAACAAATTTAGTTGCAGAAGCAAGGTCGGCATCTGCTGCATACCGCTTCAGGTAATCGATCCCGACTGCCGCGCCTTCATCCAGTAGATTTCTCCTGCATTCGGCTTCACACGGGCGAACACATACACGTCCACAGATTGCAGGCAACGGGTTGGTTTCCTTGATCAGCGCTACAGCATCGTTATACAAACCTTTTTCCATCAGGGAAATGTACCCCTGTACATCCACGCCAGCCGGGCATGTCTGTTTGCATGGCCCGAGGCAATCGGCATAATGGTTGCTGAGCATCAGTTCAAGCGCCATCTTGCGCGATTTGCGGATGCTTTCGTTGCTGGTAATGATCTTCATGCCTTCTGCAATCTTCGTTGAGCACGCAGGCTGATGTCCGCGCATGCCTTCCACTTCAACCACGCAAATGTAGCATGAAGTGAACGGTTCCAGCCGATCGTCATTACACAAAGTAGGAATTTCAATGCCATGTCTCCGGGCCAGTTCGAGAATGGTTTCTCCCGGGGTACCTTTTACTATATTTCCGTCGAGTAAAATGTTATAGAGATTATCAGTCATTGGTGGAAAATATTTTTGTGTTTATATAGGATTTACAATTTATGATAAAACGATTGAATCGAACTTGCACTTTGAGAAGCATACACCACATTTGGTGCATATATCCTGGGCTATCAGATGCGGCTGTTTCCGTTCCCCGGTGATTGCTTTCACCGGGCAATTCTTAAGGCAAACCATGCAGCCTGTGCATTTTTCCGCATCCACTGTGTACGTCAGCAACGGGCGGCAAACCTTTGCAGGACATTTCTTGTGAAAAATATGGGCTTCATATTCATCACGGAAATATTTCATCGTCGTAAGAACCGGGTTCGGCGCAGTTTGTCCGAGACCGCACAACGAATTATCCTTGATCTGGTATGCAAGTTCTTCCAATTTCGCAAGATCATCTTCGGCACCCTGGCCGTTGGTTATGCGTTCAAGTATCTCAAGCATCCGCTTGGTTCCCATGCGACAGAAAGTACATTTCCCGCAGGATTCCTTGCGTGTGAAATCGAGGAAGAATTTGGCCACATCAACCATGCAGGTTGTTTCATCCATCACGACCATACCGCCTGATCCCATTATGGCACCGGTGGCATTGACTGAATCGTAATCCACGATGGTATCCGACAAGTATTCAGGAATACATCCACCTGATGGTCCGCCGAGCTGAACTGCCTTGAACTTCTTATCTTTCTTGATGCCTCCGCCCAAACGGAAGATCACATCCTTGATCGTCATTCCCATCGGAACTTCAACGAGTCCCGAGTTCTTTACTTTACCTGCAAGTGCAAAAACCTTGGTCCCCTTGCTTTTTTCTGTACCATAGGAAGCATAAGCCTTCGCGCCATTGATGACGATCCAGGGAATGTTTGCAAATGTTTCAACATTGTTGATGTTGGTAGGTTTTTTCCATAACCCGGAAGCAGCAGGAAACGGCGGCCTTTTCCGCGGCATCCCTCGTTCGCCTTCAATTGAAGCAATGAGAGCAGTCTCTTCACCGCAGACAAAAGCACCGGCTCCCTCCTTAATATAAATATCAAAATCGAATCCTTCAATCCCGAAAATATTTTTTCCCAGGTATCCTTTGTGATGAGCCTGTTCGATGGCGATGTTCAGGCGCTTGATCGCCAGCGGGTATTCGGCCCGGCAATAAATCACTCCCTGGTTGGCTTCAATAGCATAGGCTGCAATGATCATCCCTTCGAGGACGGAATGCGGATCGCCTTCAAGTACCGAACGATCCATGAATGCCCCGGGATCGCCTTCATCGGCATTACAGATGATATATTTCTCGGGAGACTTGTTTGCATTGGCAAATTTCCATTTCATCCCGGTAGGAAATCCACCTCCCCCGCGGCCGCGGAGACCGGAATCAAGGATTGTCTGGATGACAGCCTCGCGGGAAATTTTTTTCTCACCAATGGTCCGGATCGCCTGGTAACCCTGGTGTGCCTCATATTCCTCAATGGATTCAGGATCAATGTACCCGCAATTCCGGAGGACGATCTTCACCTGCGATTCAATGAAATAATTTTCCGGAGCATCGAACAGATCGGTGTAAACAATATACTCCCTGATCGGATCATGCTGGTTGATGTGCTTCTCGATCACTTCGATAGCACGTTCTTCATTGACATCACCATAAAGGTAAGTGCCTGTTTCATCAACAATTTCTACCAGCGGCTCACGGTAGCACATGCCGATGCAACTTGTTTTCCTTAATTCAAAGTCAATATTTTCGGTTTCCTTGAGAGCCTGTATTTTTTGGTACGTTTTGTTGGCGCCGGCTGCTATTCCACAGCTTCCCAATCCGACAGTTACAGTTGTTTTAGTCATATAAGTTGGCTACAATTTATTTGTTACAGAAATGATTTGCTGAATTGATGGATGATCATCCGGAAGCCTAATTGCTTTCTGCAATCCGGATGGTTTTCACGATCTTGACCGATTCATTGCCGGTCAGTTTTCCATAAGTCTGATCACTGATCATCATTACCGGCGCCAGTGAACAACAGCCCAGGCAGGCTACTGATTCGAGCGTAAAGAACCGGTCTTCGGTCGTCTCCCCGTCTTTGATCCTCAGTGCTTCTTCCAGAGCCTCGGAGATCTCCTTGGCATTTTGCACATGACAGGCAGTTCCGTGACATACCTTGATGATATGCCTTCCGACAGGAGCCATCCGGAATTGTGCATAGAACGTCGCAACGCCATACATCTCGCTCAGTTCGAGCCCGGTTTCCTGTGAGATTTTTTCAAAGGCTGCACGCGGGATATATCCAAAAATCTCCTGTGTGCCCTGCAGCAATGGGATCATGTTCCCTTTTTTCCCTTTGTATTTCTGGATCAGTTTGTTGATCAGGGAAAGATCAACATCAGCCTTTGCCGGCCGTTCGGTGGGTTTATTATTTCTTGAAATTCGCATAAAATTGAACTGTGTTTTGAATGATAATTCCTGTTAGTTATATGAGTTTGATTGTTGTGAATTTTAATAACATGCTATGGGTTGTCATTCTTCTGCCAGGAGATTACTGAAATCCGCTTCCTTCCATCCATCCTGACGATCAATGGTTTTTCAAACCTGCATATGGAAAAGAACTTTGTTTTCCTGAGATCCTTTTGCTGCTTCAGCACATCGTACCGGATGAAACTTTTCGACATCTCCGGCTGGACGCAAAAATAACCAACATTCATGGATGTCACGTTATGAAAAAAATGAGATCCTGAAGAAGCATCCAGCGGAAATCCTTCAAGACTGGTCTCAACGATCACTTTTGCATGCGAGATCTGCGGCCAGTTTACCGGTATGCCAATCCAACGGTCATGTGTTCCCCATCTTCCCGGACCGATCAAAATATAATTTTTATTTTCCCTGATCATCCGGGCATTGATCTGATCCATCTCTTCCGCCATCTCGATCGTCATGGATTTATCAAATGTATCCGGATCAACAAAGACAACTTCATCGATGCTGTCAATCATCCCGTTTCCCATCTCTTTTTCAGAGTATAGCAGGATCTCGTCTTTGGGAATTTTATCGAGGTCCACTTCGTAATCTGTGGAATTGCCTATCAGCGGCTTGATCTGGAGCAGGTAAAAGGATGCCCTGTAATCCGAATCCTTGTTGAGATCAACTGCAAACTCAATCTCAACAGGCGAACCCATTGCTTCCTTCACCACATCGATCACGACTTCAATGGTCTTGGCCAGGGGAATATAGTTGTATTTCAGGATATCCGCGAAATTCACCACGCGCGGACCTGCCTGGTTCAGACCTGCACTGATCCGGTTGTTGTCGGGTGAATATACTGACGCCAGGTGTTTCAGTGTACCCTGCATCTCAGCATCGTCAATATCAAGCTTCCTTAACCCGGCATCCTCCCCTTCCATCAGGTTCACATCTTTTTTCTTCAGGTCAACGGCATAAAAATGAACCTGTGATCCCTGCAACTGGTCCTTCGGTGAATTGATCTCAAGATTGGGATAAAGCGGCGAAAAGCGAAATGCTTTCTCTCCTTCCACAACGTACCGTCCGAGACCGACGGCGGCTACAGCAAATCCCTCTTCGGGAGTCATGTGTCCGTATGGATAATAGTTATATGATTGCGCAACTCCTGAAATATGCGGGTAATAAACATCACCGTACTGATTGCCCACGACTTCCTGGATCACGACGGCCATCTTTTCCTGTTCGATCTTGTAATTGATGGCTTCAATATAACCTTTGGCAATCTTTGAATAGACAGATGCATAAACAAGTTTGATTGCATCCATCAACTGGTGAAGCCTGACCGCCGGATCGTCATGGTTATTGGGGATGAGATACGTTTCAAAGATGCCGGCAAATGGCTGGTTCAGGGAATCCTCAAACAGTCCTGAAGACCGCACAGCCAAGGGCTTGGTGATCATTTTAATGATCATTTTCAGCTTCCTGACGAGTGTATCTGTCAGCTTTCCTTCAAGAAAGGAGCGTTTGATTTTCTCATAATCTTCTTCAAAGACGGCAACTTCGCGCAGCTTATTCCGGTCGAGAAAATATTCGAATTCATCCGTTCCAATGATGGATGTCTTTGGAGTGCGGATGTTGATATTCGGAACATGCTGCGAAAAATCATAATTGTAGATCAGTGTGCTGACGAATGCAAGACCGCGGCCTTTCCCGCCAAGCGCACCTTCGGTCAGGGCAAGGATGTTGCGCTCATCGGTGATCGAAGATTCCTCAAAGGGAATAACCTTCCCGATGTTTTGTTCATTGCGGAAATGCTGGATGACGCTGATCAGGTAAATGCGAAGACTATCCGGGTCCTTAAAATCCGTGACCTTCGCAGGGTTAAGGATCTTTGCAACCTGGATCTCGCCGCGGGCCATGAGCCACATCGAAAAATGGTCCTTCCTTGCATGGTACAAAAGTGATTCTTCGGGAATACTTGCCAGCAGGTCTTCAAATTCTTTCAGTGACTTGGCAACTGCAATCTGCCGGCCTTCCTTATCACGGTATATAAAATTCCCGAAGCCAAGATAGTGCGTTATGAAACTCTTAAAATCCAGCAACAGGGTTTCAGAGTTTTTATTGATGAAGGATGATTTCAGTTCGTAGGCAAGATTGGCATTATTATCATCCGATGACTGAAGGACAATTGGCAGATCCCTGATCTCTTTCCGGGTCTGTTTTACAAGAGAAAATCCCGCCGTGTTGTTGAGTTTTCCATCCTTCTTGAATTTCACATCAGAGATCAGGCAAAGTATGTATTCCTTGTATTTATTAAAGACATGCATCGCCTCTTCATACGTTGAAGCAAGCAGGATCTTGGGCCGCGCCTTAAGCCTGAGGATCCGGTAGAGTTCATCCGTTGTTACATCCTCGATGATATGCTTGGTCTGCTCCAGCACAATGTTATAGAGCATCGGCAGGTAAAGCGAATAAAACTGGGGCGAATCTTCCACCACAAGGATTACCCGTGTCATCCCGATTTCCGTATCGTTCTCCACATTGATCTTATCCTCAAGGTAATTTATCATCGCGAAGAAGATCTTGGAATCACCGTTCCAAACAAAACTCCGGTCAATCCAGAACAGCCTTTCAGGATCTTTTTCAATATCGGCAATATCTGTGTTGCTGTTCAGCAGCAGGAAGACCGGGATGTAATTGTATTTTTCCTTTATCTTTTTACTGAGTTCAGTCGGGAATTGTTTATCCACACCAATCATGATGATGACCAGGTCATAATGCTTGGAACCGAGCTGCTCGAAAACTTCATTTGTGGCAGACACTCCGGTAATGCGTGGCATCGTGCTCAGACTGAGCTGGTAAAATTCTCCAAGCACATGTTCTGAAAACCTTCCTTCCTTTTCAATGCTGTATGCATCATACAGGTTTGCAACAAGCAATATTTCCTTCACCTTGAACGGCATCAGGTCGTGATAAACATCCCGGTTATAGTTGTTCCGGTTCAGGAAGGTTTGAAGCAGCTGCCGGCTGTATTTTGTGGTTTCAGGGATTTCCGGCCTGGCTGCATAGGTCTCCTTCTCCATCGTTTTCCGGAGTATTGCCTTGCCTTTGATGCTGTTGAGATAACCTGCAATAATGTTGGCAAGATTGAGGATTAGGTGCCGCTCTTCCATAAGGAACGGGCCTTCATCCGAAGGAGGAAAAGCCTTAAGATAAAAAATCTCAATTGTTCCTTCCTGGGTATCGATGGTTTCAAATGTCTGCTTCTGTGTCCATTGTGTTTCCCGGAATCCCGGGGAGGTGATCTCAATGGCAGAATAGCGGATCCGGCAAACGGTAAACTCGGGATACTGCCAGGCCTTGGGAATGATCAGGCTGATCTGGTGAAGCGCTTCTTCAATTGGCTTTCCTGCCCGGAGGATGCTGGTCGCCTGGTTGATCGCGGCAAGTTCTTTCAGCCGTTCGCGTGTGACATACCGGCCTTCCCTGCCTTTCACAGCATTCAGAAACCCTTCGATCAGGCTGGCGATGTTCTGGATGAGGTTCCGCTCTTCTTTCAGAAACGGACCTTCATCGATTATGGGAAACTCTTTCAGATAAAACACCTCGATTGTGCCACTCAAATTGTCGATAGTTTCAAATGACTGCTCAAGTGTCCATCTTGTCTCCGCAAAATCCCGACTTACAAACTCCATTTCATCGAACCGGATCCTGGCCACGGTAGAATCAGGATACTGCCACGCCTTGGGAAGGATCTGGCAAATCCCGTAAAGAGTATCTGAAACCGCGAGATCTTTTTTGATGATAGCCGTCGTATCGTTGATGGCGGCAAGTTCTTTCAGCCTCTCCCGGGTATCATACAGAAGTTTTTCGACATCAAGTGAACCATTACTGACGGAGGATTTATCTTCAGGAAGCGGCATAAAGTCTTGTTTTAGACAATGGTATGAGTTATCCGGGATGGGTTTGTAAAATTACATATTCTTTTGCATCAAAAAAAATAATGTATCGAATTCCCGGCTGTTTATTGCTACCCGCGTGAAATCCATTTGAACCACGTCTGCCAGGAACCAGGAAACATTGGAGTATAACCCGAACAAAAAGAGAAAGTTGGCATAAATATCCTGGCAATCAGGGCAGTTTTCAGATGCCATTGTCGGGATTTTCACATCAGATTGATAAAAAATTGGTCTGTTGTGAAAATAAAAACAATAACATTTGTAAATGGACGGAAGATATTTTTTACTTTTGCGAAAATTTATCTCCTAATTATAAAACACTACTCTTATGACAAAAAATGTGCATGAACAGTTGGTCAACGACTTCATGGCCAAGATCATTACTAAGAATGCAGGTGAAAAAGAATTTCACCAGGCAGTAAAAGAGGTTGTAGAATCTCTGATTCCTTTCATTGAAGAGAATCCTAAGTACAAGACATTTAAAATCCTCGAGCGTCTTTCAGAGCCGGAGAGAGTTATTATGTTCCGCGTACCTTGGACAGACGACAAAGGTGAGATCCAGATCAACAAGGGCTACCGCATTGAAATGAACAGTGCAATTGGTCCTTACAAAGGTGGTTTACGTTTCCACCCGACTGTTAACCTCGGCATCCTGAAATTCCTTGCTTTCGAGCAGGTTTTAAAGAACAGTTTAACTACACTCCCGATGGGTGGTGGAAAAGGTGGCAGTGATTTCGATCCTAAAGGAAAGTCAGACACTGAAGTAATGCATTTCTGCCAGAGTTTCATGACAGAGCTGCAGCGTCATATTGGACCTGACACAGATGTACCTGCTGGTGACATTGGTGTTGGTGGTCGTGAGATTGGTTTCATGTTTGGACAATACAAAAGACTGCGCAACGAATTTACCGGTGTATTAACTGGTAAAGGTCTTGAGTGGGGTGGCAGTTTGATTCGTCCGGAAGCTACAGGTTACGGTCAGGTATATTTTGCAGAAGAAATGCTGAAGACCCGTAAACTTGATTTCAAAGGCAAAATCGTTGCTGTTTCCGGTTCAGGTAACGTTGCTCAGTATGCAACTGAAAAAGTTACCCTGTTAGGTGGTAAAGTTGTTACCCTTTCAGATTCTGAAGGCTACATCTACGATCCTAAGGGAATTGATGCTGAAAAGCTTGCTTTTGTTATGCATCTGAAGAATGTTAAGAGAGGTCGTATCAAGGAATATTGCGACAAATATGGCGAAGCTAAATTTGTTGCCGGAAAACGTCCATGGGAAGTTAAATGCGATATCGCATTACCAAGTGCTACCCAGAACGAAATTGATGGCAATGATGCCAAGGCTTTGGTAAAGAATGGTTGCATTTGCGTTTCCGAAGGTGCAAACATGCCTTCAACTCCTGAGGCAATGGATGTATATCTCGAGGCAAAAATCCTGTACGGTCCTGGTAAAGCAGCAAACGCCGGTGGTGTTGCTACTTCAGGTCTCGAAATGTCACAGAATTCAATGCGTCTGGCATGGTCAAGGGAAGAAGTTGACGAAAGACTTCATACCATCATGATCAACATTCACAAGAATTGCGTGAAATACGGAACTGAGCCTGATGGTTTCATCAACTACGTAAAAGGCGCTAACATTGGTGGATTTGTAAAAGTTGCCGATGCAATGATTGCACAGGGTCTTGTGTAATACCAACAACTCATTTTGATTGAAAAAGGTCACAGAAATGTGGCCTTTTTTTATTGGCTCAAAACCTTCTCATAAACTCCATAGATCACTTTGGCAACGGCTTCTTCCGATAAATGATCTTCATTCAGCCTGGCCCTTCCGTTAGATGGAACATCGGATTGAACGACTTCCACGATTGCACGGGCCAATGCATGAGGTTCCTTTTCTGTCACAATTGAAGGCTTCACTCCTTCAAGCCGTTCTTTTACATCACCAACATCCACGCCAACTACAGGAACATCGCATGCCATCGCCTCTTTTACCATGGTAGGACTGCCTTCACTGTCACTGCAAAGCAACAGGCAATCTGAAGCATTGATCATAAACGGGATCCATTTACGGTTGTCTCCCTTTGCATCCAGTACTTCCAGCCTTGCCTGCGGAATACTCTTCTTTACAATTGCGATAGTTTGGTCAGCAATATCAAGTCGCTTCAGGATCGGATTGTTGGCGTTGAAAAGAACCACGACTTCATTCTCTTTCCAGTGCAAATGCCGTCTTGCCTGCGCTTTGTCCATAGGCTGAAATTCCTGCATATTAATTCCCAGAGGAATAATATTGGACTTCCCTTTTTCCCACCATAGATTCTTCCGGACGATCTTGCTGACACAGATCACCTGCCGTGCCCGAAGAACAGCCAGGTTCGACATCATTTTTTTCGTGACAGTGCGCAGGTAACTTTCGCCGGGGATCGTATTCAGATCACTCCCGTGAAACGTGATCACCAGCGGACGGGAATTGGAAAATGCAGCAATGAAAGCATAGACCATTCCGTACTGGACATGAACCAGGTCGGGTTTAAATTCCTTTATGGTCCGCCTGAGATCCCTGACAATCCTTACCAGCTTTGGAATAGTCAGCCCCTGTGCATGAATATAGAAGGATTGATTCTCAACTCCCAGCTTCTCCAGGGAGTCAATCTGGCGATGGGTAAAGATCATCGCCAGGGGAATGGATGTGCTAGCCAGGATGGAAAGGACTTTCATGGACTCAGATTAATGCCTGACCGGCAGGTTCAGCATCCGGTTCTTTCCTGGTCATTGTCCAGAAGAAGAATGTGTTAAAGAATGCATAATAGACTACGCCGGCCTGTACTTCGAGCATCGATTCAAAAATCATGTTGAGTGCAAAGACCAGCAGGAAAATAACGTATAAGTATTCTCCATGGCGGATTGCAGGAAACAGAGGAAGAATCAGCATGCAGCCAAGGATCAGAAAGCCAATGATTCCTAAAGAAATACAGGTTTGGATATACTGGTTGTGTGCATTCAGCTTCTTCTCCAGCGCAGGCTTGATGCCGTTCTTGTCATACTTCCGGAGCAGCGCATCCTTGACATCCCCGGTACCGGTTCCAAAAAGCAGGTGCTCACGGATGATTTCCAGTCCCGATTTCCAGATCATCATTCGTTCAGCCGTGCTTTCGCTTTTATCATTTTTTAATGAAGATTCATCCGAGAAACTCTTTGTAGCCGTCGATATCCGCCCGTTAGCATAAGGGAAGAACTGCAACCCAAGATAAAGAAGAAGGAATGAAGTTACCAGGATAATGATTCCCGTCAGCCAGTTCTTTTTCCTGATAATCACCAGCAGCGAAAAGAAAACCAGGACAAGCGAAAGGCTCAGTAATCCGGCCTTTGAACTGAGCAGAATGATCAATACCAGGAAATAGATGGACAATAAGATCAGCGATATTTTGTAAAAGGGCCTCATGAACGTTCCCTTGAAAATGATTTTCCACGCAATGATGGAAACTGCGAAAACAAGGTACATCGAAAGGTAGGTCGAATGAAAAAACCAGGAAAGATTTCCATAGTAGAATGAATGATCAAGGTGGTTCCATCTTTCATTGTAAAATGAATGACCGAGGAGAAGCAGTGTTCCGGTAACACAACCGATCACGAAGAAATCCAGGATGTTCATGCCTTCTTTCTTCATGAATACCCCGTTATCCAGCATTGAGAATATCAATGGAAAAACCAGTAATGACAACTTGATCTCAAGGTCTTCCCGCCCATATTTCATGTTGTTTGACCAGGCCAGGCCAACCAGGTAAAGAAGGTAAAGGAATGAAAATGAAAATAACAGGAACCTTTCTTTTTCAATGAAAATGAGTCTGAAGTTCTTCCTGTACGAAGCCTCCACCATCCAGTTCAGGAACAACAGAACGATGAAAGGAGGAACCAGCCTCCCGAATACAGGAAGAAAAAATGAAATTCCCAGCAAACAGAAATAAAAAATATTCCGGTGAATTCGGGTCCTGGTTGCAGGTTCTTTCATCTGCTTGAATGGATTTTTGTTTTCTTCTTCTTCAAAATTACAAAATTTACCAACCCAGCCAAGTAACCCGCTCCGTATGACAGATGCAGCGCAAAGAACAACCAGGGGAGAATGAAAATCAAAGCCGGTGATCGCTGGTTCCGGCATATCCTGAAGCTGAAAAAAAGATCAATCAGGAAATACAACCCGGTTACAGCAACGTAAACAACGCCGAAAAACGGATTCAGAAGTGCAAATGGTATTCCGCAGAGAATGAAGATCAGGAATCCAAATGGCACCAATTGCCGGATCGTTGATGGTTTTCCGTTTTTCAACGAGACCAATGGTTTAAATAATCCATACTGGTAAAACATCTTCAGCAGGCTCCCAATTTTCTCGCGGGAGTAGTAGATAAGCCTGACTTCCGGGATCAGGTAGATTGATCCGCCATTCCTGATAAGCCGTGAATTGAATTCGTCATCCTGGTTCCGCAACAGTTCTTCATCAAACTTGCCGATTTTCTCAAAGACTGATCTCCGGTAACAGCCAAAAGTAACTGTATCAACCTTCATCCGCTCTTTTGCTCCGATCCGGAAATAGGAATTCCCGACACCGAACGGGGACGAAATAACTTCGGCAATTGCTTTTGCACGCAGCGTGGCTGTGGGTGGTTGCGTATCACACACACCGCCGACATTGTCTGCATCCAGATCAAAAAGCGCTTTTACAAGTAACGACACATAATTCAACGGGTATACCGAATGCGATCCCATGATCATGATGACTTCTCCCCCGGACCTGTCAATCCCAATATTCAGTGCAAATGGGACAAATCTTCTTTCATTGTCGGCCAGATGGATAAACCTATGCTGAATTTCAAAGGCATGAACCACCGACCGTGTCCCGTCGGTGCTCATCCCGTCCACCACGATTACCTCTAGGCATTCCAGCGGATAATCCTGTGAAACAATATTAGCCAGAATGGTCCCGATGTATTTCTCTTCATTAAAGCACGGGATAATAACAGATACAAGCGGATTAACATCCGGAGATTGCCCGGTGCGGTATCCTTCTTCAGCCATTCCATTATATTTTTCTCCCCGTAATGTCATCCTTGTTTTTGTATTTGTTCTCTCAGAGAATTCAGATACTGAACCATTGAATCCGGGAAAATCGCTTTTTCCGCAATTAACTTCCGGTTCATTTCTATGGCTGTAGTTTCTTTCCTGCGGAATTTTTCAAGCGCTGTAAAATCAAGTTCCCGGGAATAATGAATTCCGTTTTCTCCATCGGTGACCCATTCTTTGTTGGCTGGAATATCCGAAACCACGGGAATACAGCCATGTGCCATTGCCTCCAGCAAGGATACCGATGTGGAGTCGGAAGCAGGAATGGACATAAAAAATTCCGATTTAATAAATAATTCCGTTTGTTCTGTCGGAGGGATGAATCCAAGAAACTTAACACGGTTGTCAATCTTAAGATCCTTTGCCAGCTTTTCCAGTGAAGGGCGCAAATTTCCGTCGTTTGCCACGACCAGGCGGGCTTCTTCAGATTCAGCAGCAATGCGGCTGAAGAACCTCAACACCTCTTCAATATTATAATTTTCAGAAAGGATGCGATTGGAAAAAAAAAGACCGCGTTGCTTCACTCCGGGATCAAAATCCGGGAGTGCATCAAGGCCAAACGTGAATGTAAGAACAGATGTGCCTGTCAGGCGTTTGACGACGCTGGTCATATATTCCGAATCAGACGTAACCAATTGTGCCCTGTTCAGGCTGTACCGTAATGCAAGATTGTTGAATTTATTGGTAAACGGCGTTACAAGGACATCCGTTCCCCAGGCCGACTGAACCAGGAAAAACTTCCTGATAGAAAACTGCCGGACGATGGCGGCCAATAGTCCATGACTCGTAATGTAATGCGCGTTAACCACGATGGGATTGATCTTCCTGATGATCGAAAACACCTTCGGGATCTTGAACAACAGCGCACTGTTTCCCCCGGAAGGCTTCGATTCAGTTTCAAGCGGGAAGAGCCTGTCAGATGGCAACAGATCACAGATGCCCGGATGAATGCCACGGGACGAGATAAGGAATACGTCGTAGGATTTAACGAGTTCCCGGACCCATTTCAGCATGTGAGGACTGCTTCCATCCCCAATTAAAAGATATTTTCCTTCATGCATATTTCTCGGATAAACCATCCAGTATATTTTCCAGTCGCTGCGCTAAAACTTTGCGATGGTGCGCTTCAATGATCTCCCTGTCAAACCCGGGCAATTTCTTTTCCTCCCATAATTTCAATGCACCGGTTATGGCTTCTGATATTTCAGGAACATTATCCCACCCGGCAACAAAACCGGCACGACAATCCTGAATCAGCCTTGCTGCTACATCATCCTTGTCAACAACAGCTATGACCGGTCTCATCGCACCAAGGTAGTCAAATATTTTTGCAGAATAAGCACCCTTGTAAACCGATTTATCTAAAACCAGCAGCAAGGCATCTGCTTTCCTGATAATTTGAATGACCTTATCATAGGACATCTTCGGAATAAATTCACAATACTTTTCAAGCGCCTCAGGAATGTGAAAATTTTTCAAAACACCCGGAAACTGTAACCTGATATTCTTTATTCGTCCCTGTTTAAGGAGCATTATTACCGCTTCAAAAAAACGAGTGGGTTTGCGGTCTCCATAAAATGTCCCGGCGTAGCAAATTGTAAAAACATCATTGAATGTTCCGGAGTTCCCCGGGACAAAATCATAACCATTCCTGAGCTCCAGTATCGGTTTATCAATTGATGGATAGTGCAGTTTTAAATAATCCACCAGCGGTTTGGATACGGTCAGAATTGCACGGCTTGACAACATTACCTGTGCCTCGAACGACTGCAGACGCTTGCGTACTAAGAAACCATGCGATGAGTTATTCGTGATCCCGTCCCGTAGATCCGCAATAAACGGGATTCCATATTTCCGGGCATTCCTGATTCCAACCTTCAGTGCCTCTGAATATGGATATGTAGCAAGCATCAGATCGGGCTTCCAGTCATTCAGTATGCGTGAAATTTCTTTGTCAGCCAGTCTTCCCCAGCCCGACATTTCATTGATTCCGGCAAGCGCGAGAACAACGTTGTACAACGCCTTGACTTTATGGAAAAAGGCTGATGCCGGCCGCTTGAATTCAGCTCGTTTAAGAAGTGCTGGATTAGGCAGGTAAACCACTTCATACGAAACACCCGCCAATTCAGGTATAACTGCTGGGTCATCTGACCATGCGATAACTTTGATGTCGTATTTTTCCGGCGAAAGGTATTTTACAAAGGAGATAATCCTTTGACTGGCCACAGACTGAACAGGAGGGAAATAGGTCGTAATGATCAGGAGTTTTCTCCGGATGTTATTCATACCGCAAAGCTACATATTTTACAGATGCTGCCATAGGTCTTAAGGCCTGGACCCGGCACCACTTTCTATCCTTTCAAAACCCGGTGAATGTTCCGGATAATATCAGCCTCATTAAAATTCTTCAGCACGTATTCCATTCCATCCAGGTTGCTCACAAGTTCTTGCCTTTCAGATTTTAGTTTCAACTCAAAAACTTTCTCCTGGAGAGACTGGTCATCAATAGCGTAAATGCAAGGATCAAATTTCTGGTTGTAAATAACGTATCGCTGGTTGACCAATGATTCGATGACAAAAAAAGATAAGCCGTCATGTTCAGGCATCCGGATACATACTGTGTTACGCTGGATTTCTTCGGCCATATTTGATATCCACCCAAGCAGTGTAATATTTTCGGGTAATGGTTCGGAATAGGTTGACATTCCTGCGATCCTTATCTCAACATCCGGAAATTTCAGGGCCAACCTGATCAGGTAGTCGATTCCATAAAATTTTTCTTCACCC
>TBL_comb47_HYPODRAFT_10004936_pt1 | contig 15150 bp, 14 predicted proteins | sample TroBogypolimnion_40_FD_10682 | JGI IMG/M metagenome (IMG submission 10682)
CCGCAGCGGTGTGTGCATGTCCTGTCGAAGTAGGCCAGCTGCCACTCCCTGAACCCTGCGCCTGTGTTCACCGACGAAGGCTGACGCCAGCCGAACCTCCCTCCAAGCCTCGATCCCATCCATCCGTTCCTGTTCAACCCCCGTCCGAGTCCGTATCTCAGAGGAGCCATCATGCGGCGCTTCGCCATCCTCACCGTCCTCATCGTGCTGGCCGCGGCCCCCTCGGCCATGGCGAAGATCACCACCATCAAGGGGTGTTCCGACTGCGCCGCCTGCCATGTGGGCGCTCCCAACAAGAAGCAGTTCAACGTCCAGGCCGCCAAGATGGTGAAGAAGTACCGGGAGCCCATGTGCAAGGCCTGCCACGGTTGGGCTCACGACAAGCTGACCACCAAGGCGCTGAGGACGAAGAAGAAGTAGCTTAGCCAGCCCACAAAAGCGGCGCCCTCACCGGCGCCGCTTTTGTCTGGGGCCGTCTACAGGCCGAGGAGGGTGCGGGCCTCGGCCTCCAGGCGGTCCAGCAGGGCGGCATCGGTCCGGCTCTGGAGGTAGACCTTGAGCTTGGGCTCGGTGCCGCTGGGCCTGAAGGCCGCGAAGCCCCCGCCCTCCAGGCGGAACTTCAGCACGTTGCTGTGCAGGATGGGCAGGGCGACGGGTCGATTGTCCGGCCGGTCGAGAATCGGCTCGCTTCGCCCCTCTCCATGCCAGAGGCCCGTCTGGAAATCCTCCCAGCTGGCGACCTTCTCCCCGCCGAGGGAGGCCAGCCCGGCCCTGCGGATCCGCTCCATGGCCTCCGCGAAGCGCTTGGCGCCGCCGGGCCGGGGGTCCTCGAGGTTCACCAGGCGGTTGTGGAAGGTCCCCACTTTGGCCATCAGGGCATCAACCGCATCAAAGAGGGTCTGGCCCTGGGCCTTGTGGTGTCCGGCCATCTCGGCGACCACGAGGGCCGCTGTGACGCCGTCCTTGTCCCTGAGGCTGGGGGGGATGAGCATGCCGTAGCTCTCCTCGGCGCTGAAGGCGTAGGCTTCTCCCAGGGCCTCCAGCCGGTCCATGCACACGGCGATGTTCTTGAAGCCCGTGAGGGTCCACACCACGGGCAGGCCGTGGTGGCGGGCCACCTCGGCCATGAAGTCGGAGGTGACCACGGTGCTCACCACCGCGCCCTGGCGACCCTTCTGGGTGCAGAGGTAGTCCAGCGTGAGGCCGGCGATGTCGTTGCCGGACATGAGTTCCCAGGCCCCATTGCGCTTTGCCACCACGCCGATGCGATCTGCATCGGGATCGTTGGCGAGAATGACCTCCGCACCCATGGCCTCGGCCTCCCGGATGGGCGCCGCATAGGCCGCCAGTTCCTCGGGATTGGGCCTGGGTGCCGTGGGGAAGGTCCCGTCCTGGATCCCCTGGCTGGGGCTCACGGAAAGGGGCAGGCCGGCCCGCTCGAAGAGGGCCGGGACGAAGGCGATGCCCGTGCCATGGAAAGGCGTGTAGAGGATCCGGGTGGGCGTGAAGGATCCGGGGTGCTGGAGCAGGCTGTTCCCGAGGGTCAGGTAGGCCTGCTCCACCTCCAGGGGGATGGGGCGGATGCGGCCCTCGGGCGCCACTGGCGGCTCGGGCACCATGGGCAGCCCCGCCATCCGGGCCTCGATCTCCCCGTCCCAGGGATCCACCNCCTGGCCGCCAAGGTCGTTGTAGGCCTTGAAGCCGTTGTATTCCTTCGGATTGTGGCTGGCTGTGATGATCACCCCGCAGGCGGAACCCAGGGCCTTCATGGCGAAGCAGAGGAAGGGCGTGGGCAGAGGGCGCGTGCCCAGGAACACCTGGTAGCCCGCCGCCGCCAGGACCGCGGCGCTTTCCGCGGCGAAGACGTCGGACTTGATCCGGGTGTCGTAGCCCACCACGGCGATCTTCTTCCCGGGGGCGTGGGCCTGGGCGACGGCGGCCAGGGCCAGGGTCGTCCGGCGGACGTTGGGCTGGTTCATGCGGCGCAGGCCGGCGGCCATGAAGCCCCGGAGTCCACCCGTGCCGAAGGCCAGGGGCTCGAAGAACCGGTCCTCGATCTCCGCGAGGGCCTTGGCGTCGCCACCCTCGGCGGCCTGCACCAGAGGCTCCAACTCCGCGCGGAGTTCCGGCTCGAGGTGGGGGAAGCCAAGGTACTGCTTTGCGGCGCTCAGGGACATGGGAAACCTCGTTACAACTTACAAGTTCAATACCTTTGTGCTTGGCAGTATGCCTGCGTCCGGGCAGAAAGCCCATCGTCCGGATCTTTCCAACATCAAAAGCAACTGATCACCACCGAGACTCAAAGACACCAAGGAAGACAAATGACTTTGCTTTTGCAGTTCTTCTCGGTATCCCATTTGGCGGTAAGTGAAACATGAAGAAACTTGGTGCCTTGGTGCCTTGGTGGTGGTCTTTCTTGATCCGCCGGACCTCTACTCAAGCACCGCCCAGGGAGATGTCCTCCAGCAGGATGCTGAGCCCGGCGCTGCTGCCGTACCAGCGGAGGTCGCTGCCCAGCGCCACGATGCGCGTGAGGAAGTCCCGCAGGTTCCCGGCGAAGGTGAGCTTGTCCACGGGCTCGGCCAGTTGGCCATCGCGAATGCGGAGGCCGCTGGCCCCCACGCTGAGGTCCCCGCTGACCGGATCCACCGTGTGCAGGCCCATGATCTCGGTGATGAGCACGCCATTCCCGGCCAGGCCGTAGAGCACTTCCGGCGCTTTGTCCCCGGGCAGCGGAAACAGGTTGAACGTGGTGGCGCCGGGCTGGCTGCCGAGACCGCGCCCTGCGCTGGCGGTGGGGGCCATGCCCATCTCCGCGGCCGTCTTGAGCGTGTGCAGGTAGGTCTTCAGCACGCCGCCATCCAGCAGCACAGTGCGCCGGGTGGGCAGGCCCTCAGCGTCCCAGGGCTCGGTGCCCAGGGCCGGGCGGCCCGGGGCCTCGGTCAGGCGACCGTCGTCCACCAGGGTCAGCAGGGGGGAGGCGATGGCCTCGCCAAGTTTCCCGGCGAAGAGGCTGCGCTGCTTCAGCACCGATTCCGCGTCCAGCCATGCCGGCCACGATGCCCAGCAGGTCCAGAGCCACTTCCGGGTGCAGCACCACGGAGTACTTCCCCGCCGGGAGCCGCTGTGGGTTCAACTTCCGCGCGCCCTTGAGCGCGGCCTCGGCGCCGATGGCGGCCAGGTCCAGGTCCGGATGGCGGGAGGCATCCCAGTGCCAGGCCGCCTGCCGTTCCGCCCCATCCGCCACCGCCAGGTCGAGGGCCGCCGAACAGCTGGAGTAGACATCGGGCGTCCGCACGCCCTTCTGGGTGAGCAGGAGGCTGGCGCCGGTACCATCGCTCCAGGCGGCTTCCCGCACGGCGGCGACCTGTTTCGAGGCCCGCCGGGCCTGGGCCTCCAGGTCCAGGGCCCGGGCGATGCGCTGCTGGGGCGTGATGGCTTCCACCGAGGCGTCGAAGCGGCTGGGGAGGTCATCGCTGCCCGAGGGATCGGCCTGGCGCAGCCAGGGGTCCTCGTCGCCGAGGGCGCTGAGTTCCCAGGCCTGGGCGAAGAGGCCGCGGAAGTCTGCGGCGGCGAGGTCCGTGGTGGTGGCCAGGCCGGTCCGGAAGCCCTTGGCGCCCCCGCGGATCACGCGCACGCCCAGACCCCCGCGCTTGCTGGCGGTGAGATCTTCCAGCTGACCGTTCTGGACCTTGGCCTTGCGGCTGCGGGACACGGAGATGAAGGCCTCGGCCCCCTCCGCGCCCAGGGACACCGCGTGCCTGATGCCGTCCTGGAGACGGGCTTCGAGGGCTTCAGGAATGAAAGTGGTGAAGGGGGTCATGGTCAGATCACGCTCGGCAGGGGTTCTGCGGTGCCGCCTACGACGAGGGCGGGGCAGAGGATGGTGGGGAGGGCGTCGCTGACGGGCACGCCCTGGCCGTCCTTGCCGCAGGTGCCGATGTCAAAGTGATGGAGGTCGTTGCCGATCCGCGAGAGGCCCCTCAGCACCTCGGGACCACAGCCGCTGAGGGTGGCGTTCTTCACTGGGTATTTGGCCTCGCCCTTCTCCACCCAGTAGCCCTCGGTCACCTGGAACACGAAGTTTCCGGTGACCGTGTCCACTTGGCCGCCCCCCATGTGCTTGACGAGGAGGCCGCGGTCCAGGTCGCGGAGGATGGCCTCGGGGGCCTCGCTCCCCGGGGCCAGGAAGGTGTTCCGCATCCGCGGGATGGGCAGGTTCCGGTAGCTTTCCCTGCGCCCGTTGCCGGTGGGTTCGGTCTCCATCTTCTTCGATGTCTTGCGGGACTGAAGGTAGGCCTTCAGCACGCCGTTCTCGATGAGCACCACCCGGCTCACGGGGTTGCCTTCGTCGTCGATGGCCTGGCTGCCACGCTTGTGGGGCAGGGTGCCGTCGTCGATGATGGTCACGCCCTCGGAGGCCACCCGCTGGCCCAGCTTGTCAGCAAAGGCACTCATGCCCGCCAGGGCCAGGTCGGCCTCCAGCCCGTGGCCGCAGGCCTCGTGGATCATGGTGCCGCCCGCGCTGCTGCTGAGCACCACCGGAAAGGTCCCGGCGGGGGCCGGCTGGGCGTCCAGGGCCAGGATGGCCAGGCGGACCGCCTCGCGCACGGTCCGGGCCACGGCCTCCTCCGTGAACAGCTCGAAGCCGCGGGTCTCGCCCAGGGCCTGGTAGCCGGTCTGGAGCTGGGTCCCGTCCCCGGCGGTGACGTTCGCCCGCAGCACCACCTGGGTGCGGTGATCCTCCGTGATCCGGCCAGACCAGGCGCCGGCCTTGAGTTCGGCGGTGGCGATCCAGACGCGCTGGGTATTGTCTCCGTAGCCCACGGAGACCTGTTTCAGGGCGCCGGGGCGCAGGGCCCCGGCCTCGGTCCGCGCCAGGGCCTCGGCCCGGCGGACCAGGGCGACCTTCTCGTCCAGCCTGACCTGGCCGGGGTCCCGCTCCACGGGGCTGGGCGTGGGGTGGGTCATGACTACCAGGCTGGGCACCGGGGCCGGGGATCCCGTTCCCGGGGCCGCGAGGGTGTGGGCCGCCTCCTGCAGCTCCTCCAGGGTCGGGGCGATGAGGTCCGCGAAGCGGGTGGTCTCGCCATCCACCAGTCGCAGGCTGGCGCCGAAGGTCTCGGAAGCCAGCACATCCTCCATGCGGCCGTCGTCCATGCCCAGGGCGTGGGCCCGGCGCCGTTCGGCGAACACTTCGCCGTAGTCGCCGCCGCGGCTGAGCAGGGTGGCCAGGACATCCCGCAGCTGGTCTGCGGTGAAGGGAGCGGGCATCGTGGGTCTCCAGTTCCGCGCGCGGCGGACCCTCCAGTTTGCCAGAAGTTCGGCCTCGGCCTGTTCGATAAGGCCCGAGAGCTCCCTCCCGTCGTTGAGGATGACCAGGTCCGCATGCAGGGCCCGCTCCGCTGCCGTGGCCTGGGCCCGCAGCCGCGCCAGCGCCGCTTCCCGGGTCAGGCCGTCCCGGGCCATGAGGCGTTCCGTTCGCAGGTCCTCGGGCGCATCGACGGTCCAGAAGGCGTCGAAGTGGTGAGCCCTGCCGCGCTCCACCCAGAGCGCCGCATCCAGCACGGCGCCGCGGGTGGTGCTGGGAAGACCCTGGAGCCGGGCCTCCCGCAGGGCCTCGATGCGGGGATGGAGGATGGCGTTGAGCCGGGCCCGCTGGGCGGGGTCCGAGAACACGCGGGCAGCCATCCAGGGCCGGTCCAGGCTGCCGTCGGGCAGGAGGCAGTCCGGGCCGAAGGCGGCGACCACCTCTGCCAGCCCCCCGCTGCCCGGGACCACGGCCTCGCGCGCCAAGGCATCCGCGTCAATGATCGCCCAGCCCAGGGCCTGAAGGCGCGCGGCGACAAAGCTCTTCCCCGCCGCGATGCCGCCGCTGAGGCCAAGGAGGGGGAAGGCTGTGGCCATCGGGAAGGCACCTCGCAGGAGCATTGTGCCCCGTGTGTGGACTGGGATAAAAGGAAGGGCCGGGACCGGGCTGCCTACCCGGAGTCTGCATTCTCTATCCAATCATGGCCCAGGCCTCTACACTGGACCGTCGAACATCCCAGCTCGAGGCTTCATGAAAGACGCGTCCCCCGAACAGACCATGGATCTCTCCCAGCTGGAAAAGCCGGTGCTGGAGCTGGAGGCCCAGATCCGGGCCATGGAGATGGATCCCGCCCAGAACAAGGAGCGGGAGAAGCTGGAGAAGAAGCTCGACAAACTGAAGGCGGACCTGTTCACGAACCTGACCGACTGGCAGCGGGCCCAGCTGGCCCGGCATCCCAAGCGGCCCTACACCCTGGACTACCTGGAACGGATCTGCGAGCGCTTCGACGAACTGCACGGCGACCGCCGCTACGGGGATGACGCGGCCATCGTGGCCGGCATGGGCTGGATCGACGGCAACCCGGTGATGATCATCGGCCAGCAGAAGGGCCGGGACACGAAGCAGAAGATCCTGCGCAACTTCGGAATGCCCAAGCCCGAGGGCTACCGCAAGGCCCTCCGCCTCATGAAGCTGGCCGAGAAATTCCGGCGGCCCATCCTCTGTCTCATCGACACGCCGGGCGCCTACCCTGGCGTGGACGCCGAGGAGCGGGGCCAGGCCGAGGCCATCGCCCGGAACCTGCTGGAGATGGCCAAGCTCGAAGTACCCGTGGTGGCCGTCGTCCTCGGCGAAGGGGGCAGCGGCGGGGCCTTGGCCCTGGGCGTGGCGGACCGCGTGCTCATGATGGAGAACGCCATCTATTCCGTGATCTCGCCCGAGGGCTGCGCGTCCATCCTCTGGAAGGATGCCTCCCAGGCCCCCAAGGCGGCCGCGGCCCTCAAGCTCACGGCCCCGCACCTGCTGGAGCTGGGGGTCATCGACGGCATCGTGAAGGAGCCGCTCGGCGGCGCCCATTCCAACTTCGACGCCGCCGCGGCCGCGCTGAAGGAGGCCATCGTGGAGGCCTTCTCCGAACTTTCCGAGCTGTCCGCGGAAGAGCTGGTGGAGGAGCGGTACCAGAAGTTCGCGCGCATCGGTCGCGTGGGCTGACATGGGCGCCACATGCTGGCGCCTACGCCGTGCCATCCCGGCGGGGCCGGCGCCCTGGAAGGCCCTGGCGGCGGCCTGGGAGCTGGATCCCCGCCTGGCGCGCCTGGCCTGGATGCGGGGGGCGGACCGGCCTGAGGCCCTGGCCTGGCGGCTGGATGCCGGCTGGCAGCGCACCACGGATCCCCATCTCCTGCCCGGGGTGGACCAGGCCGTGGGCGCATCCGCAGGGCCATCGAGGCCCGGGAGCGCATCGTGGTCTACGGCGACTACGATGTGGACGGAGTCACGGCCACGGCGCTGCTCATGCGCACCCTGGAAAAGCTCGGAGCCGACGTCTCCTTCTTCATCCCCAACCGGTTCTCGGACGGCTACGGCCTCCACCTGGACTGCATCCAGGAGCTGAAGGCCACCCGCGATCCCGGGCTGCTCATTTCCGTGGACTGCGGTGTCCGGAGCCTGGACGAAGTGAAAGCCAGCACCGTGCTGGGCCTGGACTGGGTGATCACGGACCACCATGCCCTCGGCGCGGAGCTGCCGGCGGCCTGCGCCGTGGTGCATCCCCATCTTGGTGCGTACCCCAACCGGTTCCTCGCGGGCGTGGGCGTGGCCTTCAAGCTGGCCCAGGCCCTCCTGGGCGCGGCGCCGCACCCGGCGGGAGCCGACGCCGCCTTCCTGGACGGCCTCCTCAAGCTGGTGGCCATCGGCACCGTGGCGGACGTGATGCCCCTGGTGGACGAGAACGCCCTGCTGGTGCGGCGGGGCCTGGATTCCCTTGGCGGGAAGAACGGCCCGGGACTTGTCGCCCTGCTGCGGGCGGCGAAGAAGGAGGGGGCCATCGGGGCCCAGGACATCGGCTTCGGGCTGGCGCCGAGGCTGAACGCCGTGGGCCGCATGGGGGGTGCGGAAGATGCGGTACGCCTGCTGCTCACCCGGGACCGGGCCGAGGCGGAAACCCTCATGGCCCGGGTGGAGGCCCTCAACCTGGAGCGCCGCACCATCCAGCGGGACCTGACCGCCCGCCTGCCACCCCCCACGGAGGAGGCCTTCGACCTGGTGCTGGACCCCACGGCCCACAAGGGCGTCATCGGCATCGTGGCCGGCCACCGCATGCGGGCCAGCGGCCGCCCCTCGGGCGTCTGCACCGTCATCGACGATGTGGCGCACTGCAGCCTGCGGGCCCCGGAAGGCTATGACCTGAACGAACTGCTCGCGCTGGTCCAGCCCTTCATCCTGGGCGGGGGGGGGCACCGCGTGGCCGCGGGCCTGAGTTTCCTGGCCCCGCGCCTCGCCTTTGTGCGCCAGGCCCTCCAGCGGGGCGCCAGCCTCCAGGCCCAGGGCCGGGAGCTGCCTCCGCTGATGGTGGACGGGGGTCCCGGCGAACTGCCCGGGGACGCGGATCTGGCCCGGCTGGAGCCCTACGGTCAGGGGTTCCCGCCGCCCATGGCGAACCTCCAGGGCACGCTCGTCTCCTCGGCGACCTTCGGGGCGGACCATTGGAAGCTGCGGTTGGCCGGCCTGCCAGAGCCCATCACCTGGTTCGAACGCCCCGGGCGAGGGGTCCAGCCCCAGGCCGGGGACCTCCTGCATGTGGCCGCCACGCCCCAGGGCAGCGAGCGCTGGGGCCGTTCCTGGCTGGTGGACTCGGTTCTGGGGGAGGCGCTGCCATGAAGCTGGCCACCCTGCTCCGGGACCTCCCCCCCGCCCGGGCGGCCCTCTGGCAGGTCCTGGGCTGGGTCCTGGTGGCGGGCACCCTGGGCTTCACCGCGAGCTTCCTCATGAAGGGCACCGAGGGCATGCCGGGCCGCACGGGGGGCGGGGACTCCCTCTTCGGCGAGGGCACCCGTGGCACCGTGGGCACTCTCACCGAGCAGCTGGGTCCCAACCACATGGTGCTGGCCTACAAGACCATCGCCGGCTCAGAGGAGGATCTGCTCCTGGATCAGGTGACCGGCCGGCTGGACGAGCAGACCGGTCAGTGGCGTCTGGTCTCCCCCAGGGCCCGCCGGCAGCTGGGCATCTGGACCCTCCAGGGACCCCTGGATCTCGCCGTGATGCAGCCCGGCACCACCCACCTGCTGGGCAGGGGGCGCGTGGAGGGGGATGTGCCCGCCATCCGCTGGACCGGGGCGGAGTGGGAGGGGCTCGCCCCGCTGTGCTGGGAGTCCCTTGAGGGCTCCTCCCGCGGGGTCTGGAACCTGCCGACGGGGTGGCGGCGCGAGACCGACGGCCACCTGCGGGTGGACAGGGGCCCTGTGCGGTGGGAGGCCCCGGCGGAGGGCCGCGTGGTGCCCACCCTCCGGGCCATGGATGCGGAACGCCTCTGGGCCACACCGGGGTTCCAGACGGGCCATCTGGAGGGTGTGAATGCCCACCTGAGCGAAGGGTCCCTGCAGGCCTCGGTGGCCGAACTGACGGCGGATATGGTCACCTGGCCGGGCCCCCTGTCCTTCGAGCGAAGCGATGGATGGCGGGGGGAGGCCCAGGGCGGCCGGGCGCCCAGGCCGGCTCCGGGGGCGAGCTTCCAGCAGGTGGACCTGTGGAAGTTCAAGGCCCACCGGGCCCTGCCCACGGGAGTCGAGCAGCTGGCGACCGACGGGGCCCGCTGGACGCCGGCCGGCCTGCGCCTCGAGGGGGACGTGGTGTGGGATCAGCCCGTGGACGGCCAGAGTCTCACCCTGAAGGCCCCCCGGGTGCTCATGCGCGAGGCCCGGGGACCGGATCTGCCTGAATCCCTGCCCGTGGGCCAGGCCCTGGCCGAGGGCCAGGCGCTGCTCAGCTGGGGCCGGCGGACCCTCTCCTCGCCTCGCATCCAGGTGGACCGGAACACCCGCCGCTGGAGCCTCCAGGCCCCGGTCTTCGGCCGCGGGGAGGACGGGACTTTCACGGGAGGACCGGGGCAGGGCGATCCCCGGGCCTGGACCATCGACGGCCCCGTGCAGGTGAACCTCTTCTCGGGTGGCAGCCTCCGGGGTGCCAAGCTGGTGTGGGAAGAGACCCTGTGGACCCTCACGGGACGCCCGGCCACCTGGAGCCGACTGCGGGAAAGGCTCTCAGGCCCTCGCATCCTCCGGAAGGACGAGGTGGTGACCTTCCCGGAGGGGCTCAGCGGAACGCTGGCAGCCCCGGACGGGGACCTGTTCCTCCGGGCGGAGCGCGGGCTCAGCGATGCCCAAAAGGTCGTCCTCAGCGGGGGCGTGGAATGCCAGGGCCAGGGCTGGCACCTGGTGGCCGACACGGTGACCGTCACGCTGGGGCCCGAGCGCAGCGTGAAGCTCGTGCATGCCCAGGGCGCCGTGACCCTCCGGGCCAGCTGGGTGAGGGGCAGGGCGAGGAACTGGACCTGGAGCCCGGGCCCAAGATCGTGCGCTGGCAGGGCCGCGTGCGGGGCAAGGGAAGCGGGTCCGGGTGGTGACGGCTCCAAATCCCAGTCTCGTATGTTCTGATAGAAAGATGCCAGAACAGATGCACTGTCTCGAGGCCGTGAGCCTCCAGAAGCGGTACGGTGACCGGACCGTGGTGCGGGACGTGAGCCTTTGCGTGGGCACGGGCGAGGTCGTGGGTCTCCTGGGGCCCAACGGCGCCGGGAAGACCACGACCTTCTACATGGTGGTGGGTGTGGAGGCCCCGGACCGGGGCAGCATCCGCTGGCTGGGGCAGGATGTGACGGCCCTGCCCATGCACCGGCGATCCCGCCTGGGCATCGGTTACCTGGCCCAGGAGTCCAGCGTGTTCCGCGGGCTCACGGTCTGGGAGAACCTGCTGGCGCTGGGCGAGCTGCAACCCATTCCCCAGGCCGCGCAGAAAGAGCGCTGTGAACGCCTCCTGGCGGAATTCCACCTGGAACAGGTCCGTGACACCCTGGGGATGAGCCTGTCCGGCGGGGAACGGCGCCGCTGCGAACTGGCCCGGGCCCTGGTGACCGAGCCGCGCATCATGCTGCTGGATGAGCCCTTTGCGGGGGTGGATCCGAAGTCGGTGCTGGAGATCCAAAGCCTCATTGCCGACCTCAAGGCGCGAGGCATCGGCGTGCTGATCACCGACCACAATGTCCGTGAGACCTTGCGGATCGCCGACAGGGCCTATATCTTGGCGGACGGGATGATCATGAAGAATGGCCTGCCAAGTGAGATCGCCGAGGATCCGGACATCCGCCGGGTCTACCTGGGCGACCAGTTCAGGTTGGATTGATGGCTGCGGGCCCTTTCCTCTCTCAGCGCCTGGCCCAGAGCCAGACCCTGGCGCTCACGCCCGCCATGCAGCTGAAGCTCAAGCTCTGGCAGATGAACCTCCAGGAACTGTCCCAGACCATCGAGCGCGAGCTGGAGGACAATCCCCTGCTGGAACTGGCCGAGGACGCCGATGAGGTGCCGACCCTCGAGGCCATCGAGGAGGGCCGGGACTCGGACGTGACCGAGGGCACCGCCGAGCAGATGGCGGACGGGTCGGAGCTCCCCGAGGGCGTGGATACGGTGGATCTGGGTCCCCTGCAGGATGCGGCGGGGGAGATGAACCCCGAAGGCGACCTGGAGAAGTTCACCGAAGAGGGCGTGGCCCAGGTGCAGGAGACCGAACTGGGGGCTGAGAACAGCTGGGACCAGGACCTGCCCCGCACGAGCAACCTGCCCGACGAGGACCGGCTCTCCTGGGAGGACCGGCTGAGCGCCTTCGAGTCCCTGCAGGACCACCTGCTGGGCCAGCTCTACGAGACACTGGAGCACGAGGACCCCAGGGCCCCCCTGGTGGAACGCCTCATCGATCGGATGGATCCGAAGGGGTTTCTCCGGTTGGACCCCGATCAGCCTTCCCTGGAGGCCACTCCCGAGGCGCTGGCGGCGGACCTGGGCGTGTCCGTCGAGGCGCTCCTCGCGGCCGTGGAAGTCCTGCAGGAGTTCGATCCCTCCGGGGTGGGCTGCTTCACGGTACAGGAGAGCCTGCTGCTGCAGCTCCAGCACGCGGGGGCCGAACCGGACGACCTGGCCGTGCGCATCATCCAGGATCACTCGGAACTCCTCTCCCAGCGGGAGAGCGGGAAGCTGCGCAAGGCCCTGGCCTGCTCCGAAGAGGAGCTTCTCCAGGCCATGGAGCAGCTCAAGCACCTCAATCCCTCGCCAGGCCGCGCCTTCGACCCCGAGGGCGAACGGGTGGTGAAGCCGGATGTGGTGGTCCTCAAGGGCGAGGATGGCAACTGGAAGGTCTACCTCAATGACGAAGGCCTTCCGCGACTGAAGGTGAACGGCGAATACCAGCGTTTCATGGCCTCCAGCGAGGCCAAACAGGACAAGGATTTCATCCGAGAGCGGTTCCGCAGCGCCCGGGACTTCATCCGCGGCGTCGAGGACAGGAACCGCACGGTGCTGCGTGTGTCGGCCCAGATCGTGGAGCTCCAGAAGGAATTCATCGAGCACGGCATCGAACGCCTGCGGCCCATGGTGCTGCGGGACGTGGCGGAGGCCACGGGCTTCCACGAAAGCACCATCAGCCGGGTGGTGAAGGCCAAGACCATCCACACACCCCAGGGCCTCTATGACTTGAACTACTTCTTCTCCGCGCGTCCCAAGGATTCAGACGTCTCGGCCACGGTGGTCAAGCACCGGATCAAGGCCTTCGTGCAGGCCGAGGACATCGCCAAGCCGCTGTCCGACGAGGCCATCGCCGGCCTGCTGGAGCGGGACGGCATCAAGGTGGCCCGCCGTACGGTGAACAAGTACCGGGAGGAGCTGAAAATTCCTCCCGCTTCCCAGCGCCGGCGCCGATAATCGGGCCGGACCCATGAGTTACGGGCCACCAGGCCCCTTTCAGGAGTGTCCCATGAAGGTCAACTACACCGGCCGCCACATGGAGCTCACCGAGCCCCTGAAGCAGTTCACCAAGGAACGGCTGGACAAGATGGCCACATACCTGGACAACATCATCGATGTGCACGTGATCCTGGGCGTGGAGAAGCACCGCCACTCGGCGGAGATCACGCTGAAGACCCGGGCCGACGCCTTCGTGGCCTCGGCCACCACCGATGACATGTACACCAGCATCACCCAGGCCGTAGAGAAGCTGGAAGTGCAGGCGCACAAGCTCCAGGGCAAGCGCAACACCCGCCCCCACGACAGCGTCAAGGCCGCCACCGTCGAAGAGTAGCCAGCGACGGCCCCCACGTCAGAGGCGGCCCTGCGGGGCCGCCTCTGACGTGAACGGGAGGGGTTCGGAACCGTCCCCGATCACGGTATCCTTGCAAGTCCGGAGTCCGCCATGCCTGATCCCACCCACCTCTACGCCCCCAAGACCACCACGGACCCCACCCAGGTCTGCGAGAAGTGCCGCTGCTCCTACACCCTGGACCACTTCCAGCATGGGGTGGAAGGCCAGGACTGCGTCTGCCGCCGCTGCCTCCAGGTGATGGGGTACAAGGTCTAGACATGTTGAGGACCCTCGCCACGCCCGAGGACATCCTGAATGGTGTGCTCCAGGGCCGGCGGATCTCTGCCGCCGAAGCCGTCTGGCTGCTGGAGCAGGCTGAGCTGCCTGACTTGGCGGTCGCCGCCACCTTCTGCCCGGGACCGCCACAACGATCCCCGCCGCGTCAGCTACGTCATCGACCGCAACGTCAACTACACGGACGTCTGCAACGTCTACTGCACCTTCTGCGCCTTCTACCACAAGCCCGGCGACACCCGTGGCTATGTGCTGACGAAGGAGCAGCTGAAGCAGAAGGCCGAGGAGACGAAGGCCCTCGGCGGCACGGGCTTCCTGCTCCAGGGGGGCGTGAACCCCGACCTGCCCTGGGCCTACTACCTGGACCTCGTGCGCTACCTCCACCATGACCTGGGCATCTGGGTCCACGGCTTCTCGCCCGTCGAGATCCAGATGATGGCCAAGCTCAGCGGCCAGACGCTGCGTCGGACCATCGCGGACTTGCGGGAGGCGGGCCTGGGCTCCATTCCAGGCGGCGGCGCCGAGATCCTGGTGGACCGGATCCGCAAGAAGATCGCGCCCCTGAAGGGGGGCCGCGAGAAGTGGCTCGAGGTCATGGAAGCCGCCCACGAAGAGGGCGTGAAGACCACGGGCACCATGATGTTCGGCATCACGGAGACCCTGGCGGAACGCATCGAGCACCTGGAGGCCCTGCGGGACCAGCAGGACCGGGCCCTGGCACGGAACAATGGCGGCGGCTACACCGCCTTCGCAGCCTGGCCCTTCCAGAGCGGTCACACCCCCTGGGAAGGCAAGGTGCCCAAGCCCACGGACGTGGAGTACCTCCGCACCATTGCCGTGGCGCGCATCTTCCTCGACAACTTCGAGCACATCCAGAGTTCCTGGGTCACCATGGGCCGCAAGACCGGCCAGCTGGCCCTGCACTACGGCTGCGATGACATGGGCAGCCTCATGCTGGAAGAAAATGTCGTCAGCGCCGCGGGCACCTGCTACAGCGTGAACCAGGACGAGATGGACCGCATGATCCGCGCCGCCGGCTTTGAACCCTGGCAGCGGGACAACATCTACGGCGAGATCCGCGGCTGATCCGCCGGCCAGCCGAGGGCGGAACCCGTGAACCGAGCTTTCATCAAGGATCCGGATGAGACGGGGCGCCCCGAGGACCTGCCCGACCGGCCCCAGAGCCCCCACACGAACTACGTGACGCCCGCCGGGCTCCGGCAATTGCAGGGCCTCAAGGCAGACCTGGCGATCCGCCTCAGCCAGCTGCTGGAACAGGGCAAGCTCGCCAATCCTCAGGACCTGGCCATCGTCCAGCGCGATCTGCGGTACTACCAGGAGCGATTGAACCGGGCCGTCCTGGTCAAAGCCCGCAACCCAGGGGGCCGGGTCTGTTTTGGAGCCACCGTGGAGGTGCGTGACGAAGCCGGAGCCGTCGGGGCCTACACCCTCGTCGGGGAGGACGAGGCTGATCCATCCCAAGGCAAGATCAGTTGGGTCTCACCGCTGGGCGAGGCCCTGCTGAACGCCGAACCTGGCGAAGAGGTCAGGTGGCTGCGGCCCGCCGGAACGATGTGCCTGGAGATCCTCAGCATCCGCCCCGGCACCTCCGGATGAACCGGACCCAGTCTAGGCCCTGGCCTTCAGCGCCCCGAGCAGCAGGTCAGCCAGCGGCCTGATGCGTGCGGGTTCGCTGAGATAGG
>TBL_comb47_HYPODRAFT_10004937_pt1 | contig 15148 bp, 12 predicted proteins | sample TroBogypolimnion_40_FD_10682 | JGI IMG/M metagenome (IMG submission 10682)
AAATACTGGACCGATTAAAACCGAAAAAAATCATCATCGTTTCATCGGCTCCCCAGATCAGGTATCCCGATTGTTATGGGATCGATATGGCCATTCTTGGGAAGTTTGTGGCTTTTGAAGCCGCGATTGCCCTGCTGAGGGAAAGTAGTAAAACAAAAGTAATCGATGAGGTTTACCGAAAATGCAAAGAACAGCAACGGTTGCCCAAGGAGGAAATCGTCAATTATGTGAAAGAAATCTACCGTCCATTTACCGATAGTCAGGTTTCAGCCAAAATTGCATCTTTGCTAAAACCCGATGATTGCAAAGCAGAAGTTGAGATCGTTTTTCAAACCGTTGAAAACCTGCATAAAGCTTGTCCCAATGATCTGGGCGACTGGTATTTCACAGGTGATTACCCAACCCCTGGAGGGAACAAAGTGGTAAACACCTCTTTTATCAATTACATCGAAGGGATTAAAGGACGAGCTTATTAAATTAAGTATAGTGTTGTCATCTACTATAGCCAAAAGGTATTTTCACGTTATTTCCAAATGACGGACAGCCGTGCCTTTCCCCCGGGTGCTGCGGCCCAAGGTACCTTTTATCTTTGAAGGTGTTTTTGCACGGGACCACTTACGAGCAATTTTAAATGTTTTTAGGTTTGGGGATGTGACTGTGCAAGGATTCTGAACCGCTTCCAAAGTCGATCAGGCTTCTGAAATCAAAATATACTTTTAGCACAGTTAGAAATTAACAAAAAATCAATTTAACTCTTTTATGCTTTTAAAATCATCGTCACGGGTAAAAAATGGAAGGTTCCAATAAATGCATGTTGCTGCAATAATTGCATCTGGTAGTTTTATTTTGTAGGACTGTCTGATAGAAATGGTTATTTCCTTTATAAAAGAGTTGATTTCCAATATCGTACAATCATCAATAAAGGATTGGATATCCTTCTTTTCAGAATTTTCAGGCCAGGTTTACACAGTAATTCCAATTCGGTGATAAACAAAATGCGTACATCTTTCCCATCAAACAACTCTGCCAATTTCTCGTCTCCATTTGGTAATGCGATAGCAATGTTTGTGTCGATCATAACGCTAATCCCATTCATCGCGCAGCCTTTTTTGATAACTTAAACCATCTTCTTCCCATTTTACCTTTCCACAATGCTTCTTCGCATTAAATTGTTTGCCGGGTTTTAACATTTTTAAAGCTGCATTGACCTTTGATATTCCTGCTTTTTTCTGATCTCTAAAAGCATCATTTTGTTTTTTTTGTAAAAATACATTTACCTGTCCATAATTACAAGATTACATNTCCTGATTTCAAGGTGTATTGTGAAAAAAAAAATGCTTTGAAATCGCTATAAAATTGGGATGGCTTCAAGATTCCCAAACCATTCCATTTACGGGACAGGTTGTAAACTCCCGGGACAGGTCACCAAAAAGACTAGCCATTCTAACAATTTATTATTCAGATGTTTGTAAGTACATTCACCAAAATCCTACACATTTAGCCTATCGAAGGTTGGTCCACATTTAGCCATTGTCAACGTACTGCCATTGGGCCAGAGTATGCTGCCCCTGCAGGGTGGTGACCTTGGAAGGATAGCGAAAGGCTTCAAAAAGTTTGAATCTTAATTGATTGCACCAACAATTTCGTATAGCTAGATTTATTCGAAGAGCAAGTGCCGTCAGGCACGGACAATATTATAACAACGGAGTTTATTCCGTTGCAGATTGTGCCACAGGCCTTTATGAGGGTTGCGATCCCTGTCCGAAGAAAGCTTTGCACCTTTCCTAACCTTTGATCACGTACGGTTGGGTTGCCATTTCATGACCCCGGGTAGAGGGGCCAGCCACCAGTTGCCAGCCGCAAGCAACATGCAACCCTAAAAAACACAATTTTCGAATGAAGCAGCCAAAATCCCCCGTTATTGGAACCTTACTTTTGGATCATTCTGTTTATCGGCAAGTTCTTCAAGGTAGGTCGAAACATGCCGGTCAATCTTCGTATCGTACATATCGTCGATGTTGAGCAGGATACCTGTCTCTTCAACATCGCCGAATTCGTCACTGATCACAGTCCCAAAAGTTTTCATCGAAGGAGTAAGGCTCATATAGGCATTGATGAGAGGTGGAATATTTTCACCATATTTCCGAACTTCTGCAGAGAGTATTTTATAGGCCTCGTCATAACCTTTACCCAAAAACAGTTCTTCAAGTCGGACTGAATCGGCTGAAATCGGCATTGGGTTCTTTGGCCGGACCAATAGATCAGGATCAGGGAAGTATTTTTCAAAAAAATAGAGGATCAGGTTGCGGGCATGTTGATTGTATTGGGTGTACATGGTCACCTTGCCGAAAAAATATTTGATATCGGGGTGGTCAATCACCAGGGCACCTAGTCCGTCCCAAAGGTTATCAAGCGCAAAAAGGGCTTTTGCTCCTGCCTTACTTGACTGATAATCTGGCTGAACAAAAGAACGCCCCAGTTCAATGACATAGGGAAGGTAATCGTCGATAAATTCATCCGAAAAATGGAAAAGGTGTGAAGTTGCCAGCGGGACCTCTCCGTTTTCATCACGTGGGAGACCGGCACAATGGATGTAACGGTAACCACCCAAAATCTCACGACGGCTTGGATCCCACACAATCAATTGTTTGTAAAAATGGTCATCAGTAGTATCGTAACGGTCGATATCAATTTCTTCGCCAATTCCACCACCCGCTGCTCGAAAAGTCAACTCCCTTAATCGTCCGATTTCACGCATAATATGTGGTGAATCATGGTGTGAAAGGATATAAATCTCATTATCAGCTTTGTTTGTTTTCCGTTGGAATTTCTCTGCGGTCAACTCTGCTTCGATCAGCTCCCTTGCCACGGGAGGAATAATTTCCTTCATTTTTCAAACTCTTGAATTATTGCTTCAAAAATAACAATTTTTAGTCTCTATGCGGTTTCGGGTAAGAATTTATTTATTCGTAGGCTGATGGCGTTTGGCTGCTGACCCTCTTTTCCTTGATCCGTTTGTCTGAAAACTTGCGACTGGCTCTTGTTCCTGTTAAAGAAGATTGTAAGCTGTAAGTCAATAAACATCTATAAACTTTAAGATCAATATTTAGATTAAATCAATTTTGAACATGTTGGTAAATCACTTTTGGAAGCTGGAAGTAGCCAGTTGCCTGCCGCCAATTTAATCCTTTCAAAAAGATGAAATCAAATTTTGCGTCAATTTTTACAAAGATCCAATATCATTACTCAGGTACAACTTCCATTTTATAAACAACCTTCTTCACCTCTTCTGCCCATTCTGTCTGCGATTTTGTCCGGTCAAAACTGGTCCAGGGAACAGGTTTCCCGAAATTGATCACAAACGTTTTACCCTTGTTTCTGAACAATTCGTCAGGCAAAAGGAACATCTCAATATTCAGACGTATTCCTATTTTTTTCCTGAAATTTGCCAGCCAGTAAAAAAACCAGGAGTTCTTACCGCTGATATAAACCGGAACAACGTCGCGATGATGTTCAACTGATTTCTGGATAAAATGTTTCTGCCAGGCCAGATCGACAATCTTCCCTTTTATTTTCCGCGAAGCCAATCCTGAAGGAAAAATAAGAATCTGACTTTCGGAATTATATGCCTCATTGATCAAACCTGCTGATCGCCGCTGATCGCCGAATTTGTTGATCGGGATAAACAAATCGGTAAGTGTTGGAATCTTTGTCAATTCGTCCCTCACCAAAAATAACGACTTCCCCATCCGGTCACTTACAACCTTGATCAACATCAATCCATCAAATCCTCCCAGTGGATGGTTTGAAGCAAAGATAAATCGCCCCGAAGCGGGGAAATTCTCTTCTCCAAAATGCTCAACCTTTACATCGAAATGATACAAAACGGCCTCAATAAATGGGACACCTTTCAAATGACCATATTTTCTGATGATTTCGTTGACCTCCCTGATGTGCAATAACCGGTTCATTAATCCATAAACAAAGCCGGGGAGCCTCGATGCAAGCTTTGGATTCTTTTCCAAAATTAGTTCCCTTAAATCAATGGGCTTTAAAAGCGGTACATCCTTGTCGTTTTCCATAAATTCCGATGGTTGTTTCTTTTCCGAAAGTAAAACAAAAATTTATCAAATATAACCTGATTATGCTAACAAAAAAGGTCAATACATTGACCAGTCCTTTTGTGTTATTGAAACATTATGATTCTAAAACTAATCCTGACCCACTTTATGAACAAATACACCAAAAGTTATCAACACATTTATGTTCAATTGTTAATAAAAAGTTTGCAAAAACCCTTCATAGTGTTTAAAAATAATTGGTGTATCAAAATGTCACGAATTGTCACGTTGTGTAAATATACTATTTTTACATACAATTATAACGCATTAATTCAAATGATCTCTTTTTCGAACATATATCCGGTAACCCTTGACGGTAAAGGCCGTGTCGTATTACCTGCTCCATTCAAAAAGGAGTTGGGCGATACCGAGGATGCGAAATTTGTGGTCGAAAAAGATCCTTACGAACCATGTCTGAATATTTATCCAAATGCGACATGGGAATTAAAAGTAGAAAAGATCCGCGTAAAGCTCAATCCCGACAATCCGATCCATGGTAAAATGCTTTCGCGATATTACGAAAATATTGTCAAACTTGGAATGGCCGAAAACGGAAGATTGAATATTCCTGACAATATGCTTGAATATGCAGGAATAACCAGGGATGCTTTATTTACAGGACAAGGTCAGCGGATGAGACTTTGGGAACCCTCGCGCCACGACGCATCACAGATCAGTGAAGAGGAATATCTGAAATTCTATAAAGAGATCATGGGTGGCACAACAGACAATTTTTAAAGGTTTAAATAACAATCACATGAACGAATATCACATACCGGTTTTGCTTGACGAAAGTATTGAGGGGTTGAATATCCAACCTGGCGGTATTTACGTTGATGTGACTTATGGCGGCGGCGGGCACTCTGCCAGAATTCTTGAAAAGCTTGAAGGAGGGAAGTTGATTGCCTTCGATCAGGACATTGATACAGTTGAAAATGTGGTTGTTGATGAACGGTTGATCTTTGTGCGCCACAATTTTAAATACCTCCGCAATTTTCTACGGTATTACGAGATCGAACAGGTTGATGGGATTCTTGCCGATCTTGGCGTCTCTTCCCACGATTTTGACGTACCCGATCGCGGATTTTCATTTCGTTTTGAAGGGAAGCTGGATATGCGGATGAACCAATCCTCTGATCTTGACGCAGCCAAGGTCGTTAACACCTATAGTGAAGCCCAACTGTCGAAAATTTTTCGCGAATACGGAGAACTCAGTAACTGGAGATCACTTGTGTCAACAATCATCAGTGCCCGTTTAACTGACCCCATAATTTCGACCAATCAGTTTTTAAAAGTGATTGCACCTTGTGTTCCCGCAAAGATTGAAAAGAAATACCTGGCCATGGTTTTTCAGGCCTTGCGAATCGAAGTCAACAACGAATTGGGGGTATTAAGCGATTTTCTCGAAAGTACTAAAGACCTGTTAAAACCGGGTGGAAGGTTGGTCGTTCTGTCGTACCATTCGCTTGAAGACAGGCTTGTGAAAAATTTTATGCGCTCGGGAAAAATCGACGGTTCATTGGAACAGGATTTTTATGGCAATAATACCTCTCCGTTTGAACTGGTGAACCGTAAAATTATCATTCCGGGTGAAAATGAAGTTTATAAAAATCCAAGAGCAAGAAGTGCAAAATTGCGCATCGCTGAAAAGAAAAAATAATGGAAAACAAACGCAAAAAAAAGTTCTCTTTAAAGACCCTGATCAATGGTACGTTCATTGATACAGACCTGTTCCGTAACAACAGGGTTCTTTTAGTGATGTTCTTTATAATGGCCTTGTTAAGCATATCCGTAAGGTATAAATCAGAAAAGGTCATACGTGAAATGACTGCACTTGAGGATAGCCTGATTGAACTACGTTCAAACTCGATATCTGTTGCTGCCGAGGTAATGAAGCTCAGCCAACATTCGGTGATTCTCGACCGTGTGAAAAAGAGCGGACTTGATCTCGAAATATCCAAAGAGCCCCCACGAAAAATCTACGTTGACAAAAAATAAATATGGATATCAGGAATGACATATCAGTACGGTTTCTGGGCGTGTATATCTTAATTGCTATCGCGACAATCTATATCGTTGTCCGTGTTTTTATTGTCCAGCATATGCCAAAATGGGACAAGGAGGCCCAAAAACTGGAAATTAAAGAGTTTCCGATTGAAGCGAGAAGAGGAGACATTTGTGATATCAACGGGAACCCACTGGCGACCTCCATCCCTTATTACCAATTGCGGATGGACCTCGGAGCCCCCGGACTTGACAAAGGTTTTTATCACGAAGTCGATTCCCTCGCAATTTGCCTATCCCACTTTCTGCGCGATAAATCGATTGCTGCCTATAAATCAGAGCTGAAAAAGGCTTTTGCACAACAAAGGCACTATTACCTGATTACTCCAAGAAAAGTTTCGTATGCAGAATTACAGGTGATCAAAAAATTTCCAATTCTGAGAAGGGGGAGAAATAAAGGAGGTTTAATCCCTGAACAGGAGAATGAAAGGGTTTACCCATCGGGAAACCTGGCCATGAGAACTTTAGGCAAACTGACTAAAAATGAAGGTGAAGGTTCATCCGGAAACACAGGTGCATTCGGACTTGAAAAATCGTTCGAAAAAGTGCTTAAAGGTGAAGATGGTGTAGCCGTCAAACAGAACATGTCGGGACGTTGGTTCGTCATCAGCAAGGATGATCCCAAGGATGGCAAGGATGTCATTACAACCCTGGATATTAAAATGCAGGACCAGGTCACCTATTCACTCAGGCTCCAAATGGAGAAATACATTGCAGCATATGGTACTGCAATCCTTATGGAAGTTGAAACAGGTGATATAAAGGCGATTGCAAATTTTGGCAGAAACAATTCAGGTCAGCTGATCGGTGGCTACCAAAACTATGCGATCGGCAATGCAGGCTGTTCAGAACCGGGTTCCACCTTTAAACTGGTCTCGCTGATGGCTGCCTTGGAGGACGGAAAAATTGATACTTCGACAATTGTCGATACGGAAAACGGGATGTGGAAATATAAAGACATCACGATAAAAGATAGTGATTATGAAAAAGGGGGTCATGGCAAAATCACGGCAAAACATGCTTTTGAATTATCATCGAATATTGGCGTGGCCAAATTGATTACCCAAAGTTATTCGAATGACGAGAACAGTTTTATTAAAAGGATCGGAAAACTTGGGATGTTCGAAAACCTGAATATCGGTATTCAGGGTGAAGCAAAACCCTATCTGACCAAACCGGGCGATAAAATCTGGTCAGGGATTTCATTGGCTTCTTTATCCTATGGTTATGCTTTAAAAGTTACACCATTACAGACACTTGTATTCTATAATGCAGTTGCCAATGGCGGTTGTATGATGAAACCCCGCCTCGTAAAAGGGATTACCGAAAATGGGAACATGCGTGAAAAGATCGGTACCGAGAAATTGATCTGGTCGATTTGTTCTGCAAAAACAATCCGGAAAGCACGTGCAATGCTCGAAGGGGTGATCACAAATGGAACGGCCAAAGCATTGGAAACCAAAGCTTACAAAATTGCAGGGAAAACCGGTACAGCACTTGTTGCCAATAACAAAGAAGGTTACAGCCATAGCGGCACGAAAACATATCAATCCTCGTTTGTAGGCTATTTCCCTGCCGACCATCCTAAATACTCGTGTATTGTTGTGATCAACTCCCCAAAAGGTGGCGATTATTATGGTGCATCTGTGGCAGGACCGGTTTTCAGGAAAATATCCGATTACGTATATGCCTATCAATTAGGGCTTGACGAAAAGGTTGAATTGCCTCATGCTGAAATTGCAAACGATATTCCCGGGACAACGGCAGGACGGAAAAAAGACATCGCCAATGTGTTGGACGAATTGGATATTCTTAACGGGTTTGCATTTACAAAATCAGACTGGGTGGAAGCCAAACCTGATGAGGATGGACTTAAACTTGGGAACAGGGAGGTTCAATCGGGCATTGTACCCAATGTAAAAGGGATGGGGGCAACTGATGCTGTATATCTGCTCGAAAACAATGGATTGAAAGTATCGGTAAAAGGTCGGGGAAAAGTAAAATCGCAATCGGTGAAGGCAGGAGCAAAAATACAACGTGGTCAAAACATTGTGCTAACTCTAGGTTAAAAACAAGAATATGAAAACATTATCTGAAATATTAAACGGAATTGGTCATATCACCCTTGAAGGGGATGTTAATCTCAATATTGAAGGAATTGCACTCGATTCAAGGGAGGTTAAGCCAGGCTTCCTATTTGCAGCACTGCCTGGAACTGCCGTTGATGGCCACCGCTTTATCCCAATGGCAATTGCAAACGGCACGAAAGTGGTGCTTTGCGAAAAACTGCCTGAGGATCCCGATCATCAGATCACATGGATCATTGCTGGAAATTCCTCGGAAACGCTGGGTCAGGTTGCCTCCAATTTTTACGGGAATCCCTCAACAAAACTTAAAGTTGTTGGGGTTACGGGAACCAACGGGAAAACGACTACCGCAACATTGCTTTACCGATTGTTTAAAGAACTTGGCTTTAAGGTTGGATTGTTGTCAACTGTCTGTAATTACGTTGACGAGAAACAGCTTCATGCCTCCCATACAACCCCGGACCCGCTGCAGATTCAGAAACTAATGTCTGAAATGGTTGAAGCCGGATGCACTTATTGCTTCATGGAGGTCAGTTCTCATGCTGTGGCTCAAAACCGTATTTCAGGGATTGAATTTGTCGGTGGTGTATTCTCTAATCTCACACACGACCATCTGGATTACCACAAAACATTTGCAGGTTATCGCGATGCGAAGAAAAAATTCTTTGATCAGCTTGGCCCAAATGCATTTGCCCTCACAAATACAGACGATAAAAATGGTTTGTTTATGCTACAAAATACAGCAGCCCGGAAACTGACCTATGCTGCAAAAATGATGGCCGATTTTAAGGTCAGGGTGATCGAAAGCCATTTTGATGGAATGTTGATCAATATCGGTGGCCACGAAGTGTGGACCCATTTTGTAGGGAACTTCAATGCCTATAATCTTCTGGCAGTTTACGGCGCGGCGGTTTCGCTTGGTGCCGACAGCGATGAGGTCTTACGGATCATCAGCCTGCTCAGACCTGTTGACGGAAGATTCGAAACCTTTAAATCTTATACGGGGATCTATGCAGTTGTCGATTATGCGCACACCCCTGATGCCATTAAAAATGTCTTGTCGGCGATTAACGGAGTCAGGACAGGTAACGAAACACTATTTACAGTCGTTGGAGCAGGCGGCGACCGTGATAAAACAAAACGTCCGGAGATGGCTTTTGAAGCTGCAACCGCAAGCGACCGTGTAATCCTGACTTCAGACAACCCGCGTTCAGAAGATCCCGAAGTGATTATTTCAGAGATGCAAGCAGGTGTCCCGGCCGATAAAACGAAGAATGTGCTTGCAATTACCAACAGGAAAGAGGCAATCAGAACAGCTTGTATGATGGCAAAAACGGGCGACATTATCCTGATAGCAGGGAAAGGGCACGAAGATTACCAGGAAGTTAAGGGTATCAAACATCATTTTGACGACCGTGAAGTCATCTGTGAAATTTTTAATGCATTTAATCAAAACTAACTAAAGATGCTGATCCCACTGTTTAAATATCTTGAATCGTTGGATGTTCCGGGGGCACAGATGTTCAACTACATCATGTTCAGGTCATCTATGGCAGCCATAACTGCATTGATTTTTTCGACCATTATAGGAAAAAAAGTAATCTATATACTTCAACGCCAACAAATTGGTGAAGAGATTCGTGATCTTGGACTTGAAGGCCAGATGCAAAAAAAAGGTACTCCTACGATGGGTGGGATTATCATTCTGTTTTCGATCCTTTTGCCAACCCTGCTTTTTGCCAAACTGGAAAATATCTATATCCTGTTGATGATCATCACGACCGTCTGGCTTGGGTTGATCGGATTTGCGGACGATTACATCAAGGTTTTCCTTAAAGACAAAAAAGGCCTTGCGGGAAAGTTTAAAATAATGGGGCAGATCTCCCTTGGGGTGATTGTTGCAGCAACTTTATACATCAGCAGTGAGGTCTCGATCAGGGAAAAAATTTATGATGCAAGAGGGAGGGTAAAAACAGAGATCGGGATCAACAGTGAAACCGGTCAGAAGGAAACCCGTCAGATGACAAAGGAGTTGAAATCTACAAAGACGACAATCCCCTTCATTAAAAACCATGAATTTGATTACAAATGGCTCCTCTGGTTTATGGGGAAAAGTGCTGATACCTGGGCCTGGTTGCTCTATGCCATCATTATCATTTTCATCATCACGGCTGTTTCAAACGGTGCCAACCTTACTGACGGGGTCGATGGATTGGCGACAGGGGCCTCTGCGATCAGCGGGGCGACCCTGGGTGTATTCGCATACCTTGGTGGAAATATTATTTATTCGGGCTATTTGAATATCATGTATATTCCTTATAGTGGGGAACTTACAGTGTATATGTCAGCATTTATTGGGGCAACAATCGGGTTTCTGTGGTACAACTCCTACCCTGCCCAGGTTTTTATGGGCGACACTGGTAGCCTGGCCCTGGGTGGTATCCTCGCTGTATTTGCGGTAATCGTCAGGAAAGAAATCCTCATCCCTTTGCTTTGCGGGATATTCCTTGTTGAAAATCTATCAGTTATGATACAGGTGTCGTGGTTTAAATACACGAAGAAAAAATATGGCGAAGGGAGAAGGGTTTTCCTGATGGCACCTTTGCATCACCATTTTCAGAAAAAGGGTTTTCCCGAACCAAAGATCGTTACCCGTTTCTGGATTGTCGGGATTATCCTTGCCATTTTAACCATTGCAACACTTAAAATGCGCTAAACCATGAAAAAAAATAAATTGGTCATACTTGGAGGTGGGGAGAGCGGTGTTGGTGCGGCCATCTTAGGGGCTAAGGAAGGCTTCGAAGTATTCCTTTCGGATTTTGGCACCATTAAAGAGGAATATAAGGCTGAACTTCGGCTGCGGGGATTCGATTTCGAGGAAAATCAGCATACTGAATCGTCAATACTGGATGCAGATCTAGTGGTCAAAAGTCCTGGCATTCCCGATAAGGCGCCCATCATCGTCAAACTCAAAGAAAAAAACATTCCAATCATCTCTGAAATTGAGTTTGCGGGGCGCTATACATCGGCTAAAACGATCTGTATCACAGGAAGTAATGGAAAAACGACAACAACCCTTCTGACTTATGAACTTTTGAAAAGGGCTGGTTTGAATGTCGGGTTGGCCGGGAACATCGGGAAAAGCTTTGCACTTCAGGTGGCAGAATCCAACTTTGATTACTATGTGATCGAAATCTCAAGTTTTCAGTTGGACGGAATGTTCGATTTCAGGGCAGATATTGCTGTTCTGATGAACATTACACCCGATCATCTCGACAGGTATGACTATAAAATGCAAAATTATGTCGATTCAAAAATGAGGATAGCACAGAATCAGCGACCGGAGGACTGGTTTGTTTATTGCGCCGATGACCCCATTATTCTTGAAGAGCTTACAAAACGAAATATTAAAGCCAACAAAGTCCCGTTTACAATCATGCAGGTATTGGATCATGGGGGATGGGTTGAAAATAATACAATGAAATTAAACGTTAACAATTATACTTTCGATATGACAATCTACGATTTAGCATTACAAGGAAAACACAATCTGAACAACTCGATGGCCGCTGGAATTTCAGGCAGCATTTTACAACTACGGAAAGAGGGTATTCGCGAATGTCTCAGCGATTTCCAGGGTGTAGAGCACCGTCTTGAGAGGTTCCTGCGTGTTCACAACATCGAATTCATCAACGATTCAAAAGCTACCAATGTAAATTCCGTATGGTATGCGCTTGAAAGCATGAACACTCCGGTTGTATGGATCGTCGGAGGTGTTGATAAAGGCAATGACTATTCGATGTTATTCGACCTTGTAAAGGAGAAAGTGAAAGCAATCGTTTGTCTCGGAAAAGACAACAGTAAAATTATTGGCACCTTTAAAGGGTTGGTAAAAGAGATTGTTGATACCAAAAGTATCGAAGAAGCTGTAAGAAGTGCCTACTTCCTTTCGGAGAATGGAGATACCGTCCTGCTGTCGCCTGCCTGCGCCAGTTTCGACCTTTTCAAAAACTACGAAGAGCGCGGCCGCAAGTTTAAAGAAGCTGTCCGGAACCTTTGATTATTTGCCTTACCTGGTTAATGCCATAAACTTTATAATTTAAGCACTTAATAAATAAATCATGAATACTGCACTGTTGAAATCCTACATTAAAGGAGACAGGATTATCTGGTTTGTGATTATCGCATTGACCTGCATATCGTTGTTGATTGTTTACAGTTCAACCGGTGCACTTGCATACCGCAAGGCAGGAGGGAACACAACTTATTACATCCTCAGACAATTGTCTTTCCAGTTGATTGGCATAGGGATTATAGTTGCAATGATCAATTATATCCCGACCAACAAATACAACAAGTATGCAAATCTGGCCTTTTTGTTCGCCATCGGGACGGTCTGTTTAGGCCTTGTCGTCGGACGTGGAGGTGAAGCCACAGGACGTACAATCCCGTTAGGGCCCCTGAGTTTTCAACCGGCAGAGTTTGCAAAAGTAGCCCTTATCATCTGGGTTGCACGNTTATTGGCCAATAACCAACAGGATCCGCAACAATTAAGAATTGCGTCTGCCAAGATCTTTTTCGGGGTGGGTTTGATCTGTCTGATTATTTCGCTCGCAAATTTCTCATCCGCAGCACTATTGTTTGGTACAGCACTGATTATGATGATCGTTGGAAGGGCCTCATGGAAGTTTCTTGCTCTATTTATGGCGGCAGGCCTTGGATTCCTGATTCTGATCTATTCCGTTGCACCCTACCTTCCAAAAGAGGGAAACATTGGGAGGATACAGACAGTCCGAAACCGGATAGACCGTAAATTCTTTGATACAAAAACAACCACAAAAGGTCTTACGCAGGACGATTTTGCAATGATTGCCATCCATCGCGGGGGGATTACCGGTGTGGGAGCAGGTAAAAGCCAGATCAGCAATTTTATGTCGGCAGCCTATAACGATTTTGTCTATTCAATTATTATTGAGGAATATGGACTTTTAGGAGGATTGGTCATTGCATTCCTTTACCTTATTTTTCTGACCCGAAGCGGAATAATCATCCGAAAATGCAAGAGAACTTTTCCAACCTTTTTGGCGGTAGGTGCCGCGACAGTGATAATGCTGCAGGCATTGATCAATATGGCCGTATCCGCCGGGGCAATTCCAGTTACCGGCCAACCACTCCCCTGGGTAAGCTGGGGTGGGACTTCCCAACTTTTTACTGCTTTAACTTTTGGTCTCCTGCTCAGCGTCAGTGCCGAAATTGACCGGGATGCCTTAAAAGGGGAAGGAGATTTTAAGGAGGCAGAAATTTCTTCCGACGAATTGACATCCGATGAAATGATGCCCAATGAAGTTTTTGAAACAGTTCAAAATTAAAGATGGAAAGATATAAATTCATAGTAAGTGGCGGAGGAACCGGGGGACATATCTTCCCGGCTTTGTCCATTGCCGACGGGCTTCAATACAGGTTTCCAAATTGTGAAATCCTTTTTGTTGGCGCCGAAGGAAAAATGGAGATGGAGAAAGTCCCAGCTGCCGGCTATAAAATTATTGGATTACCTGTCGCCGGTTTTCACCGTGGAGAAATCTGGCGCAACTTTGCTTTTGTCCCGAAATTGATCCTTTCGATGTTGAAAGCAAGAAAAATCGTCAGGGATTTTCAACCCGATGTTGCAATTGGCGTTGGTGGATATGCAAGTGGCCCTGTATTGCGTGTCGCATCAAAGCTTGGCATCCCATGCGTACTTCAGGAACAAAATTCGTATGCCGGGGTAACCAATAAAATTCTTGGGAAGAAAGCCGCCAAAATATGTGTCGCATACGACAGGATGGATCGGTTTTTCCCTTCCGATAAAATTGTTTTTACCGGAAACCCTGTCCGTAAGGGATTGGAAAAAATCGCCCCAAAATCGGCTGAGGCAGCTACTTATTTCAATGTCACTTCGGGCCAGCAGGTTATCCTCGTCGTTGGTGGAAGCCTTGGTGCACGCACATTGAACCAAAGTGTTTTGGCCAACCTTGAACAAATCCGCAGCTCAAATATTGTAATTATTTGGCAATCAGGGAAATATTATTATAACGATATTTTAGGAAAGTTAAAGGTGAACCCGGTTGAAAATATCAGATTGATGGAGTTTATTCCCAGGATGGACCTCGCCTATGCTTTGGCCGATGTGGTTATTTCAAGGGCAGGCGCAGGTACGATCTCCGAATTGTGCATTGTTGGTGCACCCTCCATATTGGTCCCTTCACCCAATGTTTCGGAAGATCACCAAACCTTCAATGCGATGGCTCTGGTTGAGAAAGGTGCTGCAATTCTGGTTAAAGATTCAGATTCAGTAGGACTCCTTGTTTCAGTTGCCATGAATCTGGTCAATGACACGGACCAATGCCTGAAACTTTCGAATAACATTAAAAAGCTGGCCACTCCTCGTGCAACCGAAGATATTGTGGCAGTTATAACATCATTAATTAAATCAGAAAATGATTGAAATTGATCAAATAAAAAAGGTGTACCTGTTAGGGATTGGCGGCATTGGGATGAGTGCCCTGGCCCGTTACTTCCGGTTTAACGGAAAAGTCGTGGAAGGATATGATAAAACAGCCTCAACGCTCACCGCAGAGCTTGAAAATGAGGATATTGCCATTCATTATACAGATGATTTACTGAAAGTTCCGGTTTCAGAAGAGAAAGATTCGACAATTGTCATCTATACGCCGGCAGTACCGGATCATTTCGGGGAACTTGCCTATTTCCGTGAAAAGGGTTTTGCTATCTATAAAAGATCGCAGGTTTTAGGACTCCTTACGGCGGGCAAAAGGTGCATCGCCATTGCCGGAACCCATGGTAAAACCTCCGTGACAACCATGACCGCCCACCTGC
>TBL_comb47_HYPODRAFT_10004940_pt1 | contig 15145 bp, 15 predicted proteins | sample TroBogypolimnion_40_FD_10682 | JGI IMG/M metagenome (IMG submission 10682)
CTCGGTGTTGCCCCCGGAGACGGGGATGACCATGGCGCCGATCCGCTCGCCGCCGTAGTGGGCCCCGAGCCCGCCGGTGAACAGGCCGTAGCCGTAGGCCACCTGCAGCACGTCCTCGCGGCTGCCGCCGGCGCTGGCGATGGTCCGGGCCATGAGGGTGGACCACAGCTCGATGTCGTTCCGGGTGTAGCCCGCCACCGTGGCGTTGCCGGTGGTCCCCGAGGAGGCGTGGACCCGCACCACTTCGCCCCTGGGCACCGCGAACAGCCCGAAGGGCGCCTGCTCGCGCATCTCCTGCTTGGTGAGGAAGGGGATCCGCCGCAGGTCGTCGAGGCTGCGCAGCTGGTCCGGACGGAACCCGGCCTGCTCGAATTTCCGCCGGTAGACGGCGTTGTGCTCGCAGGCATGGCCCACCGACCAGCGCAGGCGCTCCAGCTGCAGGTCCCGGAGTGCGGAGAGGTTCATGGATTCGCGGTCAGGGCTGAACATGGAGGGCGGGTCCTCGAATCGGGGGGTGGAGGGAAGGTTCACCAGCTGAAGTTCAGGAACACCTCTTCCAGCTCCGTCTCCGCGGCCGGCGCGTGGGGCCGGGACCGGCCGTGGGCCGCCAGGATGTCCTGGATGTCGAAGGTGATCACGCTGCCGTGCGGATCCTGCCACTCCGGCAGGCTGCGGGTGAGGTCCACCAGCTCCCACGGCGTCCTGGCCCCGTGCTGGCGGACGATCCCGTCCAGGACCTCCAGCTCCCCGTTCGACAGCTGCCGGTAGTCCAGGGGCCCCTGGAGCGCCACGGCCCCTTCCCGGGGCCTGGTGATGTGGGCGCTCCAGATCGAAGGCTCCAGCCGGGGGTCGTCCCCTTCGGTGATCAGGCTGGAGATCTGGATCAGCACCGGACCATGCTTCATGAAGAGGTAGCAGTCGGTGGTGATGGCCCGGCCCCAGCGGAGGATCGCCTCGCGGTCGGCAAGGTAGAGCATCCGGACCAGCTTCATGACGTCCAGCTGGCCGGCCCGTTCCAACAAGCGGCCGGCAGCCTCGGTCGCTTTCTGTTCATTAAAGGTGAGGCTCATGGTCCTCCACTCCAGGGATGCGGACATTGGGAGCCGAGTGGCGGTTCCACGGATCCATTGGGGATGATGCGTAGGATAAGAACAATTCAAGATTCTGGCCAGGGAAAAAGCGGGCGGGCGAATGGTCGTGGCATGCGCCGGACCGTGATACCTTTTACCCGACGAATCATGGCCAATCCTGAGTTTTGAATTATCTGGAGGTTCTGGACTTCATGGATGGCCTTCCGGCCCCGGACGGATGGGGCGCCCTGCTCGACACGATGCACCAGGGGATCCTGGTGCTGGATGCCCAGGGCCGGATCCAGGACGCCAACCTCGAGGCCTGCCGCATCCTGGGCAGCCCCAGGGCGGACCTGGCCGGCAGCGGATGGTTCGATTCCCGCTGGGAGGTCCTGGGGCCGGACGGGACCCGGCTGGCGCCCGGCAGCGGCCCCCGCCGCCCGGACGATCCGGTCGTCCGCTGGCGGTTCAGGCCGGCGCCGGGGGACCCTGAGGCCCCATGGCGCAGCCTTTCGGCCGGCCCCCTGCCCGGGGGATGCCTGGGCCTCTGCTTCGACCCGGTCCCGGAACCCCACTGGTCGGAAGGCGTCCTCCAGGCCCACGCCCGCATCGCGGAAGCGGGAACCCTGGAAGAGGTGCTCCGGACCACCCTGGACGAAGCCGAAAACCTGACCGGAAGCCGCATCGGCTTCTACCACTTCCTGGAAGCCGACCAGGCCACCCTGACCCTCCAGGCCTGGAGCACCCGGACCGCCCGGGATTTCTGCCGGGCGTCCGGCCAGGGCGACCATTATCCGGTCGACCAGGCCGGCGTCTGGGCGGATGCCGTGCGGATCCGGCAGCCCTTGATCCACAACGACTACGCCAGCCTTCCTGGCCGGAAGGGCATTCCCGAGGGCCACGCCGACGTGAAGCGCGAACTGGTCGTACCGGTGCTGCGCCGGGGCCGGGTGGTCGCCATCCTGGGGGTCGGCAACAAGCCCGCCGACTACGACGACCGCGACGTGGACCTGGTCCGCCGGCTGGCCGACCTGGCCTGGGACACGGCGGAGAACCAGCGGACCCAGGAGTCCCTCCGGTTCAGGGAGGCCACCAAACTGGAACGCATGACCCAGCTGTACGCCGCCCTGAGCCAGGTCAACCAGGCCATCGTCCTGTCGCCCACGCCCGGCGCCATGCTCGACAAGGTCTGCGAAGTGATGGTCGAGTCCGGGAAGTTCAGCATGGCCTGGATCGGCCTGGACGATCCCGGAACCCATGACGTCCGGGTGGCGAGCCAGTACGGCGACCGGCACGGGACCCTCATCGGTCTGCGGGTGCGCAGCGACGATACGGCCCTGGGCCAGGGCGGCGCCGGCAGGGCCATCCGCGAGGAGCGGACCTGCGTGGTCAACGATCTCCTGGGCTCGACGGCCCTGTCCCCCTGGCATGAGCTCGCGACCCGGGGCGGACTGGCCGCCTGCGCCGCCATCCCCTTCCGGAAGGGCGGCGACGTGTGCGGGGTCCTGATGGTCTACGCCGACCGGAGGGACTACTTCGGTCCCCAGGAGCTGGCCCTGCTGGAGGAGGCGGCCGGAGACGTGACCTTCGGCCTGGACCACCATGAGCTCGAGGCCCGGCGACGGCAGTTCGAGGCGGAGCTGGTGGAGGCCAAGGCCATCAACGAGGCCATCGTGGACAGCACCTCCGACCTGATCTGGTCGGTGGACGCGGAGCGGTTCGATCTGCTCACCTTCAACCGGGCCCTGCACGACTTCTTCCGCGACGAGCGCGGGATCGAACTGCGGGTCGGCATGCCCCAGGAGGAACTGTTCCCGCCCGGAGCGCACCGGACCCGCTGGCGGGACCGCTATCTGCGGGCGCTGGCCGAGGGCCGGTTCACCGAGGAATACACCGATACCACCGGCACCAACATCCTGAAGATGAACTTCAACCTGCTCAGGCGCGACGGCAGGGCGTTCGGGATCTCGGTGTTCGGCCGGGACATCACGGAATCGCGCAAGGCCCAGGCCAGGATCCAGCGCCTGACCGAGGAACTGGAACAGCGGGTGCGGGAGCGCACCGCCCAGCTGGAGGCCGCCAACCGGGAACTGGAGGCCTTCAGCTATTCCGTCTCCCACGATCTGCGCTCCCCGCTCCAGGTCATCAGCGGCTTCAGCGACATCCTCCTGGAGGACTGCCAGGACCAGCTGGACGCGGCCGGCCGGAAGTATCTGTCCCGGATCCGCTCCAGCGCCGCGCGCATGGGCCGGCTCATCGAGGACCTGCTCAGCCTGTCCCACATCAACCGCCGGGAGATGCGCCTGGCCGACGGCGACCTCTCCCTGCTCTGCGAAGAGATCCTGGCGGGGCTGGCCCAGGCCCACCCGGAGCGCGAGATCGAGCTGTCCATCCAGCCGGGCCTGCGGGTGCGGGCCTCCCACGGCCTGCTGAAGGTGGCCCTGGAGAACCTGCTCGGCAACGCCTGGAAGTTCACCTCCAGGCAGCCCCATGCCCGGATCGAGTTCGGCGAAGCGCAAGCGCCCCCGGGGGAGCGGGCCTTCTTCGTCCGGGACAACGGCGCGGGCTTCGACATGGCCCACGCCGGAAAGCTCTTCAAGGCCTTCCAGCGCCTGCACCTGGCCACCGACTACGAAGGCACCGGCATCGGCCTGGCCACCGTGCAGCGCATCATCCAGCGCCACGGCGGAAGCATCTGGGCCGAGGCGGAACCCGGAAAAGGGGCGACCTTCACGTTTTCCATCCCGGAGTCCCTGCCGTGCCCCACCCCCTGATCGCCCTCCGCTCGGCCACCCTCGCCCGGGGCGGCCAGCCGGTCCTGCACGACCTGTCCTTCGAGATCCGCACCGGCGAACACATCGCCATCCTCGGCCCCAACGGTTCGGGCAAGTCCTCCTTCATCCGCCTGATCACCCGCCAGGACTACCCGCTGGCGGGGCCCGACGGCGAACCGGCGATGCTGATCCTCGGCCAGGAGCGCTGGGACGTGTTCGAGCTGCGCTCGCAGCTGGGCATGGTCTCCGCCGACATCCTGCGCGCCTTCACCGGGGGCGAGGGCTTCCATGGCACCCCGGGCTTCGAGGTGGTGCTTTCGGGCTTCTTCTCCAGCTTCGCCCTGTACCATCACCTGCAGGTGACCGAGGCCATGCGCGAACGGGCCCGCGCGGCCCTGGCCCTGGTGGATGCCGGGCATCTCGCCGGCCGGCGGGTGGACACCCTCTCCACCGGCGAGGCCCAGCGCCTGCTCATCGCCCGCGCCCTGGCCCCGGACCCCGCGGCGCTGCTGCTGGACGAGCCCACCACCGGCCTGGACCTGGCCGCCCGCCACCACGTGCTCCAGATCCTCTCCAAGCTGGCCGGACTGGGCAAGACCCTCATCCTGGTCACCCACCACATCGAGGAGATCATCCCCGAGATCGAGCGGGTGATCCTGCTCAAGGAAGGGCGGGTGTTCAGGGACGGGCCCAAGGGCGAGGCGCTGCGCCCGGAGTGCGTCTCCGCGCTCTACGGCCTGCCGGTCCAGGTCCGGCGCCACGGCGGGCGCTTCAGCGCGCTGGTCAGTTGATGGCCGCGATCTGGCTGCGGTAGGCCAGGGCCACCACGCCGGTGCGGGCGATGTTCTCGATTCCGAACGGGCTCAGCAGCTGGATGATCGAGTTGATGTGCCGGGCGTTGCCCACCACCTCCAGGATGATCGCGTCCTCGGCCATGTCCACGATGTTGGCGTTGAACACCCCGGCGATCTCGATGATGCGCGAGCGGTGCTCCTGCCGGCCGTTCACCGAGATGATCGCCAGCTCCCGGGTGACCGATTCGTTGTACTTCAGGCTGGAGACGTTGATGACGTCCACCAGCTTCTGGCACTGCTTGAGCACCTGCTCCACGATCTTGTTGTCGCCGGTGACGACGATGGTGATGCGGGTGATGTCCGAACGCTCGGTGATGCCGGCGGTGATGCTCTCGATGTTGTAGCCGCGCCGCGCGAACAGGCCGGCCACGTGGGACAGCACGCCCGCGTGGTTGCGCACCAGGATCGACAAGGTGTACTGCTTGATCTCAGGCTCCTGCATGCCCATTCCGTCTCCCTAGGTCCTAGAAGCTGATCGTGTCGTTCACCGTGCCGCCGCTGGGGATCATGGGGAACACGTTCTCCTCCTGCTCCACCCGGCAGTCGATCACCACCGGGCCGGGCAGGGCGAACGCCTTCTCCAGCGTGGCGCGCAGATCCTCCGGCCGGTCCACCCGGAACGCCTCGACCCCGAACCCCTTGGAGACCATGACGAAATCCGGGTTGCCGCCGTCCAGGTGGGTCTCCGAGTAGCGGTGCTCGAAGAACAGCTCCTGCCACTGCCGGACCATGCCCAGGTAGCCGTTGTTGAGGATCACGATCTTCACCGGCACGTTGTAGTAGGCGGCGGTGGCCAGTTCCTGGATGTTCATCTGGAAGCTGCCGTCGCCGGTGATGGTCACCACCAGCTTGTCCGGGCGGCCCAGCTGGGCGCCGATGCCGCTGGGCACGCAGAAGCCCATCGTCCCCAGTCCGCCCGAGGAGATGAAGTGCCGGGGGTGCTGGTGTTCCGAGAAGATCGCGGCCCACATCTGGTGCTGGCCCACGCCGGTGGTGATGATGGCCTCGCCCCGGGTCAGCTCGGCGATGGTCTGGATCACCGCCTGGGGCTTGATGGTGGTCTCGCTGGTGGCCCGGACCAGGGGGTACTGGCGCTTCCAGTCCCCGATCTGGGCCAGCCAGGCCGCGTGGGGATCCACCGCCACCGGGGCCAGCTTCACCAGCAGCCCCTCCAGCACGCCCTTGAGGTCGCCGATGATGGCCAGGTCGGTGGGGATGATCTTGCCCACCTCGGCCGGATCGATATCGATGTGGACGATCTTCGCCCGCTTGGCGAACTCCGAGATCTTCCCGGTCACCCGGTCGTCGAACCTGGCGCCGGCCGCGATCAGCAGGTCCGCCCCGGCGATCGCCTCGTTGGCGTAGCGCCCCCCGTGCATGCCGACCATGCCCATGGCCAGGGGGTCGCCGTCCGGGAACACCCCGAGCCCGGTGAGGGTGCAGCCCACCGGGATGGAGGCCATGCGGGCCAGCTGCTGGATGGCGTCGCAGGCGTCCGAGATGATCGCCCCGCCGCCCACGTACAGCACCGGCCGTTCCGCCTGGCTGATCAGCTCCACCATCCGGTCCAGCTGCGCTTCGTATTCGTAGACCGGCTTGGGGGTGTAGCGCAGCAGCGGGATGTCCGCCTCGGCCACCGGCGCGTACTCGGCCAGGGCCAGCTGGACATCCTTGGGGATATCGATCAGCACCGGCCCGGGCCGTCCGCTCCGGGCGATGTAGAAGGCTTCCGCGAAGGTCTCGGCCAGCTTGGAGACGTCCTTGACCAGGTAGTTGTACTTGGTGATGGGGATGGTGATGCCGTAGATGTCCGCTTCCTGGAAGGCGTCGGTGCCGATGGAGGCGGTGGACACCTGGCCGGTGATGGCGATGAGCGGCACCGAGTCCATGTAGGCGGTCATCAGCCCGGTGACCAGGTTGGTCGCCCCGGGGCCGGAGGTGGCGATGACCACCCCGGTCTTGCCGGTGGCCCGGGCGTAGCCGTCGGCCGCGTGGCAGGCGCCCTGCTCGTGCCGGGCCAGGATGTGCTTGAAGCCCGACCGGTGCAGCGCGTCGTAGACCGGCATGATGGTGCCGCCGGGGTAGCCGAAGACCAGGTCCACCCCATGGAACTTGAGGCATTCGATGACGATATCCGCGCCCATCATTTTCATACCGACCCCTTGAGCCTTTCGAGAATCCGCAAGGATCTCATCGAAACGCTTGGCGTCAATCCCCCAGCACCTTATACCCTTATCACTTGTTTGAATGGAGGCTCCGTGGGTGTCCTGTTTCCAGGCTTCGAGCCGCTCCGAGTGAAGGCCGACGGCGAGGAGATCAGCCTCGTTCGCGGCGGCGAAGGCCCGCCGCTGCTGCTTCTGCACGGCCATCCCCAGACCCGCGCCATCTGGCACAAGGTGGCCGGCGCCCTGGCCCGGCATTTCACCGTGGTGGCCACGGACCTGCGCGGCTACGGCGACAGCGGCAAGCCCCGGGGACTGCCGGACCACAGCAACTACTCAAAGCGGGCCATGGCCCAGGACCAGGTGGAGGTCATGGCGGCCCTGGGCCATCCGGCGTTCAGGGTCCTAGCCCACGACCGGGGCGCGCGGGTGGCGCACCGCATGGCCGTGGACCACCCGGAGCGGGTGCTGAAACTGGCCACCCTGGACATCGCCCCGACCCTGGCCATGTACGAACGGACCAACCTGGCCTTCGCCACCCAGTACTGGCACTGGTTCTTCCTGATCCGCCCCTTCCCCTTTCCCGAGACCCTCATCGGCGCCGACCCCGAACTCTACCTGAAGCAGACCATCGGCGGCCGCAGCGCCGGCCTGGCGCCCTTCACGGCCGAAGCCTACGCCGAATATGCCCGCTGCATCCGCGACCCCCGCACCATCCACGGCCTCTGCGAGGACTACCGGGCAAGCGCCGGCATCGACCTGGACCATGACCGGGAGGACCTGGCCCATGGCCGCAAGGTCGCCTGCCCCATGCTGGCCCTGTGGGGCGGCCGCGGGGTGGTCGGGCAGGTGGTGGATCCCCTGGCCGAGTGGCGCCGGGTGGCCGCGGACGTGCGCGGCAAGGCGCTGGACTGCGGCCACTACCTGGCCGAAGAGGCGCCGGAGGCGCTGCTGGCGGAGGTGCTCCCGTTCATGCTCGATGCCGGAACCGGAGTCTGACCAAACGCAACCTGGTTTGCATAAAGTATTACCAAACGAAAAGCGATTTGCGTCCGGTTACGCTCAGCCTGCCTTCCGATCGGTCTCCACCGCGCTCATGATCCCCCGGTGGCAGGCCTTGAGCGGCAGAACGAACCAGGCACGGGCGGCGACCGGAACCAGCAGGACCATCGCTGTCACCCAGACGGAAAATCGCATGCGGACCTCGTTTTCAGGGAAGCATAGGACCGGCGAAGGCCTCGATCAATAATGTAATATTTATCATTCCATGAAACCATGACCGGACGATTTCAACGCCCGGTGAATTTAATGATTGCGGAGTTCATGGGATGGACCATAATTCAACAGACGTTGAAAAGGACCTCCCTTTGCCCACTCCCACCCCTCCCCGGATCCGCGGCCCCAAGGCCGTGAAGGTGAACCCAGGCGTGCTCCTGGAGGCCGCCCTCGAGGTGTTCGCCCGGGACGGGCTGCAGGCCTCCACCCTGCGCGCCATCGCCCGCCAGGCGGGCTGCGACCCGGCGCTCATCTACTATCATTTCAGGAACAAGGAAGACATGTTCCGGGCCCTGGTGGAAGCGCGGATCCCGCCGGTGGTGGAGGACCTGCGCCGGCTGGCGAGCCCGGAGGACGCCCGCTCCACCGCGGAGAAGTGCTGGGCCATCCAGGGGGTCTTCCACACCCACCTCCAGGACAGCGCCGGCTTCCGCTCCCTGGTGCGGGGCGAAATGGTGCGGGGGGCCTCGGGGATCAAGGCGATCCTGGCCGAGCGCATGGCCGACGCGGCCCAGGCGATCCGGACCATCCTCGACCAGGGGCTCCGCAGCGGCGAACTGCGGCCCGGCCAGAACACCTTCATGATGGCCTTCTTCCTGGTGCGGATGGAGTTCGAGATCATGGACCTGGTGCCATCGGTCTCCATGCGCATGGGCGGGATTCCGCCGGAGCTGGCGGTGCCCATGGCTGAACGGACCTGGTTCGACGTGTTCTGGCGGGGCGTGGCGGCCCGTCCGGAGCAGCCCCTGACCTTCCTGCCCCCCCTCCCGGAGCTCCCATGAGAAAGCTCGGCCTTGCAGCCATCCCGATGCTCCTGGCGCTGGCGCCCGGATGCGAGCGCGGCGCCGCGGTGACGCTCAACGGCCGGGTGGAGGCCTACCTGTCGGACCTGGCGCCCCGGGTGTCCGGCACCATCGCCCAGATCCCGGTGTGGGAAGGCCAGCGGGTGAAGGCCGGCGACCTGCTGGTGCGGCTCAGCGCCGAGGAGCTGGACGCGGCGGTGGCGCGGGACGCGGCCGGGTTCGATTCGGCCGACAGCAACCGCCGGAAGTTCGCCAACGGCTCGCGCCTGGAGGACATCGCCCAGGGCGAAGCCCGGGTCAAGGACGCCCAGGCGGCCCTGGCCCTGGCCGAGGACACCCTGACCCGGTCCCGCAACCTGTTCCGGGACAAGATCGTGGCCCAGGCCGACCTGGACCTGGCGGTGAGCGTCCGGGACCGGGCCCAGGCGGCCCTGGTGCTGCAGCGCCGGGCGCTGGACGAGCTCAGGGCCGGATTCCGGATCGAGGAGCGCCAGGGCGCCGTGGCCGAGGCCCGCAAGGCCGGGGCGGTGCTGGCCCAGAGCAGGGTCCAGGCCGGCTTCCTGGAGATCCGGGCGCCGTTCGACGGCGTGGTGGTGCACCGGCTGCGGGAAGTGGGCAGCGTGGTGGGGGCGGCCCAGGCGGTCATCACCCTGGCCCGCATGGACCAGCTGTGGGTCCGGGTCTACATCCCCCAGCCGCTCCAGTGGCGGCTGACCCAGGGCATGCCGCTCAAGGTGGTGGCCCAGGACCAGCGGGTGTTCGACGGAACCCTGGACGAGGTGGCCAGCGAATCGGAATACACCCCCAAGATGGTGGAGACCGCGGAGGAGCGGGTGAACCTGGTCTACCCCGCCCAGGTGCGGCTGAACCACGGCTGGGAGCAGGGCCTGCTGCCCGGCACCGCCGTGGACGTGCGCATCGTCCCCCGTCCTGCCAAGTGACGCCCCCATGCCGCTGCTGGAGCTCCGCGACCTGGCCTGCACCTACCCGAACGGCGCCAAGGCCGTCCAGGGCCTGGACCTGACCCTGGACGCGGGCGACCTGGTGGGCCTGATCGGCCCGGACGGCGCCGGCAAGACCACCACCTTCCGCATGCTCATGGGCCTCAAGCGCCCCACCGGCGGCAGCCTGAAGCTGGACCTGGACCGCACCCTGCTCAGCTATGTGCCCCAGACCTTCAGCCTGTCCCGGGAGCTGACGGTGGGGGAGAACATGGCCCTGCAGGCCAGGCTCTACGGCATGCGCGACGCCGGGCCCCGGATCGAGTCGCTGCTGGCCTCGGTGGACCTGGCCGAGTTCCGGGACCGGCCTTCCGGCGCGCTGTCGGGGGGCATGAAGCAGAAGCTGGCGCTCTGCACCGCCCTGCTGCCCCGGCCCCGCCTCCTGCTGCTGGACGAGCCCACCACCGGGGTGGACCCGGTCTCCCGGCGGGAATTCTGGACCCTGCTGCACGCCATCCACGACGAGGGGGTGGCGGTGCTGTTCTCCACCCCGTACATGGACGAGGCGGAATACGCCCTCGGCCTGCTGCTCATGTACCGCGGGCGGGTGCTGGGCCGGGGCACCCAGGAGAGCTTCCGGGCCGAACTGGGGGGCCTGGTGGCGGCCATCGCCTGCTCGGACCGCAAGCTGGCCCGGGCCCAGGTGGCGGCCATGGAGCCCCTGGACCTGTTCGCGGAAGGGGACACGCTCCGGGCCCGGTTCCCCGCGGACGACCCGGAGGGTCTGCTGGAACGGCTCCGCGCCCTGCCCGGGGTCGCTTCGGCCCGGCGCTCGGAGGCCAGCCTGGAGGACTACTTCCTGCACATGCTCACCGTCGAGGAGGGGGCCGCCCATGGCTGACACCGTCCTGGAAGTCGAAGGCCTGACCAAGCGCTTCGGCGATTTCACCGCGGTGAGCGAGCTCTCCTTCTCCATCGGCAAGGGGGAGATCTTCGGCTTCCTGGGGCCCAACGGCGCCGGCAAGAGCACCACCATCCGCATGCTCTGCGGCGTGCTCACCCCCACCGCCGGCAAGGCCCGGGCCCTGGGCCACGACCTGTTCCTGGAGGCGGAGCTGGTGCGTTCGCGCATGGGCTACATGAGCCAGAAGTTCAGCCTCCTGCCGGACCTCACCGTGGTGGAGAACCTGGCCTTCTTCGGCCGGCTCTACGGCGTGGCCGGCGACCGGCTGAAGGGCGAGATCGAGCACCGGCTGAAGGAGATGCAGGTCACGGCCCTGCGCGACCAGCTGGTGGCCAGCCTCTCCACCGGGGAGAAGCAGCGGGTGGCCCTGGCCGCCGCCACCCTGCACTACCCGGAGGTGCTGTTCCTGGACGAGCCCACCTCCGGGGTGGACCCCCTGCGCCGGCGGCTGTTCTGGGAGGCCATGCACGACCTCATCGACGACGGCATGACCATCCTGGTGACCACCCACAACCTGGCCGAGGCCGACCAGTGCGACCGGCTGGCCTTCATCCTGGGCGGCCGGCTCATGGCCTACGGCCGGCCCCGGACCCTCAAGGAAGGCCTGGCCCGCCAGGTGCTCCCCCTGCGCACCGACCGGTACCGGGAGCTGCTGGCCGCCACCCAGGGCCTTCCGGGCGTCCTGTCGGCGATCATGCAGGGCCGCAGCGTCCGGGTCACCCTCCCGGCCGGGCTGGATCCCGGCCCGGTGCTGGAGCGCGTCCACGCGCTCGGCATCCCCTTCACCGCCGCGGAACCCGAACTCCCTTCCCTTGAAGACTTCTTCGTGGACCTGGTGCGCCAGGACCGCGAGCAGAACTGAGGCCCCGCCATGTGGAACCGCATCAAAGCCCTGGTCTGGAAGGAATTCCTGCAGCTGAAGCGGGACCGGCTCACCCTCGGCTTCGTCCTGGGCATGCCGCTCATGCAGATCCTCATCTTCGGGTTCGCCATCAACACCGACGTGAAGCACCTGCCGGCCGTCGTCTACGACGAGTCCCACAGCCAGGAGAGCCGGGACTTCGTGGACGGGCTGGTGGCCACCCAGTACTTCGACCTCAAGAGCCAGACCACCAGCGAAGCCGCCTTCAACCGGGAGATCGACCAGGGCCGGGCCCAGGTGGGGGTGTGGTTCCCCCCCGACTACGCGCGCAAGCTCCGCTCCGGGCGGACCGGCGAGGTGATGGTGGTGGTGGACGCCTCCAACCCCACCACCGCCTCCAACGCCATCGCCACCGCCTTCGGCGTGGCCCAGCTGCGCAGCTCCACCCTGCTGTTCCAGCGCATGGGCTTCGGCCCGGCCTCCACCCCCACCCAGCCCATCGATCTGCGCATCCGCCCCTGGTACAACCCCAACCTGCGCAGCCCCAACTTCATCGTGCCCGGGCTGGTGGGGGTGATCCTCTCCATGACCTGCATCGTCTTCGCCTCGGGCAGCATCGTGAAGGAGAAGGAGAACGGCACCCTGGACCAGGTGATGGTGACCCCGGTGCGGCCCCTGGAGCTGTTCCTGGGCAAGATCATCCCGGTGGTGGCCATCGCCTACCTGCAGATGACCGTGCTGTTCGGCGCCGCCCGGCTGCTGTTCCAGGTGCCCTTCGCCGGCTCGGTGCTGCTGCTCTACCTGTGCGCCTTCTTCTTCATGGTCCCGCTGCTGGGGCTGGGCATCAGGATCTCCACCCTGGCCGACACCCAGGCCCAGGCCAGCCAGATGGCCATCCTCACCTTCCTGCCCTTCGTCTTCCTGTCCGGCTACATCTTCCCCATCGAAGGCATGCCCCTGGTGTTCCGCTGGATCGCCGAACTGATCCCGCTCACCCACTTCCTCATCATCGTCCGGGCCATCGTGCTCCGGGGGGTGGGCCTGGCCGCCTTCTGGGTCGCCCTGGCCAAGCTCCTGGGCCTCACCGTGGTCATCTGGGCCTTCGCCCTCAAGGGCATGAAGCGCGCCTCCGCCTAGCCGGTGTTGAGCCACCCATAAATTTTCAAATTCTCTGGGAACAACCCTTCCGTCCGCAGCATCCATTCTGGAAGACACCCACCCGGAGGAACCATGCGCGTCGACCCCGATTTCGCCCCTCCCGCACCTCAGCCGCCCCGGGAAGCCCACGGCCCCCGGCAGGCCCCTGAACCGGTCCGCCCCCCCGGGGCGAGGCCTGGGCGGGCCCAGACCCCTGAAAAAGACAGTGCCGACTATGACGACTGGGCGTGGATGTAAGGCGCCCCGATATACTGGGTCCAGGAGTATCCATGCCCGCTTTGAGCCTGCCCCTGGACCGCTACATCAGTGACCCCCGCCTGCTGCCGCTGGCGGACAAGGTCCTGCGCCAGGAACGGCTGAGCTTCGAGGACGGCCTGCTGCTCTACGAAAGCCCGGACCTCACCGGCATCGGCGCCATGGCCCACTCGGTCCGGCTGCGCCGGCACGGGCTCAGAACCTACTACGTGGTCAGCCGGCGGATGTCCTACACCAACATCTGCTACACCCACTGCCAGTTCTGCGCCTTCCAGGCCAAGCCGGGCGATCCCAAGGCCTACGTGCTCACCGCCGAGAACATCGTCAAGGAGATGGAGAAGCCGGAGAACCTGGGGGTGCGCGAGCTGCACATGGTGGCCGGGCACTACCCCAAGCTGAAGATCGAGTATTTCGAGGACCTGTTCCGCTCGCTCAAGCGCCGCTTTCCCGACCTCCACCTGAAGGTGTTCACCATGGTGGAGATGGACTACTACGCCCGGGTCTCGGGCATCTCCGTGGAGGCATTCCTCGACCGCTGCGTCGCCGCCGGCCTGGAGAGCTGCCCCGGGGGCGGGGCCGAGATCTTCGACGAAGAGCTCCGGGCCATGATCTGCGTCGGCAAGAAGGACGCCAGCGTCTGGCTGGACGTGGCCGAACTCTGCCACCGCAAGGGCATCCCCACCAACTGCACCATGCTCTACGGCCACATCGAGCAGCCCCGGCACCGGGTGGACCACCTGCTGCGGCTCCGGGCCCTCCAGGACCGGACCCACGGGTTCCTGGCCTACATCCCCCTGGCCTACCAGATCGAGGACAACGAGCTGGGCCGCACCTACCCCATCTTCGAGACCACCGGCCACCAGGACCTCCGGGAGGTGGCCGTGGCCCGGCTGCTGCTGGACAACGTGGACCACATCAAGGCCTACTGGGTGATGATCGGCGAAGGCCTGGCCCAGGTCGGCCTCAACTACGGCGCCGACGACCTGGACGGCACCATCATCGAGGAGACCATCGCCCACGACGCCGGCGCCACCACCCCCCAGGCCCTGTCCAAGGGCGAGCTCCAGCGCCTCATCAGCGAGGCCGGCTTCGAGCCGCTGGAACGGGACAACCTCTACAAGATCTACAGCTAGCCATGGAGACCAAGGCCGAACTGCGGAAACGCTACAAGGCCCTGCGCGACGGCAGCCCGGCGGAGGACCGCGCGGCCTGGTCCCGGCGGGTCTGCGCCCACCTGGCCGCCTTCTGCGCCGAGCGGGGCATCCAGCGGGTGGGCGCCTTCGGCACCTTCGGTTCGGAAGTGGATCTGCGTCCCCTGAAGGCCCCCGGCCTGGCCTTCTACTTCCCCCGGGTGGCGAGCCTGGACCCGCCCCGGCTGACCTGGGGCACGGCGCCCCTGGCGCCCGGCACCTGGGGCCTGCTGGAGCCGGTCGACGCCCCCCACGCCCTGCCGCCGGTCCAGCTGCTGCTGGTCCCGGGCCTGGCCTTCGCCGCCGACGGCCACCGCCTGGGCTACGGCAAGGGCTTCTACGACGCGGTGCTGGCGGCGCTGCCGGAAGAGGTCGTCATCCTGGCGGTCGGGTTCGAGCTGCAGCGGTGCGACCGACTGCCGGCCGGGCCGCTGGACCGGCCGGTGCAGGGGCTGGTCACCGAGGCGGGGCTGGCCTGGTTGACCCCCCCTTCCGTTTAAACCCGAAGCGGCCGGTGCTGATCGGGTGCCGTTCACCGGATGGGTCGGCTGGAATTCGTAATGAACCTTTTGTATTTACCGAGCACATGGATGGATAGCGGCCATGGGTTCGGCTGCATGGACAGATTCCCCACCCGGGGCCGGTCCGGCCTGAACCCCGGCCCGGCTCGGGCCTTGGCGTCCGGCCCCACCCTCCCGGAGTCATCCATGAAGCCGAGTTTCCTCCCCCTTGCCCTGGGCGTCTGCACGACCCTGTCCGCCGTGATCCATCCCGACGGGTCCGGAGCGCCGGTGAAAGGCGCCGGGGCGGGGGCCGGCGCAGCCCCCGCCCAGCCCC
>TBL_comb47_HYPODRAFT_10004941_pt1 | contig 15139 bp, 15 predicted proteins | sample TroBogypolimnion_40_FD_10682 | JGI IMG/M metagenome (IMG submission 10682)
TGAGCCAAATCTTCAACCTTTAGCCAAACAAAAATTTAAAGAGTAAAAAAAGGTTAAAGATTTGGCTCAACCTTTTCTAAAGGTTGAATTTGGCTCAACCTTTTCTAAAGGTTGAATTTGGCTCAACCTTTTCTAAAGGTTGAATTTGGCTCAACCTTTTCTAAAGGTTGAAAGATTGAAATGATGAAAAAAATATATTATACTAAATATAATGAGTAGATTTAATAATTCAACAAATCATCCAATAATTCCAAATTCAAATGAATACATGTATGAAAAACAATTAGTATCAATTCACTCTGAAGATAGGAACTCTTTAAAATATCCAAACTCTGCAGAATTTGAAATTGAATTACCACAAGATTATTGCAATGTCCAATCTGTTAGATTATCTAGTTGGACATTTCCATCAAATTATAACACATTTTCATCTTTACAAAATAACACCCAAATAGCATTTCAAATAACTAATCCATATAATCCATCTGATTATATGATTAGTGATCCTCTTTTACTTATTATTTCTGATGCTTTACAATCATTTGTCGGTCAATCATTTACTTCAACTATTTCAGAAGGATTCTATAATCCATTCCAAATTGCTATTGAATTAACAAACAGATTCAATAATTCAGTATCTCTAATGATTGAACAATATATTTTATCAAACTCAACACAAGATTTAGCTAATCAATTTAATTTAGCTGGTGGATACGATCAATTTGTTATTGTATATAATGAAGTTGGACAAAAATTATGGTTCGGTAATAAAAGTTCAGATTTTATCATTTCTAATGATTCATCCATATACATGAATTCTGTTATTAAAGGAGCAATTTGTAATAATCATCAATATAATGATTATAATAATTGGGGATTACCTTCTTATTTAGGATTTACGCGAAATATTGCAACTACAGTTCCAATGATAAATGATTCATCCATCGCAACCGGGACATATCCAAGATTTTTTTATGGAGATGTTAAACCCGGAGATAATGGGTTTTGGCTTTTACCAGATGCTAGATATATTGGAACAATTTCTTCTTCAATTCCTGTTTATTATTTAGAAACACCTTTTAAAATTAATCTTATGGGAAATTCATATTTTTATATGGAACTTGCTGGAATGAATAATATTGATGAAACATTACCTTTTTCAGTAAATAATTTTACATCAACCACAAATAGCACTGCTTCAATTGTTAAATCATCATTTGCTAAAATAGGTATTACTACAACACCAATTGCTCAATGGTTTGATGATGAATCACCTTCTTTTAAAGTTTATAATCCTCCAGCAGAGAGAATTAATAAATTAAAATTTAAATTGAGATATCATAATGGTGCTCTTGTTGATTTTGGAAATTTCAATTATTCCGTATCATTAGAATTTATGTTATTAAGACCACAATCTAAAAGAGCTTATTCCATTTTTTCACCACAGGTAATATCAACCAGTTGAGCCAAATCTTCAACATTTAGAAAATGTTAGATCCAAATCTTCAACCTTTAGAAAATGCTGGATCCAAATCTTCAACCTTTAGAAAAGGTTTATTTAATGTAATTTATATATTTATAGATATAAATAATTATGTTAAATGATAATAATACAATTGTTATAACTACAACTCTTCCAAATAATATCATCAGTGAAAAACGACGAAACAATCTTGTGAATAATTTTTCTAAATTTAATATGTCAATATTATTAAATAATGGTATAACTAATAAAAATATTCCAATCACTAATATTATGTTTACAATTATTAAAAATGCATTAGAAACATTTAAAAAAACAACATTTGATTATGCTATAATTTGCGATGATGATTTTAACCCAATAAATAATTTTTTAGAAGAACTTAATAAAACAATAGATTTATTACCAAATAATTGGCGATGTATTCATTTATCTCCTGGATATTTATGGGGAAGATTCTCAAAAGATTATACTAAAATAGGAACATTAAATCCTGATTTTGATATGAATGGAATTCCATATCACGAATCAGGAAGATTTTATATAAATTGTGATAATTGCACATACTTTAATAAAAATTTTTGGTTAGGTGGACCAATATCATTTGTAATAAATAAACAAAATGTAGATTCTTTATTAAATGATTTTATTAATACATATAATATATATAATAATCCTAATGATGTCATTCTAACACAAATTTTAAATGAAAAAGATTTTATTTGTAGAGAACCATTATTAGGGTATGAAAACGAACAAGGTGGATCAACTTTCAACACTATAAATTAACATGATTTGGCTCATCAACCTTTTCTAAAGGTTGAAGATTTGGCTCAACCTTTTCTAAAGGTTGAAGATTTGGCTCATCAACCTTTTCCAAAGGTTGAATTAAACCATTCTAAAAATGTTTTTATATTACACGTTTTATAATCTTCTTTAAAACCTCCTAATTTTAAAAATGTCGGTTTTGACATTTTATTTGTCTTGTAAAATATATAATCTCCATATTTTCCTTTTCTAATACTTATATCGTTTGTTATAATTCTAACAATTCCCGTATTATTCGGTTCTTCATTTCTCGAAGCTTCACTGTTTTTTTCTAGAATTTCAATGATTTCTTCAAGTAATATATTTTCAATCGGTCTATTTCCAAATACCGAAGAGAGAGATTTTGAATTATTCCCCCATGTTACATACAATCCATATCTCCCTTTTCGTAAAATTAACAGTTCATTTTTATACATTCCCATTTCTTTTTGATCAACATTTAATTTTAGTTGAGTTTGTTCTTGTTTCAATATATCTTCTAATTTATATTCTCCTCTCTCCAATTTTTTCAAATCAATATCTTTTTTCACATTTTTAAATGATATTTTTTTAACATCATCCAAATCAATACATTTTATTACTGGACCATATTTTCCAATAATATAATAATGCAATTCATCAATTCGTATTTCATGTTTTTTTTCATTAATTAAATTTTCACAATTTTCGGTTATTTCATTTAAACATTTTTCACATAAGTCATACCATATTGTCTCTCCTTTACTAATTTTATCTAATTCATTTTCCATATATTTTGTATAATCATAATTAAATATATTTGTAAAATTCTTTTCTAAAAATTCCATAACTATTATCCCAAGTGGTTGTATTATTAATTTATTCTTTTCATTTCCAAATTCACGTGTAACATTTGATTCTGTTAATATATCATCTTCAAGTTCAAAATCTTTACATATAATTTGTTTCCCAACAACATTTTCTTTTTTAACATATTCACGGTCTTGGATTTTATCAATTAATGATGCAAATGTTGATGGTCTTCCAATACCATTATCTTCCAATAATTGAACTAATCTTGATTCTGTATAATGCTGTTTTGTATTTTTTAATGTTATTTTTGATGATATTTTTTTATATTCTATTATTCCACCCTGTTTTATTTGCAATAAATAATTATAATTCTTTTCTGAATTTATTTTATCTTTTTCCTTATTCTTTACTATTTTCCAACCTAAAAAATCCACCATTTCATTAATTATTATATATTTAACCCCTATCATACATGTTGATATATTTCCAATATATGAAAAATATTCGGCGGGTGGCATACAACTTTCCATTGTTGTTTCCCATATTAATTTATATATTTTCTTCTCTCTTGATGATAAATTTTCTGTTTCATTTTGAATTGTTTTTATCAATATATTTGTTGGTCTTATCGCTTCATGCGCTTCAACATCAACCTTTAGAAAATCAACCTTTGGAAAAGGTTGAGCCAAATCTTCAACCTTTAAAAAAGGTTGATTTTCTAAAAGTTTAAAATTTTGGGGTTGGTTTGGCTCAACCTTTTTCAAAGGTTGAAACGGTTGATTATATTCTTTAGAAATATAATTTTTAACTGTTTCTATAAACTCATCACTATATTTTTTACTATCTGTTCTCATATATGTAATATACCCTGCTTCATATAATATCTGACAACTTTTCATTGTTTCTTTTGGTGAAATATGCATTTCATTACTTATTAATTGTTGAAGTCTTGACGTTGTTAATGGTTCTGGTGGTTGTTTAAACACTTTTACAATATCTGATCGGGTATATATATGTTCAAAATCAACACTTTGTTCAAGAAATTCTGATACAATAACATCATTTGTCAATTGATTATTTAATTCAAATGGAATACATTTATTTGTAAAATATCCAGTTGTATTATATACTTTTTGGATTTTAACATTATCAAACTCTTTTTGATTATCATATATTAATTTTAATGCAGGGGTTTGACATCTTCCTGCACTTAATCCATTCTTTGATGCTTTTGAAATATATTTCCACAACATTGGTGAAATGTTAAATCCAACAATTAAATCCAATATCTGTCTTGCTTGTTGAGATTTCACTTTTTCCATATCTATTATTTTTGGATATAACATAGCAGTTTGAATTGCATTTTCTGTAATTTCATGAAATATTATTCGTTTTGTTGTTTCAATGGGTAATCCAAACATATCACATATATGCCACGCAATTGCTTCACCTTCACGATCATCATCTGTTGCTAATATTACTTCTTCTGAATCCAATATTTCTTTTCTTAAAAATTCAACATGATGTTTTTTATTACTTTTTTTATCTTTATCATCCATAATTTCAAATGTTGGTTTAAAATTGTTTTTAATATCAATATTATTCATTGATTTCAATGCACGTAAATGACCAAAACTAGCAACACATTTATATCCCGGACCTAAATATGATTCTATCTTTTTACATTTTGCTGGGGATTCAACAATTACTAATATTTTCATAATTATATTTATATATGAAAATATCTTTATATTCTTCAACCTTTGAAAAAGGTTGAGCCAAATCTTCAACCTTTTCTAAAGATTTGGCTCAACCTTTTCTAAAGATTTGGCACAACCTTTTTTAAAGGTTGATTGTCAATCAATCAACTCCATACGAGATAATTCGTAATCTTCTAAAAACCTTTTACTACTTGATTCAACTAATAACCCATTTGCATAAACTCCATAATTCATATAAAAATCTTCATGTTCAAGTGCAAAATTATAAACCATATAATCACCTGGTTTTTCATATATTTTCGTTCGTTCATCAACGCATGCTGGTATTCTATATTTTCCATCTGTTACAAACATTCCTTTCAATACTTCTTCTGTTGTTTTCTTTTGTTCTTCATTCACAAAATCATCAATTAAAATACTATGACAACCAGTAACAATTAAATCTTCAAATACTTCTGGGAAATTTTCTTCTGTACATTTATACAATTGATTTTTAATACGTTCTTCATGACAAGGATGTGCAACTTCTTTTTTACCAATTAAATGGATTTTTTTAAATCCATGATGTGATGTTTTTACTAAATCCCCTTTTCGTAATTCTTTTATTTCACGATAACCTTTATTTGTTAATATTTTTGTTGTTTCAAGAAAACAAATATAGTATGGTGAAATTTCAATTTGTTGAATATTAACATAATTTTGATTTATAGATAATACCCATAAATATGTATTATTTGATGCATATGATATACCAGAATAAAACCCACTTGACGGTGGACTATATATTGACACGGGAGTTGCTGATGGATACATTATAAGATTATTAGTTGTCATATTTAGTTGTACTGTGTTATTATTGAAAGAACCCCAAATATATGTATTATCATTATAAATATACATTTGATTAGTAGCAAATATACTATTAACATTACTTAATATTAAATCATTAGACCGTTTAATTATACAATTACTATCAGTAAACCATACTTCATTAGTAGTTGAGTTAATAACTTCATTTGTTCCATATATACTATTACTGCTTAATCTACTAGTAACATATGTTATTACAGAATTTAATAAATTTATAGCTAATGTATTACCATTAATATTACAATATACATAAGTATTACCCGCAGTTATTGTATTAAATGTAAAATGAGTAGTAATATCTGAAATTGTACTAGCACTTGTTGCATTTTTATATGTACTATACATACCATTTTTAAAATAAGATGTATATATATTAGTTAATGAATTAGGTGTAATTGTAATACATATTACCCCGTCATCAATTAGTATATTATTTACTTTGGTATTACTATTTGAAGAATTTGTAACCCATAAATAATTATTATTTACTGATAAATTACTATAACCATTACCAAGATTACATGATGCATCTAATGATATACTACCACTTATATTATTAGTTAAATTGCTTATATTATATTGATATAATACACCATTTAATGGTGCATTGCATGTTGTAATCCATAAATATGTATTATTACACACCATTGAAAATATATTTATCATTGGTAAAAGTATTAAATTGGGAGTATAAGTATTACTACTAATATCAATTATAAGTGATGTTGATCCATCATTCTTAATATATTGTATTGTATTAGTGAGATTATCTATAAAAAACAAACAATTACTATTACATGTTGTCAAGTTATAAGAACCCATATTATTTCCAAATATACTATTATTGCAACCCGGAGTTATAATATAATTCCTACCATTCACATAATTTGGAATTTGGTTTTTTAATGCCCAAAAATTTTTTAATTTAGGTGTTGCTAAATTTCCTCCAGACATGTAATATATTATATATAGTTTATTTAAATTTTATTTAACCCAATGTATTATTTATTTTTATTAATTATTATTTATTTTTTATTAATTATTATTTATTATTTATTTAATTTAAATTCTTTCCAAGATATATTATTAATATTATTCTCAATTTTAATATCTTCTGGTTTATTATATAATTCATCTAATTTTCCTGCTTTTTTAAGAGCACTATCAACATACAATTCTTTCAATAATTGTCCAACTAAAAATGATCCATCATGTTGATCAATTTCACCATCTTCAATTCTTTGTAATACATTCAAAAATTTATTCAATATACCTAAATCTATTTCTTTTTTTCTAATTTTATTGTATATATCAGTATAATATGTAAATAAAAATGAACATTCATCAACTCCAATTTCGTGTACTTTTTCATCATCATTTTTATTTTTTGACATAATAACAAGGAGTGCATTAATATCATCTTGCAATAATTTACAATGTTTTAGTTCGCGTATTAATTCCGTTTGGTCATCCACATTATTTGCTTTAACCATTTGTTGTAAATGAAGTCTAGCATTATCATCCATATTTATTTATATTATTATATTATTTATTTATATCTAAACTAATCAAATCAACCTTTGGGAAAGGTTGAGCCAAACCAACCTTCTCAACCTTTAAAAAAGGTTGAGCCAAATCAACCTTTTCAACCTTTAAAAAAGGTTGAGCCAAATCTTTAGAAATATTCAATTTTGAAAATCACACTTTAGAAAATAAACTTTCCTAAAAATTAGTTTAGATTTGGCTCAACCTTTCCCAAAGGTTGATTTTCCAAAGGTTGATTTTCCAAAGGTTGATTTTCCAAAAGGTTGATTTTCCCAAAGGTTGATTTGGCTCAACCTTTTTTAAAGGTTGAAAAAGGTTGATGATTTTATTATATACATATAATAATATATAATGCCAATTTTACAACCACAACAAGTTGGAATGGTAGGATCATCTCCAAGGGATACTGCATTATTAACACAACAACAAAGGGCTGGAACATTAGCTGATTTGGGGAAAGTTGGTGGAAAACGTAGAAAACGTGGTGGAATGATAACTGTTCCAGTAGTGCCAAATCAAAATCTAATGAATAATCCTTCAGGAGGGTCAACTGGTGTTTCTAACCAAATTACTGGAATAACAAGTGTAACTGCTAAAAATGATGCAAATGGTGCATTTGATAATAATGTAAAATTTGTTCAAATACCTAAAGGATCCACTGGTGGATCAAAGTCAAAAAAATCAAGGAAAACAAAGTCAAAAAAATCAAAGAAATCAAGTAAAACAAAGTCAAAGAAATCAAGTAAAACAAAGTCAAAGAAATCAAGGAAAACAAAAAAATCAAAAAAATAAATATTTTTAAATATTTTTAAATGTTATTTTAGAATAAGATTTTAGAATAAGATTATATATTATTATTATAAGTTATGCCAAAAGGTATTGATTGGATAAATTTTATATATGTAAATTTAGGGTTTGTTGCACAAATATTTGTAATGTATTATTTTAGTGCAATTTCAGAAATTAAAAACAATTGGGCTAAATATAGATGTAATCCAATGTTTATGCCATTATCAGATAATATTGAAAAGGATTTTGTCGAATGTATCCAAACATCACAAGTAAATTTCATGGGATATTTATTACAACCAATTAATTATATTATTGATTCATTAACATCAATGGGTGGAGAATTCACACAATCGTTGGATTATATTAGAACAATGATTAGTAGTATTCGGTCAATGATAACATCCATTATTCAAAACGTATTTGGTGTTTTTTTAAATTTAGTTATTGAATTTCAAAAAATAACAATTGGAATTAAAGATTTAGTAGGAAAAATTATTGGTATAATGGTAACATTAATGTATTTAATTGATGGAAGTGTTAAAACAATGCAAAGTACATGGAATGGTCCTCCGGGACAAATGATTAGATCATTGGGTGGAATGTGTTTTAAACCAAATACAAAAATCAAATTAAAAAATGGATCAACTGTTAAAATGATGGATTTAAATTTAGGAGATACATTAGAAAACGGTAGTATTATTGATGTTTTAATGAGAGTTAATAATAAATTCAATGAATCATACTATAAATTTTCAAATAATGGAGTAAATAATACAAGTATTTATGTTACTGGAACACATATGATTTTTAATGATTTAACAAATACATTTATTAAAGTAAAAGATCATCCAGATTCAATTCCAACGGATGTTACAGATAATTATTTCATTTCATTAATAACAGATGATCATCATATTAAAATTGGAAAATACACTTTTTGGGATTGGGAAGATGACCATTTCAGTCAATAATCAAAACTTGTTACTTACTAGAAAGAATATTTGGATTTATATGTGATAAAGACACTCTTGGTATAACCCTTTTATCTTTAAATATTAAATCATTTTTAATAATTTGTATTTTTCTTCCAACAGGTCTAAATGGTGTATCACCTTCAGAAGATATTTGGATTTTTCCATCACGAGTAGTTGTAAATAATCTAGTATCAATCCCATATATTGGATCTGAAATTATTCTTGCAAGAATACATTCTTTTAATCCTGCAAACGGAATCAAAATAATATCACCAATATTCATATTTTCAATAAATTTGCGGTCTTGTGAGTATTATATAATATATATTACTTATATAATATGAAAATTATTAATCGTGTTACACCACAAGTATATATATTTGATAGGATTTTGCAAAAAGATAATTTAGAAAAAGTAAATATTAATGATGGAGAAATTGTTCAATATACTGGTATTTATTATAAACCTGACCCAAATAATTCTTTAAATAAAACTCAAATAGAAACTACATTTATAGGAAAAATTGTGACAGATAGAGGTGTTGAAGGCAACATCACTACTGGGATATATATAAAACCATTATATATATTGAATATTATAAGCGGTGAATGGAATATAATTATAAATTATAAAGAACCGACATATAAATCGTATTTTTTATATCCACATTTACTAATGTTGCCAGAATATACTTATCATTATTGTCCATTATTTTTTTTACATACATGTGAAAAATGTCTTATTGATTATGGTAATATAACAACTGAATTTGATTTGCAGAATTAAATTGTATTACAAATATAAAAATTTTAATATACTTATTAAATTATAATTTAAATATTATTATAATTATAATTTAATAATGATAAATCCATTTGAACTTGATAATATTCCAGATAAATTTGAATATACAAATGATGAATTAATTGAAATTCAACAAAAACTTGAATTAAAAAAAGAAGATGTAATTAATTTAATTAAAACCAATTATCTTACAAACGATGAAAAATATAAATTTGGATTAGATATTGTTATTGATCGTTGTTCTAAAGGGGTTTGTCAAAAATTAATAGATAATGAAAATAATATTTATCCTTCAAAACAACTATATAAAATTGGTAATGGAGGAAATCATAAAGATTGTATTGTTTGTTGTTCAACACATATTAGTAATAATAGATCAGAAAAAGCAAAACAAATTAAACAATCCTTAGAAAATGTTGGTTACAATGGTCATTTTTATTTATTTCAAGGCGGATTTCCAACTCCTAGAGGGTTTGAAATGAAATATGCAGCAGTTCCATATTGTTTCAAGATTTTCATGATGTTGGAAGCAGAAAAATTAGGATTTGAAAAAGTTATATGGGTTGATTCAGCATGTTGTGCTGTTAATAACCCACAAAGATTATTTGATATATTGGAAACAGATGATGCAATTTTTAGACAATTTTTTCCATATACTAATGGTATTCCAACATATGAAAATTCTGTATTTAAACCAACAATAGAAATAATAAATAATATTACAAAAGGAAATTTGGTTAATTGTATTAATGTATGCACCGTTGTATTTGGATTAAATTTAAATAGTCAAAATATTAAAAATTTTATTAACGAATATTATAAAATGGTAAAACTAGGTACTCCATTTTTATCATATTTTCCGGAAGAAGTTGTAATATCTTCAATATTTAATAAAGAAGAATATAAATATTTATTTTATAATCGTCCAGAATCTTCAAAAATATTTATTCATGAAAATTATATGTGTAATAATCGTGATATTGCTAGACAACACGGTTATTATTTTGTTCAATTACAGTATTAGATGGGTTATATACTTTTTTCTTTTTCTTTTTGAATGATATAATTCAGATAAATTGGGTTTATTAGTGGAGGTAAATTGTATACATTATCTGAATCATTACATGATGTATCTGACTCATTACATGATGTATCTGAATGATTAGATAATGTATCTGAATGATTAGATGAATAATATAAAATATCTGAAATATCTGCATCATCATTACTATATTCATCTATATTATGTGAATCATCATTATTACATTCATTATCATTTATACTAATTATTGGTAAAAATTTTTTAACAAGAGTTACAATATTTCTATTTAATATATCACGTAAAAGTTCTAATAATGATGATGACATGAGAGACAATATAATAATATTAATAATTTATATCTATATCATTTTATATATTTATTAGAACATGTTTTGCAACTTTTGAATAATCCAGGTATAAATTTACCTAATTTTATTAGTTGTATTTCACCTAGTTTAAGAGTTTTACGAACAGTTCCTGTATGTTTTTTTTTATGATATTTGCTAATACTTTTATAACCTTTTCCATTTTTAATAGAAACTTTGCGTACTATTTTACCACCAAATTGATTGGGTTTAATTTCAATATTTTCATATTTAAAATTATTTAATTTATCCATTTATATATTATTATAATAAATTTATAATAAATTAAATAATAATATATAATAAATATATAATAAATATATCATGACAGATTTTTTTATTCATTTATTTCATATACTTATAATTGGTAGTTTATTTTTATATGTGGGAATTACTAAATCAAATATTCCTAACTTTATGTATTCATTTTTGACAATATTAGGAGCAATAATCATTTTATATCACTGCTTTAAAGTTTATAAAAAACTAAAAGCAGGAATGAATCCTTGGATAAACTATATACATATTTTTATTATTGGACCATTATTACTTTATATTGGACTAAATAGAGAGAAAACACAAAGATTTTACTTTGAAATATTATTAATGCTAGGATTTGCCGCAATAGGATATCATGGTTATTATTTGATAAATTAAATTAACATGAAGTTTTAACCCATTTTTTATTTAAAACCGCATTTACACTAGAAAGTGCGCCATTTGTCCATCCTTGATTATTGCTGACAACTTCACCTACAACAAGAATACCATTTTCAGGGTTTTGTGCATTATTAATAAATTCTTCTCTATTTTCATATTTATTTGATAAAGGTGTATAATAATGTGTTCCAATAGCCCAATAATAATCTTTAATTGCTATTAATTCTAAACTTTTATCAGAAATACCTAATGCTTTTTCTAATAAATAACAAAACACCTCTCTATTTTTTGGGGTATCTTCTAAATATTTTTTTAAATAAATAGCATTTGCATTGTCAGAATAAGCAATCATATATACCCCTTTACTTGCATCCATTGGTATAATTTTTTGTAAAGGACCAGGGACAATGGTATATCCTTTTACGTATTTGTTCATTATTTCAGATGATTTTTTTGAAAATTTACCATATAGTCTAAGAAAAGTTTGACCTTTTATTTCATTATAAATACTATTTTTATTAGAAGCGCCAGGAATTATTTGTTTTATACTATCAATAGTTGTAGCAACTATCACTTTATTAGATTCAAATACTATTTTTTTATCTGTTTTAACTAAAAATAAGCATGGATTTTCTCCTGTTTTTTTAATACTAACTACATTCATTGATGTTTTTATTTTATCAATACCAATTTTATTATGAAGAGTTGTAACCATTTGTTTCCAATTTATATGCATTTCTTTCCAACAACACATATTATCATCCATTCCATAATTTTGTATAACATCAAAAGCGTCTTCGTTTTCATAATCTGTATATCCAACAGAGACTAAAAAATCATTATATAATTTATCTCCCAATATTGGTTTTGAAAACTCTTTAAATGTAATTCGTTTTTGATTTTTATTTTTGTTATATTCATTTTTTAAATATTTTATTATTTTTTTAATATCTATAATATTATCAATTTGTGTTGAATAATATGGATTAAATGGGAATTCTTTATATGGCACATCAAGTTCATTTAATAATTGAATTAATAGTTTGTCTTTGTTTTTTCTTCCTACACCAGCACCAGTTACTACTTGTGTTCCATAAAACATATCATTACTGGTTCTCCCACCAATCCATTTTTTTTTGTATTTTTCTAAAATAATAAAAGATGTAGATGGTGACATTTTTTGTATATTATATGCAGCATATAAACCTGAAATACCACTTCCAATAATAATTATATCGTAATACATTTGTAATATAATAATATATATATTAGAATAATAAAATATATCAAATGTATTAAAGATTTAAAGATTTATCAACATATTAATTAATAATATTATTTTATTTTAAATGCAAGAGATTATACAAGTAACAATAAACGACAGATCGTATAATTCATGGATATATAATATATTAGATGAAGATTTGGCTCAACCTTTTCCAAAGGTTGATTTTCCAAAGGTTGATTTTCAAAAAGTAAATCCAGCAGAATATAAATTATTTACAAATGATACATTTGTAATTAATCCATCAGTTAATCTTATTAATATTATTAATTCAGATACAAGAACAAATAAAAATATTACAGGAGTTTTAATTTTAAATGGAAATAAAACTTATGGGCGTAATAAAAAGGAAAAATTGTTATACAAATGTATTCCTGATAATAAATGCCTTCCTTCATTTCTTATCCCATACGAAATGAAAAATATAGGATTCTCAAAAGTATATACAAATATATATATTACCTTTTATTTTAATGAATGGATTGATAAACATCCTATTGGAATAATTTCACAAGTTATTGGTTCAGTTGATATACTTTATAATTTTTACGAATATCAATTATACTGCAAAAATTTGAATAATTCAATTCAAAAATTTTCTAAAAATACAAACTCTGCTATAAAATTAATTTCATCCACATCAAATGAAGATGAAGATGAAATTATTAATCATATCCGTAATAAATATCCAAATATTATTGATAGAACAAATAATAATATATGGAAAGTATTTTCAATTGATCCAGAAAATTCATTAGATTTTGATGATGCATTTAGTATTAATAATACAGATAATAATAATATAATACAAATAAGTATTTATATATCAAATGTGACAATATGGATAGATATTCTTAATTTATGGGATTCATTTACGTCTAGAGTATCAACTATTTATTTACCAGATAAAAAAAGATCAATGTTACCATTAAGTCTATCAGATGATTTATGTAGTTTAAAAGAAAATCATACAAGAATAGCATTTGTTATGGATATTAATATTGATACAATAACAAGTACAATTATTGATATTTCGTATTCAAACTGTTTTATAAAAGTATTTAAAAATTATGTATATGAAGAACCGAATTTATTTATAAATAATGATTATAATAAATTATTTGATATAACATGCAAATTATCAAAAATATATAAATATGTTGATAACATAACAGATAGTCATGATATAGTATGTTATTTAATGATTTTAATGAATTATCATACATCAGTAAAACTTTTAGAATATAATAATGGAATATTTAGATCTTGTAGTCAACATCAACCTTTGGGAAAGGTTGAGCCAAATCCAAATCTCCCAAATGTTGATTTGGCTCAACCTTTTTTAAAGGTTGAAGATTTGGCTCAACCTTTTTTAAAGGTTGATCAACCTTTTCTAAAGGTTGATTTTGAAGTTGATTATATTGATTTAAATTTAGTTAAAGATAGAAAAACAATTTCACATGATTTACTTAATATTGATTCATATATTCATATAACATCACCAATACGTCGCATAGTTGATTTGTTAAATATGATAATAATTCAAAAAAATATTGGTATGATACAATTAACTGAAAAAGCAGATTTATTTTATATAAATTGGGTTAATGATATTAAACATATTAATAAATCATCAAAATCAATAAAAAAAGTTCAAAATAATTGCAATTTATTATTTTTATGTTCAACCAATCCTGAAATAATGAATAAAACCTATAATGGATATGCCGTTGATAATGTTAAAAATAAAAACAATCTTAATAAATATTCAATATATTTACCAGAATTAAAAATTTTTACAACAATTAAAACTAATGAAAATATTAATCTTTATGAATTTCGTATTTATAAATTATATTTATTTAATGATGAAGATAATTTAAAAAAAAAGATTAGATTGCAATTACACATATAATTTTTTATTTTTTGGATTTTTTAGTTTTAGATTTTTTAGTTTTAGATTTTTTAGTTTTGGATTTTTTGGTTTTAGATTTTTTG
>TBL_comb47_HYPODRAFT_10004944_pt1 | contig 15133 bp, 16 predicted proteins | sample TroBogypolimnion_40_FD_10682 | JGI IMG/M metagenome (IMG submission 10682)
TATCACGCGATTAAATCATGGCAATGTGGCAAGTGTCGAGACATACACAAAGGAGAAATATGAAAGGAATTATTCCCCTGGTGTACAATGTAGGTTACGGACATTTGCAAACAGTAAACCAGTCATTAAAACGAAAATACAAACATTTTATAAAAAGAAAAACTGGATCAAAATAGACTAGAATTTGCACAGGAAATACAATATGATAAAACACAATAATCCCCCTACCCTACAGTGAAAGCGACTTACCTGGAAACGGTGACATTGTTGTCCTTGACGTACGCGAACGTCTTGGTTCCCATTGCGATCAACTGCTCATAGTTCCACTCACCGTAATCGTGAAGCGGCATCTTCCAAACGGCGGGAATCGCAGCTGCGCCAACGCGCCCTCCGATGATCCCACCCACAGTCGCTGCAGTCGTGTCGACGTCGCCGCCAACAATGATGGCGTTCGCGATGCAGTCGACGTACGAGTCCGGGCTGACGATAAAGCACCACAGCGCCCAAAGGGCCGTCTGCCTTGCGCCCACCGAGATGCCGTCGCCCCACTGGCGCTCCTTGTTGGAGACACCAATCTCGATGATACGAGCGGCGGCGGTCTGGTAGTCGTTCTTGGCGAGCTGCTCGAGCTCCCTCACGTACACGGCGAAATCCGGCGAAACGCCAGTGGCCACGTACTCGATGAAATGCGATGCCACAAAGGGGAAACCGCGGGTTGCGACTGCATAGTTAGCAGCCAGCGCGATCGCGACAGACCCGTCGAGGGCCGCCGGGGACGCGTGGGTGATGCCAGACATGGTCCGGGTCACCTCGATGATCTCCTGCTTGGACTTGCCTGCAAGCAGGACGCCCAAACACGATGACCGCATGACAGAGCCATTGCCCTGTCCCTTGGCGCAGCCACTCTCAGTGTAGTGCGCGCCATTGCGAAGGGCCTCTGCAGCGCGTGCAGTCTGCTCTCCGTATCCCACCACCCTGTACGCACCCGGCTGGAATAGCATGGCGATGCGCAGACCATAGGTGGTCGGGTCGATGTTCCCGCGGCCCTGAAGCAGAGTCAGGTACATCTCGCGGGTCAGCTGGGTGTCGTCCGAGTACTGGCCAAACGTAAAGTTGTGGCGGTGCTGCGGGGACACGATCTCCTTGGTGACGACGTCGTTGACATACGGCACACACACGGACCTTCCGTGGCCCTCCACGGGCAAGCCCACAGCGTCACCGACGGCTTGGCCGAACAAGACGCCCATGTAGGCGTCCTCGCTCATATTCTGCTGCACCTGAAGTAGGGCAGCGTCCAAAACCTTGTTGGCGTCGACACGCTTACCAGCGATGAGGGACGTCACGAGGATCTTGGCCTGGTGCGCGGTATACTCGGAAGCATTGGCGCACCAGCTCACAAGGGCCGGGATCAGGTCGGTCGGAATCGCATCCTGCCTGGTGTACACGATGCACACGTTGGCGAGAATAGACCCGATGTCTTGGCTGCTTGCCACAGTCATGTGAGACTGGGGTGCAATCTTGAACATTTCCTCCATGATGTTGTTACGCATCATGTTCCTCTCAGGGCCAGCGGGGACGCTGACCGTAGCATTCATAGAGTCGATAAAGAACTGCATGTTGTGCTTGATAGTTTGTTGTTGAAAGGCAAGGTTAATAAAAAAAAAACCTCAATATACTGATTATTTCAACTTTTAAAGATTTGGGGAAATATGGGCAAGTAGAGCTTTAACAAGTGTGGCAAGTGTCATATCAATTGTGATAGTTATTCCAAAATGGTTTGCCAGCCACTTGACAGGATTTTCATCTATAGTATATACATTAAACGTTGAATCATATGGATTGTTTTGGTACTCTCTGCTATATATCATCAGCACCTCTGTGAGTGAGTGATAAACTGGTACGAAATCAGATATGATGCATAATAACAACATCTTTTGGTTCACGGGTGTTGGTTTAATAAAATTTCCGAAAAGTCCGAATACCATGTTCATCAACATGAGCGTAGATCCAGATGGCCCAGCTTTGCATGTGCGTTTGTATTTCTTCATGATGTTTTCAAACAATCCATTAGGAACAACTTCATACCATTCGTCTCCGTTTACCATCATGATATTATAATTTGTGCTCTCACTTGATTTTGTTGAATTGAATACAGGACATTTTGACATTGGTGTGACATTTGTGTACGTCCCAATTTGTTTATCTCTCCGTTTACGTATATACTCTTGATTGTTCAAATTTCTCCGGACAACCGATATACCCTTGGCGTCTTGGTTGTTTTGAGTAACCATCATGTCTAACACTATTTTGCTCAAGTTGTTTTTACTGACATTCAAAATATGTATTTGTTCTTTTGTTTGTCTTGTCTTCTTACATGCAATACCATTATCCTCTGTGAAATATGTTTGATAACAAACTGTGTTTTTCAACAGCTCATTATTTGTCTGCAGTAATAGTAATAAATCCTCTGTTTTATATGATTTTGGTAATCCAAACATGTCCTGTACATTGGTCAAGACAATCTCAAAATTAGATTTTAATTTGAGTAGAATTTTGTTTTTAAAAAGTTCTTTATTATCATTTGATATTAGGAAAGCTTGATATATAACACTGAACATTCCAGCATGTACAGTAATTCCATATATTGCCCCCAACATTTCACTAAGAGAGTACTTTGTTCTGAGAATTGAAAGTATTTTATCAAATATTTTTGATTCTTTTTCTCCAGAAAACATTGTTTGTAAGCCTGTTTGTATACTGGTTAAATCTGATTTCTTTTCACCATCTGTATTCCAAAATAACTGTATTATTTTGTCCACTACTTTTGTCGCGAGTAATTTATCCATTCCTGGTTTTAAAACAAATATATCAGTTTTAGTTTTGTTCTTCCTATGTTCGACAAGAGGCCGATAGTGATAATGTATTGTATGGCGAATAGTTTCTTTTTTCTGGGGGGTGCTTTTCATTACAAGGTACAAAGACTCATGTAATATACATGTTAGGAGAATAAATATTTTACCAACAAATTCTTGAAGAGTGTCATTTCGAGATATTCCGCATTGTACAACTGGATTCAAAGTGTTAGCCTCAATTTGTTCTTCTAGTTCTTCTAATTGTATTGGTAGGAGTTGTTCTTGTGTGAGTGTTGGTTCTACTTCGATAGATGGATTTTGGCCGTTTATAACACCACCTTTCTTAACTAACCTACCACCACTTGATGATTTCTTTGCATTCGTGTATACTTCCATTGTAATTTTAGGGATTTCGAGGTATGTTGTAATTGATTCTAAATTATCAACTACCATTTGATCTGGTTGCGTAGTTATTTGACTTGTAAGTGTCATATTTGATTGGTTAAAAATACAAACATGATGAATCGTTGAAGGGTACATGTTTGGGCATATATACCCGTCAATTGTAGTGTTTAACAGATCAGACAAATATTTAAGACAATCAATATCTAGATCCAAAATATTTCCAAAATGCTCAAGAGGTTTTTGTCTATTTCTCGAGTAGTAACTTTGTTCGGAATACCCAACTAAGCCAAGTTGATGCATGCATTTAGTCAATTGTACAGTATCATTATATTGTCCATTCACCATATTATACTGTGCAATTTTAGTCTCGAGCAATATGTATTTTAATACACGAATGTCAACAATATTCAATTGTTTACTTGGTTGGTAAACAAGGACCTTTTCTTCTTGTGATGAACACATTGTGGCGAGGTTGTAATAACGTGACAAGGTGTTATTTTCGGGGGGTTTTGTAAAAAACACCATATTCTCAGTCAATTTAATGACACCCCATGTTGTTGGAAACGAGTGAAATGATAATCGAATTTTCTTTATTCTATCCATTATATCTATCATATTCGGGTATTTTATTTTTACATGGTCAAAATCATTTGTGAATGTACGCGTTTTTTCAATTCTTGGAAACTTGAATTGTTTTCAAAAGCCATCAAGTATTCGTCCATTTTTTCATCATATACATTATCTTGACCCATTTGTATCCTTTCGTGTAACTGGAAAGTAGGCTCTTTGTTTTTTATGACAGATTCTGCAGGTGGCTCTTTCAGATTTTTCCGTCTTTTATCTGGAGCAAGTTCCATTGGAGCAAGTTCCTTTGGATTTACTTCGCGTCCACCTTGTTGATTGTTTAAAACATCATCATGAAGAATATCGTGACGTTTTGTGTTTTGTTGTTCAGCACTTTCAATACTTTGGTCTGGTGTAAATAAACAAATCTCATGATGAAAGTTGACACCACCTTGCTGAATTAATTGTGGCGCAACATAACCAGCATACAGTGGATAGAAAATATATTTTAGTAGAGCTACGGCTATATCGTCCTTGTCAAATATACTCATTCTCAAACCAAAATTTTGAAAGGGTTTGTTGAGGTTTGCAAGACCATTTTCACTCATGGGACGTAGACCATAAGCAAGCATAAATTGCTCGACATAATATCCAAATGTATACTGTTTTTGGTTCCCAAACATGACTTCTTTTTCAAACTTGATGTCACGCATATCTAACAGTGATTCGACTACCATATTTCGCATCATCCGAATGTCAAGCAATCGCAATTCCTTGAAAGTGCACATCCAAACTGGTGTTGTATCATTTTGATATAACGCAGCACATTCAAACTCGCTATAGAATCGAGGATGTACAGGAAGTTTCGGGTCTGTTTTTGATGCTCTATAGACAACAGCCCCTTTTTTTAGTTCTATTGCGGATATACGTAAAGGAAATTCTTTAAAATTAAATGTATATTTTAATACCGACATTATACTCTGACAAGTGAAAAAAAGAACACTAGAAACGCATATGACAACACCCAAGTCAATAGATTTTTCGAGTTTAATTTGCCATTGTCAAGTCCGTGACATGTTTCAACACGCTTTTGAAATTCACAGTGGAAGTTTCTTTTTGCATATATTTCAAAAGGCGAGCAAGTTGCTGCTGCTTGTATCTCGGCACTTGCAACATACTCGTTTGATCCCATAAGTCGAAACCATTCACCAAGCGCTTGGCCTTTTCATACATGGCATTCGTGTTGACTGGTTGCAAAAGCGCAAACTTGCCCAGATATTTCACATATTGTTTAAAGTGCCACGGGTTGTGTGTCTTTTTATATTCAGCCTGGTAAATTGTAATCAACTTGAGAGTATCGAAAAAAAGGTAACCACAAGTCACATACATCACCCCGTGTTGATCTGTTACGTATGGTATAGCGTCATGCAAATCAGTATTGATATAGCGATCATACGTGTGCCACTCACCATTAGATGCATTACCCTTGTGCAACAAAATACTATCCACGAGGTCCATCGAAAGGATCAGATTGTTATCCTTGTCTGCAAAATCAAGCGCTATTTTTTGTAGCCGCATCTTTTCAATGAGCGACTTGTATTCTGCATCCTTGACGGTTGTGATCAAATCGTTGAGACGTATGGTTATATTCATATTTGTATCTTTTGAAATTCGGGACAACAATGTGAGCAACGGCGCATCAGTTAGAATATCATTCACGAAATCGGCACGAGCCTTGACCACTTTTGACATCACATCGTCATTGTTTATAATAAATGGTAGATCAATGTCCTTGATAGGGATCGAATTGCGGTTCTTGGTACACCTAGGAATGTTGGCACCACCGTTGACCACTGGATAATAATCCCGTGTCTTGTATTTCTTCATATATTTTCCGAGTGTATTCTTGAGCAAATAGCGGAGGACATTTTGTGCAATAACGTTCAGTTCGGGGGATGGCACTATCTTTTTGACAAGGCGAAGCAAGTTTGTCTTGTTGTAAAGTTCCGTTTCTACCTTGACCATTTGCATGGGTGTGGGCGCAGTTGGGACATTGATATCAAGGGCCTTTTTATTAATAAACGAGTACATGTGAATAAACTTGCCGATATACTTTTGATATTTTTCAAAATGGAATCTGGATGTTGGGTGCTTGTCCCAATCTTGCTTGGTCGAGTTCAACATACGGACAGTATCGTAATAGGTCCAGTTGCATGTGGCAAACGGCAGCTGATTGTAAACGTAATATGGAATAGGGTGGTGTGTGGACGAGTTTGATTTCAAAGTGAACAAGTTTTGATAATGGTGGAAAATGGGAAACGTCTTGCTTGATGCAATGCCTGTATCTATGATGACATGGCGCTTTCCTGACGCTGAATCGATAATGAATAGGGTTTGGCGCAGGGTGATCAACGTTGTGTCGACCTCACTCTTTTGCAATGTGGGAAACGCTTTCCTGATTTTTTGATCGGCTAGGATGTTGTCCAGGAAAATCGTGCGCATCCCTACGGCCTCGTCTACAAGTGCGTGGTCCGTTGTAACAAATTTGATATCAATATCCTGGGTTTGAACAGTTTGAGGTTTATCAACACACCGCACAAGGGAGATGCCACCAAGAAGCAGTGGATATATCTTGTCATCTTTATGTTTTAAGAATGGGGCAAAGTGGGGAATGAGAAGTGCGTCGCGTCCTTTGACAAATGGATCAAGCAAAGATGCTGTCATTTGGTTTTTGAACAGATAAATAAAAGTCAAGCCACCTCTGTGACTTTTTGTTTATACATGAGCCAGTCTTGAGGTGGCATCAAGCCTATATTGTGCATTTGTTCACGGACACCTGCCAGCCATTGGCTATGAAAGCATTATTGAAAACCCAGTATCGTTCTTCAAATGTATATTTCAGGATTTCACTTTTCAAATTTAGAAAGTGTTGCGAACTTTCATCCATGTATAGGGCCAACATGGCATTCACGAGATCAGATGGCATGTGATGTATACCTTTGATATATTCACCCTTCTTTAATATATATTATTTTTACGATATTCTTGGATTGACTTGATACATGCATGCCATTTTTTCAAACATGTTCTTTCCCTTTTGGTAGCCATGATAGGATTATTATGAGCATGGCATGCTTTGAAACATCGATGTGGGTCTATGTGAAAGACAGATCTATTACATTCATCATCAGATGCTAAAATAACAATATGATCATTAGACATTTGACCGTCTTCATCGTATATCATGATAAATTCCCAGTGTGGAAATAATTTACTAAAAAATGTATCAAAGAGAAAACTTGAGAGTTCTTCTACAAAGAAATGTACATTTTTATAACCCTGCGGGGGTCTCCTGCCCCCACGTATAGGAGTACTATGATCATGCTTTAGCATTTGAACACATAGATTTTTCACGATTTCTATTCTAGCTTGAAATCCAAATTGAGACTCTATAGTATCTTTTCTAATCGGGATACCATCATCATGTTCACAATGAATATTGTTGAAATTATCTAAAGATTCGGGAAATGTAAAGTTGCACATTTTAATAGATCTTGCAAACGTGTAGTCATTTACATTATCCTTATAATGAGTCAAGTGTGCCTTGACAACTGTAGTTAAATTTCTTGGACACAACAGAAAAAATGTCATGTGATCACCATGGTTGACATCGTAGGTTTCACCGTCTGTAGTGTTTTTCTTATAAATGCGGTCTTGAAACTTGATATTATTCAAAACTATAGGTTCCCGACTTTTAATAGAAAATGATTCCAATAAATATTTAAGTTTAGATTCTTCAAAAACATATACACCATCTTTATGATTTGAATGCACAACATAATAATTTTTTCTGTTTATGGCATAAACATGGAATTGAGTTTTGACTTCTACATCATTAGTTGAAGCATTTAAATACATAAATTTTATGTTTGCGACTGGTAAACTTTGAACAAAAGCTTCAAGATTACGTTTACGATACCTACACTCCATTTCTTTACTTGTATATGTGACAAGTTGCCATCAAGCTTTAAGTATCCATTGGATTGAGGACAAAAAGAGCTTGCCCACTATAAAATTATAATCAAAAATCTTAAATAAGTAGTAGAAATGACACAAGTTGCAAATGGGCTTTGGGTTGGGAATCTTGACGAAGCTTTTGACAAGAACGTGTTGAAAACCGCAGGGATTACTCATATTTTGAATGTGGCATCCGAGCTTGAATTTACTGAACGGGTTGGAATGATTTATGACAAGATAGCAGTAGACGATGATTCATACGAGGCAAATATAGAGACCATACTACCTTGTGCATTATCACACATTCGAACAGTCATACAAAATGGTGGAATTGTCATGGTACACTGCTTGGAGGGCAAGAGTAGGTCGATATGTGTTGTCTTGGCATACATGATAATCGATTGTGGCATGACGTTGGAAGCAAGTCAGGCATTTTTAAAATCCCGCCGTTCAATAGATATTTTTCCTTTTTATCTGACACAAACACTTGTGTTTTGTAAAACATTTACACTAGAACATCATCAATAATCATAGTATCCCGGATCCCATTAAAATCCGCCATGGCCCGTTTGTAAAAGATGCCATTCGGGGGATTGTAAAGACACCCACGCCACCACCGTTGTATAACCCGAGCCGCCCTGATCTCTTTCTTGTGTTCCAAAATAGCCGTGGCCTTTTTCGCAGCATCCATTTTACGAATTTTATCTATTTCGACTTGCTCGGCCTCTTTTACTTCTTCTGCAGATGGCCTGCGATACCTGTGTGTTGCAGAGTCATATATCCACAATTGCTGGTCCTCGTCATCAAACTCGTGAAATATATTACGGCCATAATATTTGCGATAGGTATAGGCCATGACGGAACAATCGGCCATCCAAATCATGAAAAGGACTGCTAGTACAGAGTGCATCGTTGGGCCATAGACGATTTGCAAATTCTTGACTATAATATAGAGAATGCCGTATATCACGGACCCAATAAGAAATATTGCACAATTTCTCTTGCCATCTTCATCGCCTTTTACATCTTTGAAAAATCCTTTTTGTGAATGTAGGAAAAAGTATGCTGGCATTTATTTGTGAGAGATCCTGGGGTTCCTTTTATGTACACATAGGAAATCGAAAAGTATATATGATGAATTGATATGCATTTATTCCTTGCGGAAGACCAGCATCCTGTCCAAGTTGACTGCGTTTCTCTCGACAGGCAAGAATGTGCGCTTGGCAATCTCGCGGCAAATGTCGGTGCTCAAGAGGTCTGAGCTGCGGTCGAGGAACTTGCTGAACTGGATCAGTGCGTTCTTCTTGTGGCTCGCCTTGAAGCCCATGTGAAAGTGCCAGCCGGGTCCAAACATGATGTCAGCAATGTCCACAAAGATGGGTGCATTTCCCTTTTTGACAAAGGTCTTGATGCTCTTGGTCTTGTACGAAATCTGCTTGGGCACACTAGGGTGCGGGTCACACAGGTGCGCAAACTCGTTGTCCATGTCATTGTCGGTGATGTTGTCAGTGCTAAAGTCGACATTGACCACGTAAAAGGTGCGGGCTGTCCAGTTGATCACGATGCGGGACAGCAGGCTGTTGCTGACCACCATAGGGGAGAGATGCAGCTGGTTCATCACGAGGACACCGCTGCACCCACCCTTGTCCATCTTGAAATAGATGTTTTTGCTGTCCTTGCCATTGACCCTGTCGAAGCACTGCTTGTCCATTGAGGATGAAGAGACGTACATGGTACAGACTGCTAGCAATATAGTTGTGTTTATATTACATCTTTCAATTTTTCATACAATTTTAAAAATATGTCATTCATATGCTTTTCAGAAAAAATAAGCGACTGTACACGGGCTTTTAGTTTTAATAAACATAAAGAAAGGTGATTCTTTCAATATATTGCATAATTCATTCAAGAAAAAATATGGCATGTCCTGTTGTTCAGAGCGCCTCGAGTGAGGACATCTACACAAGCAAGACAAGCAGCGACTCGATCCACTATAAGCCTGACCCTGGCAACCAGTCTGGAATCATAGTCATGGATATGAAGCGAACCGTCGACGAGCACATGATCGAGACAAGGCACTTTGATGCCCGTGTGGTGGTCAACTGGCTCACCAAGATCTTCTACGTGGTCAGCCTCAATTACAACTTTACGTTTATTGTAGACGGGCGAGTTGTCAACTATCCCGTGTACCACCTGAGGGCATTTAAAAACATGAGCGATGTTGTCATGTGTGACACCATCAAGGACCGGCTTTTCGGAAGCGAATGGCATTACCACATTGGGTACAAATCAAGACAGTACAATCACGCTGTGAGGTCTTTTGCACGTCGCACCAAGAAGAATGGTGGAGACATCTGCGAGTTTGAGCCTATTACAACCCCCGTGACTACCAAGGACATTGATGCCATTTACGCCGCGACTGTCTGAATGCCTCATATTTTGATTATTGATTCATTTCTTATTCAAATATAAAATAGTAAAATTATTCTACAGTTTTCACAATGTTTTTTGTGTTGAGTCCCAATACTTGAGCAATCTTGCGCACTTGTTGGTCATCATATATGGCCCGCCCTGACTCGATATCATTAATCACGGTCTTTTGCATATTCGCATTCTTGGCAAGATCAGCTTGCCCCCACTTTTTGGCACACCGGCCTGCTATAATTGCTTGCGCCAACTCGCGACTCACTTTTTTATGGCGAAAGATTTCTGTTTCGTTGTCAATTTGAATCTTTTGAATTCCATTGCGTGAAAGTTGTGGTGGACCTGGAACAGGTGGCGGACGCTTTTTGAAAGTCACCGTATCCCAATCTTGGTTGTGATTGTTCATCATGCAAAATGATTTGGAATTTATGTTTAAATCATGTAAAAACTCTTGAGAATACTGTGAGGTTGTCATGGTCTTTTGGCCGTGGTGTTGTAATGGCAAAAGTGACGTGACAAAAGCTAAAATCTTTTAGAATATCCTTGAAGATTTCAGCAACTTGCCATGGAGGATTTCTGAAGGCCCCGCAACCCCAAGCTCCAAGAACCAGGTGTGTCATTCCATGATATTCAAATGTTTCTAGGACCATGCGGACTTTATTCTTCATGAGCGCCAAGTCGGCTGACATGTATTCGCCTTTGTTGTCAAGATGAGGCAAGCGTATTGCTGCAACACTCACCACTCCTGCAATATTGATACAGTGAGACAACCTGGAATAATCTGCCGCTTTCACCACTTTTACATTGGGCGTAAAGATGACTTCATCGTGTGCAAGCGGGTAGCGTTGTTGAACCAATGTGGGATATAATGATGTCCTCCTGCAAACATCCTCCTCTTGGCTGCGACTCCCTTTTTTGACACCCCCACCTGGACAGCGGTCACTGGCCATGTTTAACAAGCCCACTTTTGCTTGCTCGTGAACAAGTCGCATGCAAGCATCCAAACAGTCCTCGTTTTTTACTTGAATAATGGTTTTATTTTGTGGCGGTGGAACACGTGTGTTGAGTAGACCTTTATAGCGAATGCTCCGTTCTTGCGGAATATTCGCTACGAGTTGGAGAGTATCGGCAAATATAGGTTCCATTATTTTGGCCAATATTTTAGATTTTACGAGGTGTACGAGTATAAAGGAAATACGCGTGGGATACAAATAATGGGTTGCAATTCATCACGGGCATCGTTTGAAAACAAAGCTGTTCTAGACGAGGCATATGCGCTCTTTTGTGAAAGCAACTGCGTGTTTGGATCTGACAAGTGTGTGAGCATGCAGAAACTCAAATCTGCTTTCACATTTTATCTTGTCAAAAATAATATCAGTGTAAAAACGTGGTGGCAATCAGATTTTGATGTGGCGACGTCATATATTGATAGTATTATTACTAAAAATGGCCTGTGTCTTGTCTCACCTGGATATAGGGAATTCAGTGTTGACGGGTATCGGATCGCAATTGATACCCGATATGCGGTGGGTATGGACGTCGTGCGATTTCAAAAATAAAGGGGTGATTTTGAATTTTAATTCAATATTTTTTGATCAAATGTTTAGCGTGCGGCGGCCTGTTTTTTTCTGAGTTACAAAGACCCCGCTGGCGCTCGCATCATCTGGAATCTCTGAAAACTCGGACTCGCTAATAGTCGACATCATCTCGACACGCTCGTCCACTACAGACTGAGGTGCTACATTGTATTGTTGCGAGTTGAGCTCTTTCAAAATGTCGTCCACGTTGGTTGGGCCACGCATCTGTGACCTCGGTTGGGGTGGGGGCTCGTTCCTGCTAGCACCGCCGCCGCCGAATAGCCCACCTAGGAGACCGCCAAGTCCTCCCCCGCCACCGCCGCCCATGAGCCCCCCGAGGATCCCACCGAGTCCCCCACCACCACTTTGTTGCTTTGGTTGTCGTCGTTGACTGCCTTGCTGCCCAATATCCGAGAGTCCCGGCAGGCTCGACTTGAACGCTGTCTTTTGCATGTGAAAGATGAATGCACTCCCACCCAGCGCAAACATCAGCTTCAACTCTGGCGGCAGGTTGGCCTTGCCCTTGTACTTGTCATGTAGCTCTTCAAAGATGTCGTCATAATCGCCCATGCTATCGTTCACATTCTCTGACCAACCATCTAGATCAACATCAAAAGGATCAAATTTCTTGTTCAAGAACTCGGCCCCTGTGATGATCATCATGAGCATACGACGTTGAAACTTGATGCTTACATCCACCTCGCGGTCCTTGCGCAGCCGCTCGTACTCGACCTTCATCTCGTCAAGGCTTGAAGATAGCGAGAACTTTTTTGGAATCTTGATACCCTTTTTCTCAAGGCGGTCGAACTGGTAGAGGAGCTCTTTTTTCATATTGATAATGTCCTCTTGTGACAGTTTCTTTTTTACCACGATACTGCCACTGCTTCCACTGCTACCGCTGCTCCCTGAAATATCACTACTACTGTCACTTGCTGAGCTACCCGACACACTACTGCCACTTCCACTACTGCTACTGCTGCTACTTGTATCACTGCTCGCCGAAGAGCGTGACTTGTGGGACCTACTCTTGATTGAACCAATTTTGATCACATCTTCTGAAACTACCGAGCTAGCACCGCTCGCCGATCGGCTACTAATAGAGGACGATCGCTTTTTGGGGTTCATAAGTAGTTCCAGACCAATGTCTACGTCGTCGTCCATGATTAACTGTTGAATATAGAAACTTTATATAGAAAAGAACGCGCAACAAATGTGGTCTACGCACCGGCTCCACGATCTCTTGTCTGAAATACAAGAACGCTACATCGATACTGTTTGCATATTTCCGCTCAATGTGACACTCGCTGATTTGATGGAACATGGCATCTGGTTAAAACACGGTGTAAATCTGGCCGAGAGGGGGCAATTTCTTATTGTCGCGTTTCACGACTATTGGGACACTGGACAGAATGTACCTGGCCCAGGTTACTCGCGCACTCTTTGGCTCGAGATGTTGAGCTATGGCTACAAGTGTGGGTCACCGCCACCCATCTACACTCTCGCTTGAACAAGCTTTTGGAAAACCAATGGAATATTAAATATGGACAATATTCCTGCAAATGTCAAGGATTATTTCACAATATTTCTTGATAAAAAGTGTCGCTTGGAAAAGGGCAGGCGCATATCTCTAGATATGTTGCATTTTTCATTCATCGAGTTTTGTATCAGGGATTTGGAAAAGTCGGTGGATTGGGTTGACCGTACTATTACAAGGGAAAAGTGGATTACTCTTGGACTCGCGCTTCACCATGGTGCATCACAAAAGCAGGTTTCAGCGTCACATATAATGGTTCTCAATATGAAATTAATTTCAAAATAATTAGCAATGTGGACAACTTTAGAATCCAATGACAAAGACGTATTCATCAATTGGAATGGCGCTTCGTATGAGGATCGTATGCGTGTCTACAAGTTGCTCTCGACTTTGATCGCCCACTTTGCAGACCGGCCCAACGAGTGTTTTATTCGCGTGTGCAACGAGAGTGACATCAGAAGTGTGGCATATGTTTTTGACACGTGCTATAATCCCTATATCTACACTCACTTTGTCACGATTCCCCATATTGGCAACCAAATATTTATTGGTGTATCGAAGAATAATCGTTTGGTGTCGCCCATTATTTAAACAGAATTCGTATGTAAAATACGTGTACCGAGAAACATGCGGCTCCTCACTATCGACGTTGGCATCAAGAATCTCAGCTACTGCCTGGTCGACCTGGTGGATGGAGACAGTCAAGTCACAATTGTAGATTGGGACTGCTCCTCCTCGATCGACCCCGATGTCAATACAAAAAAGTGTGCGTTAGAAGACCTGACCGAGGCGACACTTGCTCTGTTGTCCAAGCGCTTTGATGGCGAAGAAGTGATAGATTTGGTCGTGATCGAGAACCAGCCCATGATGTTGAACGGGCTCATGAAGTCGATCGCCATGGTCATCTATACGTATTTCAACATGGTGCGCATCCAGCAGGGGACTGTGGGGCGTGTGGTATTCACTAATGCCACTAATAAATTAAAAGTTGTGAAGAACAAGGGCTCTGTTGCCACAAAACTTACATATGCCCAGAGGAAAAAGCGATCGATCCAGTTGGCACGCGAGTACCTGCTTGACATTGCGCCCGACCGCATCGTGTGGTTTGATGGACTGAAAAAGGCGGATGATTACGGTGATACTTTGCTCTATGCGTTGTATGTGGCGGAGAATCGAAAGGCATTTGCTGGGTAAAGCAACGGCAACCGTATAAAGATAATGTTGTATTTTTTCAACAAACTATGGCAGAAACATGTTCTGTTTGCCGAAATATAGTTCCGAAATGTGAGTTCAGATGTGATCGGTGTGAACGAATATACTGCAAATATTCATGTTCATTTTCAGACTTTGGTCATCACCGTCTAGATGGAACAACTGCACCTTTACCACCTTTTCACGAAATGTTTGACATTTGTACTATTTGTCAAAAAAAAGTCAGAAAATGTATGATTATGTGCGATAATATGTGTGGAGCCATGTACTGTTCGGATTCATGTGCAGAAGTAGGTCATGGCCACCGTTGTGGAGACATATTTGGCATTTGCTCTTTTTGCAATGCAAATTTTATTAAAAAATATATGATATTATGCAGAAATGAGTGTGGAGCCATGTACTGTTCGGATTCATGTGCATACACAGATCATAACCACATTTGTGGCGAATATAATATAGCTACACCATCTGTTTCAGATCTTTCAACCCGTCAGGGACATTTCTTGCAAACCATTGCACAAGCTGCATGTGCTGTATTTTCGAGGATA